>OFDC01000488.1_pt1 | contig 29759 bp, 23 predicted proteins | sample 1520941 | NCBI WGS metagenome assembly OFDC01 (sample SAMEA94258168, study PRJEB24077) | hot springs metagenome | biome: Aquatic biome; feature: Water | place: India | collected 2012-12-06 | depth 5 m | reverse complement strand
ACAAATTCAAGCTATCCCAATGGTTTATTTTCCATTGCTGCGACGCTGTCGCGTAGGGTGTGCCTACCGTCTCCCTTCCAGAGCAGCTTTGAGTGGCTCGCGAACGGTCTGAAAATGGAGATCTGGAATTCAGGACCGACGGGATCACCGGTTGCCCACAGGCGCGGGCCTGAAGGCGCGGTATGGCGGATGCACTGCAATCCTGAAGGAGGCGGACACTCGCAGCGCATTCGCGAGCAACTCCTATTGGCCCGGCCGTGGCCAAAGCGACCAACGTACAGCAATGGAATCAAGCACCTCCCTGATTTGCGAGAGAAGCACCATACGCAGTTGATGGATGCAGGCTCCAGACCACATCACTCGGCAGCGATTGCCCAGTTGCATAGCGGCAGTGGATCGATGCGCTGCTCTGCAGGCGCCAGCAGGACGGGATAGTCGGGCTTCGGGGCAATGCTGCGGATCATCGCCTCGAAGGCAGTGAGGTCAGCCCAGCGCTCGGGTGGCTGGAAGCCGACCCGGCGCGGACTGCTGGTAATCATCAGGAAGAACGCAGCAGCCGAGAGCCCGGTCATCGAGGCCATTGATTCGGTGAAGGTTCCCGGCCTCGGTGCGTTTGTGGCCCTGGTGATCTCGATCGCCTCACTGCCGCGCCAGCCGCGCACGCGCGCGGCCATGCCGGCCTGCGTCGGCCGATGGATTCCGCGCACTGCGTCAGATAGCGCGGAGGTCATGGCGCCAAGTGTGTTCTCGCCCCGGCGGACTTGGGCCAGCATACCTGCGAAGGCGTATCGCCAGCCTTTCGCCGAGCCCGTATCGCCGCGCAGGATATCCTGCAGGAAAGCGCAAGCCTCGTCGCGGGTCAGCTTGCCATCCGCTTCGGCGCGCGCGACGCCCTTGACGATCCCGTTGATTGCCTGCGGGTGCATGCCGCCCCAGCATTGCGCCGACCGCAACCATGGGAAGCTGTGCGGCAGCGTGATCGTTTCGGGATGCGCGCATTCGTAGAGATTGTAGAGTCCCAGTGGCGGACCCATCGGGAACTTCTCGGCACGCTCGAAGCTGCGCCGCACGACACGGCGGCCGTCCGCCCAGGTTACGCAGTCGCCCGCGCCGATGTGCAGCGTGTGTTCGGCGACTGCACGGCCGAGCTCCATCTCGCCCTCGTCGCCGACCGTCCACGCGACCTCCACATCGACCACGCTATCGAGCCGGCGCATCAGATCGGCGGCCATCACATTGGTGAACCCTGGCGATGCACCGTGGCCGACGTAGAGCGCTGTGCCCGCCGCCTCAGCACGCGGCCCAAGCTCTATCGCCTCGAGCGTGCTTTCGTTGTCGTCATCGATATCGAAATAGTCCGCGCCTTCCTCGATCGCGACGGCGCGCACCAGCTTCGCAGTCTTGTGGAAGGGGCCCGCGCCATGAATGACGTAGCGCGCGCCCTTGATGAGCCCACGAAGCGCCGCCGCATCGTAGATGTCGGTGCGTGCAAGCTCGATCTCTGTCCCGGCTGGCGCCTCGCGGCGCATCGTGCCAAGCGCCGCCTCGTTGAGGTCGACCAGCGTGAAGCGATGATCGGCAAGCGGGCCGAACAGGGCCTTCACCGTTACCGATGTCATCTGCCCCGCCGCGCCGAGGACCACGACGCGGGCCTTGTTGTCGTTTGTCTGAGCCAAGATCAGAACTCCACCGAGGCGCGAACGCCGAAGCGGCGCTGATCGCCGGCGCGGAAGATCGCCAGATCGAACGGCGTGATCACCTGCGTCTGCGTCTCGTAGCGCGCATTATTGAGGTTCTGCACGTAGCCGGTGATCGACATGCGGCGGTTGGCGGAGGTCCAGGTGAGCCGCGCATCGACGATGGCATAGGCACGGCCCGTCTGGATCGCGCTGTTGTCCGGGTTGAAATACTGCCGCGACTGGAAGCGCACTTCGCTGCCGAGCAGTACCGAGCCCGCATGGCCGATGTCGAACGTGTAGTCGGCTGAGCCCGAGCCGGAAATGCCGGGTGCCCGGCTCAGCCGATTGTTGCGGTAATCGATGCCGGGGGTTGGGGTATAGCGTTTGTAGCGTGCATCAAGCAGCGAGAGTGTACTGGCGAGATTGAGACCTGGCAGCGGCTTCGCGCGGAAGGTCGCCTCGCCGCCATAGCCGCGCGCGCTGCCGGCGTTGTTGGTATAGGTGACCGCCTCGACGATCTGCACCTGCAGGTTGGTGTAGGTGTAATAGAAGCCGTTCACATCGAAGAACAGCTTGCCGCCCAGCACATCGCCCTTGAGGCCAGCCTCGTAGGAACGCACTTCCTCGGGATCGAACTTGCCCTTCTGCGGCACGAGGATGTTGAAACCGCCCGACTTGTAGCCGAAGGCGACATTGGCATAGGCGCTGATGTCGGGCGTGACTGCATAGCGCAGCGCGAAACGCGGCGAGAAGTTGTCCCATCGCGCGACCGGCGGAGCGAGCACGCCGCTCGTGGACTGCACGTAGAGGCTCGGTGCGCCCGCCACGATCGGCGCGAGCGTTGCGACCGGAGCCGGCACATCGATCGTCACGCGCTTGCGGTCGGAGGAATAGCGCGCGCCGAGGATCAGTTCGAGGCCCTTGACAGGGCGGAAGGTGACATCGCCGTAGACGCCCCAGCTCGAGAACTTGCCGGTGGCGAGAACATCTTCCTGCACGCGCGGCAGGCCGGTGAATTCGACCGGAACCAGACCGCCCGACAGCGTATTCAGCAGGATGCCGCAAGGCAAGGTGCCAGCGCCATTGGCGCGGGCGATGCCGCCGCAGACCGCTTCCTCGTCATAGATCGCGGCGCTGCGCGAATCGAGCTTCTCTTCGAAGATGCTGGCACCGAGGAATGCATCGACCTTTTCGCCGGTGTAGTTCAGGCGCAGTTCCTGTGACCAGGCGTCCTGCTTCTCCTTGGTGCCGAAGTTGAGGATCGTGGTTGGCCCGCCGTCAGTGTCTTCAAGGTAATCGACCTTGTAGTGGCGGTAGGCGGTGATCGAAGTGAGGCTGAGGCTACCGAGATCAAGCGTTCCGCGCCCGCTTACCAGCACAACATCACGGTCGGCCTTGCTGTCGCGGTCCCCGAGATCGGTGGCGGTGTCGTAGTAACCGAGCGCGGGCCGGTCGCCGTTGAAAGTGAACGACTGGTAGGCTGGCCCGCCGTTGCGGTCGCGTTGATAATCGACATTGAGGTCGTAGGTCAGGCTCGCGCCCTTGTAGCGCAGAGCAGCGCGGCCCGAGAACGAATCGATGCGTTCCGCCGCAGGACCGCCGAGCACACGGCGATTGTCGCCATCGCGCTTGCGGTAATAGAGCGAGGCGCGGGCGGCGACGGTATCGGTCAGCGGCGCGTTGACCACGCCCGAGACCGAGAACAGGTTGAAGCTGCCGTATTCCGCATCGGCGCGGGCCTCGAACCGGTCCTTGGGCTGGTTGCGCACGATGCTGATCGCGCCCGCCGTGGTGTTGCGGCCGAACAGCGTACCTTGCGGCCCCTTGACCACTTCGACGCGGTCGACGTCGAAGATATTGGTGATCGCGCCCGCCGAGCGGCCGATGTAGACTTCATCGACATAGATGCCGAGTGCCGGATCGACGCCGATCGAGAAGTCGTTGGTGCCGATGCCGCGAATGGTAAGCAGCGGCTGGGTGCCCGAGACTTGCGCGCCGCTGAGGCCAGGGGCGCTGGAAACGAGGTCGGAGATCGAATTCGTGCCGCGCGCCTTGAGCGCGTCTTCACCAAAGGCGCTGATCGCCAGCGGCGTATCGGTCAGGCGCTGCTCGCGCTTCTGGGCCGTGACGACGATTTCACCTTCAGGCACTGGGTCCGCTGCCTGCGCAAGGCAGGGCTCGGCAACAATGGCTGCACCCAGCAGCAAGGCACTTTTCGCAAGATGGCGCATGGTCTTCCCCTCTTCGACGCGCCGCTCCCCATCGCCGCGTCCCGCTCCGAAAACATGAGTTGCTTCATTTTATGAGTCAATACTATTTTTAATGTTGCTCATGTTTTGACCTGCGTGGTGCCCGCGCGTCGCAAGGCCTTGCGGATCGGAAACCCCGAAAAACCGGACGTTCTGGTGCATGGAGATCGACTCTATTTTTGTTACGATCCCAATTTTATGGTCGATAGGGAAGGATTTGGCTTGCGCGCATGTGCACGGCACGGCAACTTTGACGTGGCAGGGCGTTCTCCCTGACCAGATTTTGAGGAACCCAGATGGACGCCCCCACCCGCGGCCTGCGCGAACGCAAGAAGGCCGCGACTCGCCAGCGCATTCTGACCGAGGCGCTGACCTTGTTCCGGCATCGCGGCTTCGAGGAAACTTCCGTCGAGGAAATCGCCTATGCTGCGGATGTAGCGGTCGGCACGCTCTATAATTACTTCGCCAAGAAGTCGGACCTGCTGGTCCATGCGCTCACGCTCGAAGCCGAAGAGGAAATCGCCCGGATCGACGCGCGGGTGCGAAAGATGCGCGGATCGGGCGTCAAGATCATCTTCGCGGTAATTGAGGGGTTCTTCGCTTATGCGCGGCAGTATGACCGTGCGCTGCTCCGGCATGTGATGCCGGTGCTGCTGAGCGGGAGCGAGATGGAGCAGCTCAACCGGCCCTATATCGTCCAGCTCAATGCCCAGATCGAGCGGCTCAAGGCCGATGGCAAGCTGTCGGCGACCTATGCCACCGATCTCGTAGCGCGGACGATCTTCAATCTGGTCGAAGCAGAGTTCACGGGTTGGGTCTCGACCGAAAGCGCCGATCTTGCGGCGACCCTGCAATCGCTGAAGGACCAGGTGTCGCTGGTGCTGGCAGGTGCTTCTGCCGCCGACTGAGATCGGCGGCAGATTCCGGAGTTCAACCCTCGCCTTGCGGCCATGCAAACGGCGCCGGATCGCGGAAGCGCCCCAGGACATTGCCGGTAATGCGCGCGACATCGTTGTCGAAACCATCCGTGGCGAGCGCGCCGGCCCATCCGATCGAGCCGGTCGAGAACACCGCGCCGCCGCCCTGTGTCTCGAAGAACGTGAGGTCTGCGCGCACGTCCGCGTCCTGCAGGTAGGGCATCGTCGCGCTGAATTCCTCGTTGACCTTGAGCATGTCCGGGCCGTGTCCTTCAGACGAGGCCAGCACGAGAGCATGCGGCGGCGAACCGAGCGCCGGGTCCCAGCGGTCGATTTCCTCCGAAGCGGCACCGCCACCGCGTGCGCCGTGCGCGCCGATGAGATCGCCAGTCACCCCTTCCACAATGAACGCCGCACGCGGATCGGCCGCGGCGGGCTGGCGGCGATAGGCGGCGCCGGTCAGGAAGCCTTGCGCGGCAAAGCCCACGCCGACGAGCCGGTTGGGCGGTCGCCCGCAGCGCCGCCACAGCCCGCCGAGCCGGCCATCGAACTCCTGCACATATTCGCCCGGCGTCTCCACCCATGCGCGGGTCCCGTCCTCGGCGCGGCGGATCTCGATCGCGGCGGGGTAATGCGCAGAGAACGCAGTGCGCCAGTAAAACCCGTTGCCGCCCATGTAGATCAGCCGCCCGCCGCGCGCGAGAAAGGCCTCGAGCGCATCGAGGATCTCGTCGCTGACATATTCGGGGTGCGTACCGGTGACGACCACGCGCGCACCTTCCAGCGCCGCGACGCCGCGTGCGTGAAGGCCATGATCGGTGACCGTGTCATAGCCCGGCGCGACCTGTTCGAGCCAGGAGGTGATCGCGGTGTCGGCGTTGAACGACCACATCCGCGTCTCGGGACGCAGGTTGAACAGCGGGCGCAGCCATGAGGAGGTGCGCACGCCGGAACCATCGGCGTGGTGCTCGTAGAGCGAGGTGCCGAATTCGGGGTGTGCCAGCAATGGCACCAGTTCGTCCGGCACTGGCGGCTGCACGCCGTACAGCATTTCGGTCAGCCGCAGCGACACGGTCTCGTTGGCATAGGCAAGGTAGGTCGCGGTCGAGGCGAGGAACACGGTGTCGTGGCATGCGCCCGCCGGTTCGACGAAGACCGTGGCATAGGCCCGCCCGCCATCGGGATCGGTGAACCGCGCGGCATAGGCGCCCGAGCGCAAGTCTGCCGGGACCGTCCACGTAAAGCTTGGCGCCCAGCCCATGTCGTAGATATTGTCCGAGCGGAAATGTGCCGCGCCGTAATGCGCCGGGGCCAGCCGCCAATCGTGGCAGGTCCCGTCCCACCGCACGCCTTTGACCCCGCGCGAGGGCAGGTTGTGCGTCTCGCCGGACCAGCGCGGCCCGGTGCTGCTATGCACGGCGGGCGTGCCGGTCCCTTCGGCAAAGTCGATCGCGGCGGCCAGCGCGGGATCGGCGGGTGCAGGATCGAGCACAAGCGCTTCCAGCGCCTCTCGATCCGCGCTGCGCGAAAGCATGCGGATCGCATCGAGCTTGCCGTCGAACGACCGGCCCTTCCGGTGCCCGCGCGCGAGCAGCAAGCGTTCGACCCGCAAGGGCGGAAGCGAAGCCAGCACCGCGCGCTCTGCCTCCCCGGCATGGTCGGCAGGCCCCTCGCTCAGGATCCGTGCGCCGAGCCGCAACCCGCCGGTGTGGCCGGAGAGCGTCAGCAAGGTCCAGCGGTGGTGCGGCAGGCGCAGCGGCAGCGCCAGCTCGGCCATGCCGCCCAGCATCTCGACCTGCACCATGGGCCTGCCCTCTTCATCGAGGAGCAGTTGCAGAACCGGTTCGCCGCCTTCGTCAAGCAGGGCGAGGAACCCTTCGGCACCCGAGCCCGGCACAGTCGGCTGCAGGGCGAGCGCGATGCTCCACTCGGCCAATGCCGACGGGGCCTCGGGGACCAGTTCGGCGAACGAGCCCGCCGCGATCGGCTGGGGTCCGACATCCAGCTGTCCGGCAAACGGCGCCTCGACCTGTGGGAGATCGAGCGGCAGCGCCGGGTCCCCCTGCACCACGCGCACAAGATCGACGACGCACGTCAGCGGCTGCTCTGCATGGACATGGAAAGCGACGTCCTCGCCCGGGCGAACGACGAGCTGGGACGGATAGGCGGCGACAAGCTTGCTCATCTTCGGTTCTCTCCATGATCTCGCGAATTCATTCGTAGGCGAGTGACGGGTCGGTCAGCGGCACTTCGGCAAAGAGGCGCCGATCCGCTTCGTAGTCCTGGCTGTTGCGCCAGAGCGGCGCATCGCCCTGTTGCGGCAGGGTCTCGATGGCGCGCTTGATGTAACCGGGTAGGAAATCGTCAAACCATGGCCGGCGCGCCATGTCCGGCGGGGCCAAAGGCCGCACCACCCTGCGCCCGGTGGCGTCCATGTGGTTCAGCAGGCGGCTTACGAAGTCGGCGACGAGATCGGTGCGCAGCGTGAACGAGGAATTGGTGTAGCCGAACGCGAAGGCGAGGTTGGGCACGCCGTCGATCATGCAGCTGCGATAGGTGACGTGTTCGGGAAGGCGCACCGGCTTGCCATCGAGCGCAAGGGGCAGACCGCCCGCAAAGTTGAGATTGAGCCCGGTGGCCGTCACCACCACGTCGGCGACAAGCAACTTGCCCGACTTCAGGCGAATGCCGTTCTCCTCGAAGCGGTCGATGTGATCGGTTTCAACGCCAGCCTTGCCGGAGCGGATCGCCTCGAACAGATCATTGTCGGGAACAAGACAGAGCCGCTCGTCCCAGGGATCGTAGCGCGGCGCGAAGTGTTTCTGTGCATAGTCTGCGTTGCCCAGCGCTGCCGCGACCCGGCGGATGAGTTGGCGACGCACGCGCTCGGGGTGCTCGCGCGCCGTCCTGAACAGCCAGCGCTGTTCGTGAAGGTGTTTCCAGCGCAGCATCCTGTAGCCCAGCGCCTTCGGCAGAAGAAAGCGGACGAGGCTGGAGACGGCATCACGTGTAGGCCGTGAGATCACGTAACCGGGTGAACGCTGCAGCATGGTTACCCGAGCCGCGCTTTGCGCCATCGCGGGCAGGAGCGTCACCGCCGTCGCGCCCGAGCCGATGATGACGACGGCCTTCCCGTTGTAATCCAGCTCTTCCGGCCAGTGCTGCGGATGCACCACGGTGCCGCGAAAACGCCCGATCCCGGGCAGCTCGGGCGTATAGCCTTGCCCGTAATCGTAATAACCCGAACAGAGATGGAGGAAGCGGCAGCGCAGTTCCCCGGGCGCGCCGCCATCCACGGAAACGGAGAGGCGCCAGACCTGCGCGCCGCTGTCCCAATCGGCGGCCAGCACGCGGTGGTTGTAGCGGATCAGTGGTGCAATCCCGAACTCCTGCGCTGCATCCTCGATATAGCGGCGGATCTCTGCCCCCGAAGCGATCGAATGCTGGAGTGGCCAGGGTTTGCAGGCATAGCCCAGTGTGTGCATATCGCTGTCGGAGCGCACGCCGGGATAGCGGAACAAGTCCCAGGTGCCGCCAATCGCGCCGCGCGCTTCCAGCACCGCCAGCGACTTGCGCGGGGCCTTCTGCCGCAGCTGCGCCGCCGCGCCGATGCCGGAGAGCCCGGCGCCGATGATCACGACATCCAGCGGCCTATCGTCACGGGTGGCTGCGTCCATCTTCCTCGATCCGGTGTACTGCGATCCCCCACCAAAGTGACGCTTCAGCATGTTTGGAGTCAAACTATTTTTATAATTGACTATAAGATTATCAGGCTCAATGGTAGCAGTGAAGCCGTTGGCGGCTCGCGGGAGGAGGATCGCATGACCGGGGACGTTCAGGAGACGCGCAGACTGGGCCGTCGCGCCATGCTCAAGCTGGCGGGGGCCTCTGCCGTCGCGACTGGCTTCCCCGCCGTGCCCGCAGCAAGTGCCGAGGACGCGGCGGTGCTCGACATCGCCGTAATCGGCGCAGGCCTTGCCGGGCTCACCGCGGCGCGGGATCTGGCAGCGGCGGGCTGCCGGTTGTTCGCCGTGATCGAGGCGCGCGACCGGGTCGGAGGACGCACGCTCAATTGGGATGCCGGCAACGGGCATTTCAGCGAGGTCGGCGGCCAGTGGATCGGCCCGGGACAGACAGCCGTGGCCGATCTTGCCCGACAGCTCGGCATCGGCACCTTCCCGACCTACTACAAGGGCAAGACAGTGGTGCTCGCCGGCGGCGGACAGGTCGCGGTCGACCTTGACGGCGCGTTCGGCACCGATCCGGCGCTCGAGCAGGAGCTCAGCGCCATGGCGCGCGAGGTGCCTTGCGGCGCGCCGTGGACCTCCCCAAGGGTGACCGAACTCGACCGGCTATCGGTCGGCGACTGGCTGGCTGGCAAGGCGATCAAGCCTGAGGAGCGCATGGGCTGGGACAGCAGCATCAGTCTTTCAGGCGGCACACCCCCGGCGCGCATGGGGCTGCTGCACTACCTCTCGATGATCAACTCGGCCGACAGCCAGTTCACCCGGCTCGATGGCATCAGGGGCAGCGCGCAGGAAACCCGCATCGAAGGCGGCTCGCAGGTGCTTTCGATCCGCATGGCCGAGGCGCTCGGAGGCCATGTGCGGCTGTCGTCGCCGGTGCGCCGGATCAGCGGATGGGACAGCGCGGTCGTCACCATCGTAACAGACCGCGGCCTGATCCGCGCACAGCAGGTGATCATGGCGCTGAGCCCGCCGCTCGCCAACCAGATCGCCTTCGATCCGCCGCTGCCGCCTGCGCGCGCCGCGCTCCAGCGCGCATGGCCCGCGCATTCGCCGGGCCGCAAGACAGCGATGGTCTATGCCCGCCCGTTCTGGCGCGAGAAGGGCCTCAACGGGCATATCTTCGCCGATGGCGGCCCGATCGTCTGGGCCTATGACAATTCGCCCGCAGGTGGCGAGATCGGGATCATCAACGCCTTCCTCAAGAACGGATCGATGCCGCTCGAACCCGAAGCGGCCAAGCGCATCCACACGCAGATCTATGCCGACGCGCTAGGGCCCGAAGCGCTGCGACCGATCGGCTTTCACGATCACGACTGGGGGCAGGACGATCCCTGGACGATCACTTGCGTCTCGGCGATCCCGCCGGGCTTCTGGAGCCGGCACGGACCCGCGCTGCATCCGCCATGCGGGCGGCTGATCTGGTCGGGCACCGAGACCGCCGAGATCTGGGCCGGCTACATGGACGGGGCGGTCCGTTCGGGTCACAAGGCCGCGCTCCAAGCTCTGAACAGCCTTGTTGCGATGCGGGGAGACGCCTGATGCGCCGCCTTGTCCTGCCCGCACTTGCGGCGCTCGCGCTTGCCACCGGCGCCATGGCGCAAGGGCGCCTGCAGACGGGCCAGACCACGCCGCCTGCCGGCGAGCAACTGGCCTGGCCGAGCAAGGTTGACAGCTGCGCTTTCTGCCATGGCGACAAGGGCCAATCGGTCAATCCGCGCTACCCCAACCTTGCCGCCCTGCCTGCGGCCTATATCGAGACGCAGCTGCGCGCCTTTGCCTCCGGCGCGCGGCGCAACCCCAATATGGGCCCGCTGGCGCTGCAGCTCGGCGAACCGGAGATTGCCGAGTTGGCGGCTTACTACGCGCAGCAACCGGCCCGCCCCAATCCCTATGCGCCCGGCCCGAAGGCGATGCTCACCCAAGGCAGGAAGCTTGCGCAAGCTGGTGGATGTGCAGCCTGCCACGGCGAGGCCTATACCGGCATGCAAGCTTTCCCGCGCCTGGCGGGGCAGGGAGTGGACTATCTCGCCAGCCAGCTCGACGCCTTTGCCGACGGCACCCGCACTGAGCCGAGCGGTATGATGAAGATGCTGGCCTCTGCACGCACGCCGGCAGAGCGGCAGGCGATAGCTGCCTACCTTGCCAGCCTTGACCCCGCACACCGCTGACCCTTCCAGAAAGGATAACCCACGATGAGCACGCCCCGTGAGATCATCAATCTGCCGGAAGCTGAATATGCCTACGAGACGTTCCACTTCGCGCAGGCCAACAAGGTGGGTAACACCATCTGGGTTTCGGGGCAGGTCGGCATTGATGCCGAGATGAACCCGGCCGATGGCATGGCCGAACAAGCCCGCCTTGCCTTCCTGTCGCTACAGGCAATCCTTGCCGCGGCCGGGGCCACGCTGGCCGATGTGGTCGAACTCACCACCTTCCACACCGATCTCCATTCGGACATGGAGGCCTTCATGGCCACAAAGGATGCCTTCTTCCCCGACCGCTACCCGGCCTGGACCGCCATCGGCGTGAGCCAGCTGGCGATCCCGGGCCTGCTGGTCGAAGTCCGGGCGACCGCGGTTGCGGGATCGGGCACAACCTCAGCCTGACGGCGCCGGGTCATACTCGTCGCGCCAACCCGCGCCGAGCGCGAGGTTGGCAAAGGCCCAGGCATCGCGTTCGGCCACCTCGGCGGAGGCCTGCGCGATGCGGGCGGCAAGATGGTCGGCTTCGGCCTGTGCGAGGGCGTAGGCCGGTGCGGTGCCCGCGCGCTGGCGGCTCCGCGCGGCCTCGAGCAGGACCCGGGCGGCTGCTTCGGCGCGGCGTGCGGTGGCGGCGGCCTTGCGCGCGGTGAGCCAGTTGTCGATGGCACCGTCGGCTTCCTCGACGGCGGCCAGCAGGGTCTGCTGCCACTGCGCAGCGGCGGCTTCGCTGGTGGCGTCGGCAGCGGCGATCCCGGCCTTGACCCGGCCGAGATTGAAGATGCCCCAGTTGAGCGCCGGGCCGATGGCGAAGCGGAACGCGCCGGGCGAGCCGAAGTCCGCCGGCGTGGCGGCAAGCCCGCCGGTCGCGCCGAGCGACAGGCTGGGATAGAGCGCCGCGCGCGAGGCGCCGGCGCGCTCGAACGCGGCGGCAAGGCGCGCTTCGGCAATCTGGACATCGGGCCGCATGCGCAGCAGGGTGCGCGGATCGTGTGCTGCCAGCGCATCGGGCGTGCGCGCCTCGGCCGTCAGTTTGGCCCCCTCCGCCACGAACGCCACCGGATCGCGCGCGGTGAGCACCGCCAGCCGCCGCAGCGCGCTGCGCTGCAAGGCTGCCAGCGCAGGCTGCTCGCCGGCCAGCTGCTCGCGCGTCTGGCGCAGCGCGGCAAGGTCGGCCTCGGTGCCGCCGCCGCTGGCCACCCGGCGCGCGGTCATGGCGATCATCTCGTCGAGCACTGCAATCCGGCCGTCCGTGAGCGATGCAAGCTGCCGGGTGCGCGACAGATCAAGCCAGGCACGCACGACTTGCGCCGCGACCGCCGCCTCGACCTGCCGGCGCTGCCACAAGGCGGAGCGCGCATCGGCCAGCGCCGCGCGTGCCGTCTTGCCGCGCGCGCCGACGATGTCAGTCTCCCACGAAAGCTCGCCGCCGATAGTGGCGATGGTCATGTCCGGGAAGGCGCCGGGGATGCGGAAGATCGGCGGCTGTGTCGCAGATGGTTCGCGAAGGCGCTGGATGCCGCCGCTGAGCCCGCCTTGCGGCATGTTCAGCTGGCGAGTTTCGCGCGCGAGGGCCCCAGCCGCCTTGAGGTTGGCATAGGCGGCGGCGATCTCGTGGTTGGCGGCAAGCGCCTCGCGGACCAGCCGGTCCAGCTCTGCCGAACCGAACGCGGTCCACCAATCGAAGCGCATCGCCGTCCCCGTCAACGCGGGGTCCTGGGCGCTCCATTCCGCCGAAGGTGCGGCTGGCAGGGGCTTCGGCGGCGGCGCACCGGCGCATCCAGCCAGCAGCAAGGCCAGCGCCATGGCGGGGAAAAGCGGTTTCGTCATCGGGAGTCTCCGTCAGGCTGCGGCCCGGGCTTGCTGCTGGCGGAACAGCAGCGCGTAGAGGGCCGGAATGAGGACGAGGGTGATGAGCGTGCCGAGCGCGAGGCCGCCGATCATCGCGGCGCCCATCGGCTGCCAAAGCTCGCCGCCGAAGAGGTAGAGCGGGACGAGGCCCATGATGCAGGCGAGCTTGGTCATCACGATCGGGCGCAGGCGGACCGCCGCGGCAGTGGCGACAGCGTCGTTGATCGCAAGGCCCGCCTCGCGCTCTTCCTGGATGCGTTCGATCAGCAGCACCGCGTTGTTGACGATGATCCCGGCGAGCGCGAGCAGCCCGAGCGTTGCGGTGAAGCTCATCGCCTCGCCGCTGAGCTTGAGGCCGAGCGAGGCACCGATCAGCACAAAGGGGATCGAGGCCATGATGATCGCGGTCTTGCGCAGCGAACCGAACTGCCAGAGGAACAGCGCCGCCATGCCGAGGAGCGCGATCGGGAAGTAGAGCTCGATGCTGGCGTTGGAGGTGCGGCCTTCCTCGATCTCGCCGCCGAGTTCGACTTGGTGGCCGGGCGCCAATTTCAGGCCGTCGACGGCAGGGGCGACCGCATCGACGATTTCCTGCGACGAGAGGGTCGGGTGGCGCGCGGTGACGGTGATCACCGGGCTCTGGTTGCGGCGCACCAGTATGCTCGCCTGGCTGGCAAGGCGCACCGCGGCGATCTGGCCAAGCGGCACGCTGCCCTGGGTGCCGAACACCGGCAGAGCAGCGAGCCGTTCTGGCGCGCGGCGGTCGTCCTCACCGGCGCGCAGCACGACCGGCACCAGCACATCGCCTTCGCGCAGGACGCTGACCGGAGTACCGGCGGTTGCCGTTTCCAGCGAGCGGGCAACCGCTGCCGAGGACACGCCGGCTGCCAGCGCACGACCCTGGTCGATATCGACCACGAGGCGGGCAATGCGGCCTTCGGCGTCGTCGCGGATGTCGGTGATCCCAGGCACCTTGGCGAGCGCCTGCTTCAATTGCGCCGCGCCGCGTTCGAGCTCGCCGCGATCCGGCCCGGCAAGGCGGAACACCGCCGTACCTGCTTCGGACACACCGAGCGAGAAGCGCTTGGGCTCGATCCGCGCCTCGGGGAAGCGCGCCGCCAGCAAGTGGCGCAGCTTGTCGCGCGTGGCCTCGATATCGGCATGCTTGTCGAGGTTGACCACGGCATAGATGCGGTGCGGCGCGGGCAGCGGCGGATTGAGGCCGAGGATGAAGCGCGGACCGCCGTCGTTCACGTAGATCGCGTTGCCGGTGAGCTCGGGCAGCTGCTTGCGGTCGGCCAGCAGGCGCGACATCTCGAGCGCAAGCGAGTAGCTCGCGCGGGTCGAGGCACCGGCAGGCAGTTCCGCCGGGATCTGCAGCTGCGGGCGGGCCGAGGCGGCGAGGAGCTGCGGCGGGATCGTCGCGAAGATGGCGAGCGAGAGCACCAGCAGCCCGGCCATCGCCCCCACGATCACGCGCGGGCGCGTCACGATGAAGCCGACCTTGCCTTCGTACCAGCGCTTGACCTTGGCGAGCCAGCCCTTGTCCTCGTGTTCGGCGTCATGCGCACCGGCAAAGTACTGCGACATCAGCGGAATGATCGTCAGCGCAAGGAACAGCGAGAGCAGCAGCGTGATGGCCAGCACGATCGCGAGGCTGCGCATGTATTCGGCGGTATCGCTGCTGCCGGCGGCGAGGGGAGCGAAGGCGAAGATGATCGCGAGGCTGGAGGTGAGCAGCGGCGCGGTCATCGTGCGGCCGGCGGCCTCGGCTGCAGCGGCAGGGGTTTCGCCAAGGCCGAGGCGGCGCTGGTAGTCTTCGACCACGACGATGCCATTGTCGACGAACAGGCCAAGCGAGATGATCACCGCCGCGATCGAGACCATGTGCAGCTCGATGCCGATCAACCGCATGATCACGAGCGTGCCCATCACCGTCATCGGCACGATCACCCCGGTGACCAGACCCGCGCGCCAGCCGAGGAAGGCAACGACGACGAGCATGACGACGACGACCGTCTCGATGAAGGTCTGGCCGACTTTCATCAGGTCCTTCTCGACCACGTGGGCCTGGTCGGTGATATCGGTCAGCGTCATCCCGGCGGGGAGCGACGGACGCACTTCGGCAAGGCGCGCATCGAGGCGCTGGGCGAACGAGAGCACGTTGAGCCCGCTGCGCATCGAGACCCCGAGCACGACCGCGGGCGCGCCGTTGACGACGACCGCGGTCTGCGGGGGATCGATGGGTCCTTGCGTGATGCGGGCCAGTGTGCCGAGCGGCATGGTCGTGCCATTGGCGAGCGCGATCGGCACGCTGCCCAAGGTGGCGGCATTGGGCACATCGCCAGTCGGTTCGAGCGCCAAGAGGCGGCGGCCGGTGTCGATCTCACCCGCAGCGGCGGCAATGTTGCGCTCGGCGAGCTGGCCCGCGACCGCTTCGTAGCTGAGGCCTGCCGCCGCCAGCCTGGCGGAATCGAGATCGACGAACACGCGTTCCTCGCGCACGCCATGGAGCGAGACGCGTTCGGCCCCATCGACGGTCTGCAGCCGCTCGCGCACCGTGCGGGCCCAGTCCTGCAGCTGTCCGGCGCTGTAGCCCTTGCCGCTGAGCGCAAGGCTGCGCACCGAGACGCGGGCGAACTCGTCGTTGATCACGATCGGGCCCATGTTTGATGGCAATTGTGCGCGGACCTCGTCCATCTTGACACGCACGCGCTGCCAGATCGCCGGGAGGCGGCTGCCGGGGGTGCCGTCATGCAAGGTCACCGTCATGAACACCGAGCCGGGGCGGACGTTGGTTTCGATGGTCTTGACCTCGGCGACTTCGCGCAGGCGTTCCTCGATCGGCTTGGCGACCAGCTGCTCGGTACGTTCGCTGGTCGCGCCGGGAAGATAGGCCTCGACCGTGGCGGTGCGGACCTGGATGAAGGGTTCCTCGGTGGCGGGGAAATCGAGCAGCACCATGAGCCCGGCGAGAAACAGAGCAATGGCGGCAGCAATCGTGAAGCGGCTCCGGCGGAGCGCGATGGCGGTGATCGACATGGATGGTGTCCTGGTTCGCGGGCGCGGGCGGGGGGCGCTCAGCGGATGGCAAAGACGGGGCGCACGGCCTCGCCCGGGGCAAGGAACTCGCCGCCGGCGGCGACAACGACTTCGCCAGTCTTGAGCGGCCCTTCGACAAGCGCATTGGGCCCTGCGAGGCTGACCAGGCGCACGGGCACCCCGCGCAGCTTGTTCTCGCGCGTCACCACAAGCACCTTGCGGCTGCCGTCGCGCGCTTCAAGAATGGCGGCCTGCGGCACTTGCGTGCCGGCAATGCCGCTGCGACCGGGCAGCAGCAGCTCCACCACTGCACCCGGCGCGGGATTTCCGGCGGTGATTGCAAAAGTGGCCTCGCGTCCGCCTGCGCCGCTTTCTCGGGCACTCAGGCCAACGAGGCGCGCTTCGCCGGTCGTTTCCCCGGCGCGGAAGTGCACCTGCTGGCCGGGCTTGACCCGGGCGGCCACGCTCGCCGCAAGCGGTGCGCTGATGCGCCGCTCGCTGCCGCTTTCGATTTCGAACACCGGCGCACCCGGCGCAAGCACGGCAGAAAGCTGTGCCGGCCGCGCAGCGATCACACCGCTGGCCGGCGCGCGCAGCACGGTGAGGCTGCGGTCGCGCTGGGCGATGCGCGCCTGTGCTTCCGCCGCGCGCAAGGCCGCGCGGGCACTGTTCACCTCGGCCAGCGCGGCATCGAGATCGGCGGGCGAGGCCGTGCCGTCGGCGGCGAGCTGGCGGACGCGCTCGGCATTGCGACCCCGTTCAGCGGCAATTACCGCCGCGCGCGCTCTCTCCGCGTCCGCTGCTTCGGCGCGCAAGGCCTGCGCCGATGGATCGAGCCGCGCCAGTATCTGGCCCGCAACGACCCGATCACCGACATCGGCGAGCAGCGCGACGACACGCCCACCCTGCTCGGCCGAGACCACGTCCATGCGCACCGAACGCACGGTTCCGATGACGCGGTCTCCTGCTTCGACACCTTCGCCGACACGGCTGACGAGGACGGTGCGCGCGGCAGTCTCTGCCGGCTTGGCGGCATGATCGGAACAGGCCGAGAGCAGCGCGGCACTGCTTGCGATAAATATAAATGAGGTCTTACTCACTTAAAACTCCATAAATCAAGCGAGATGCCTTCGAGAAGCATCTCGCTGAATTAATCAGAATGAAACTATAATCCGTCGTTTAACGAATGACGATTCGATAAATCCGCCTCAACACGATGCACGTTACGGAATGATGATTTCTTCCAAAGCTCGCGTAATGAACTTGTCCGCAGCTGTGATAAGTTCAACGTCAGACTGTTCGCCCAATGCGACACGGCCAATCAGTCCATCATAGAGGGAAATGATTAGCCGCGCTGCGGCATCGGGCTTGATTTCGGCATGAAGTTCGCCCCTTTCCTGGTAGCGCGCGATGAGACTGCCCATCGCGGCCACCAGTCGCTCGTCCGCCGCCTTGACCACCGCGGCAATCTCAGGATTGCGCGAGGCTTCGGCGAGGATTTCGAGCCGCAGCATGCTATCCTGCGCCACTTGCGGATCGGCGATGACGATCCGCGAGGTCATTTCCAGCCCCTTGCGGAAGCTGCCGGACATCTCGACCATGTCGACCAGATCGAGATCGCTGGTGAGGTCTTCCTCGATCAGCGCGCGGATCAGGTGCTCCTTGGCCGGAAAATACTGGTAGATATTGGCGACGCTGACCCCCGCCTCGGCGCTGATCTCCGCGGTGGTCGCGGCGTGGAACCCCTTGCGCAGAAAGCACGCCCGCGCCCCGCGCAGGATCTGCTCGCGGCGCTGGGCCCGCGCTTCCGGATTGGCGGGACGGCCAAGGGTCGTCGCCTTGAGGCTGCGATTCGTCATGACTCATTTATATAAACAAGCCCTCACATATGTCAACGGCTCGTTCGAGAGGGTGGTCCTGGTCGTGCGCCCTCACAAAACGGCAGCGCTGATCGCGCCGCGAGGATCTTTTTACGGTTTGTCAATTCCGCTTGAGTTTGCTGGCATCCACTGCCGGTTTCTGAAATGATTGCGATCATAGTATTCGGGGTATCGACCATATCGCGATTCCCCAAAAGGCCGCCGAACCGGTGCTTTCGGACCCTTTCGGGGCACTTTTAGGGGCCTTGTTAAGGCGAATATCGCAGAATAAAGTTTTTAAATCAAATATTTATAGAAAAATTTGCGGTTCCCTTCACCTCCATTTTCTTGTCCGCCGCTGTCCGTTGGCGTCTAGACAAGCCCCAAATATCCAAGGTGTTTAGAGGTTATCAGGCCGCAAGCGTTCTCCCGCGTTTGCATCCAGCCACCTTCTGCCGGGGGGTATGATTGGGGGGTATATGCAAAATGGCCCACTCGATACCCCAACGCTTGGAGGTATATTGGTGCTAGAGAGCCAGGAGAGGCCAAGAAATCCTGGGCTCTGACCGATGTACTCGTCCGCAATGCCAAACCCGGCACGAAGGCGATCAAGCTGGCGGACGGCGGGGGCATGTTCATGCTGATCACGCCAGCCGGGGGGGGGAGCTCTGGCGGCTGAAGGATCGTATCGGCGGGCGTGAGAAGCTGCTGGCCACTTGGGCCTACACGCAGATTGGCCTGGGCGAAGCCCGCCGTCGCCGCGAGGATGCACGGGAACTGATCAGGCTGCAGCAGATGGCCAGTCCGTCGCCGCGCAGCGTCGAACCGGTCAGTTCAAGAAGCGCCGAATCGCGTTCGGCGGCGGTCAGGGCATGCACGGTCATGCGCCTGCCCCGCCATCGGCCGGCGCCCGCCGTCAACTCTCCGCTCCGCGGATCGGGAGGGCCGGCTCGCCCCCGGCGGAGCTCGCGGCCTGGCGCGCGGCCCGCCGGTAGTGGCCTGGAGCCGTGCCGAAGGCCCGGCGAAACCGGGCCGACAGATAGTAGGGGCTGGCGAAGCCCGAGCGCAGCGCGACTTCGGCGAGCGGCAGGCGGGTCGACTGCAGCAAGCCGGCAGCGTGGAGCAGGCGCACCCGTTCGACGTAGTCCTGCGGGGTCGCGCCAAGTTGCGCGCGGAACAGCGCGATCAGCCGCGAGCGGGACAGACCGGCGACGGCGGCGAGTGTGGGCCCGTCGAGCGGCACGGCAGGATCGGCCGCGATATGCGCGGTCACCCGGAGCAGCCGGGGATCGAGCCGCTCCGGCGCGACCGGGTCCGCCAGCTCGATCAGAACCCGCTCAAGTCGGTTCATTGCATCGAGCCGCCCGAGCGCCCCGCCGTCGAGCGCGCGGGCGAGCCTGAGCAGCAGCGGGCGAAGCCGGGTCAACCGATCGGGTCGGCGCAGGCGCATCACACCGGGGGCCAGGTTAGGCCATGCCAGCCACCGAAGCCAGTCCGCACGCGGCTGGAAATGGACCCAGACATTGCGCCACTCGCCGTCGACGTCGCGATGGCCGTAGTCCTGCGGCGCATGGGGCTGGAACAGAAGCAGGTCGCCCGGCAGCAGATCGTGGCGGCATCCGCCGGCGCGCACCATGCCTGCCCCGTCCAAGGTGGCGACCAGCAGCCAGTCGCCAGTGCCGCCGGGGCGCACCGCGCTCGATACCGCGCCGGTGCTCTGGCGCTGGTCGCCCGCCAGGATCGGTGCGGCTGGCGTTCGGCCCGCAGACCCGCCCACAGCCCGGGAGTCAGGCCTGGGCGCCGTAGCCCCGGGTAACCCCGGGGATGCGTGGGGGGATCGGCTGGAGGATGCGTCGCCGGGCCGGGGTCAGCCGGGCGAGCAACTCGTCGCTGTAGCGGAAGCCGTGCCGTGTCGCGCCCCAGCTCGGACCGTAGCGGTAAATCACCACCCGGCGGTCACCCGGGTTCGTCCGGCGGGCCGCACCATGAGCGATCGCATCGACGAACAGCAGGGCGTCCCCCGCCCTGAGGTGGACTTCGATCGCGCCCTCGACAGCCTCGTCATCCTCCTCACGCCGCTCGTCGAAGCTGCGGGCGAAGATCGGGTGAGCGATGTTGCTTTTGTGGCTGCCCGGCAGCACCCGCGTGGCACCATCGCCGGGGCCGATGTCGGTTAGCGCCAGCAGAATGTTGACTTGGGCGCAGCGGAATTGCCCGTTCACATAGCGGAACTGGTTGCGCACCACGCCGTCCTGCCCGCCCGAATGGAGCGGGAAGAAGCCGCCGGTGCGCCGGACCGAGGCGAAGCACTCGTCGATGAACAGACCCTCGACGTAGGTGCCCTGCTCGCCGCAGTAGCGGGCGACGCGCGCGATCCAGGCGGGGTGATCGATCAGCGCCTCGAACGGCGCACCGGCCTCGACGATGTTCTGCAGCTCGACCCCGGCGTGGCCGGCATTGTCGAGCCGCTGGACATTGCCCCACCACTCTCCGCTGGCAAGATCCGGAAAGCGGTCGAAGGCCGTGTTCAGCTCGGCAAGCAGCTCGGGCTCGATCGCGTTGCGCAAGAGGAGGTAGCCGTTGAGGTCGAACGAGAAATCGAGCGCATCGTGGCTGTTGTCGAGCATGGCGGAGGTCCCTGGAACGATCGTCGCACCCTAGCGCGCAAGATCTGCGAGGAAAATCGGGCGATGACGCGAAAACATGCGATATTGTCGCACGCCGGCTACTGGATCTCGAACGCGGCGGCGATCAGTCGGGCGGTGTAGTCCTGGCTGGGGCGCTCGAGCACCTCGCGGGTCGGTCCAGCCTCGACGATCTCGCCATGACGCATCACCACGATCCGCTGACACAGCGCGCGGACCACCCGCAGATCGTGCGAGATGAACAGGTAGCTGAGCCTGCGCTCCGTCTGCAGGGTCTTGAGCGTCGCAAGGATCTGCGCCTGGACCGAGAGGTCAAGCGCCGAGGTTGGCTCGTCGAGCACCAGCATGTCCGGCTCGACCGCGATCGCACGGGCGATCGACAGGCGCTGCCGCTGTCCGCCGGAAAACTCGTGCGGGAACCGGTTCAGGATGTCAGTGGGCAGCCCGGCCGCTGCGAGGGCGGCGCGAACCCGGGTGAGCCGGTCGGCCGCGTCGACGCCGATGCGGTGGACGATCAACCCTTCCTCGACCAGAGCGCGCACCGACATCCGCGGATTGAGCGAGGAGAAGGGATCCTGCAGCACGATCTGGAGGCGTGGGCGCAGCGGGCGCATCCCGCGCCGGTCAAGCCCATCGATCGGCGCGCCCTCGAATTCGATCGTGCCGGTCGATTCGATCAGCCGGGTCAGCGCCAGGGCGAGTGTGGTCTTGCCCGATCCCGACTCGCCCACGATGCCCACCGCCTCGCCGCGCCGGACCATAATGTCGGCACCGTGCACCGCCACCACCGGGACGGCACGGGTCCGCCCGGGGTAGGTGATCCGAACGGCGCGACCCTCGAGCACTGGCGGCCCGGGTTCGACCGGCGCGGCGAAGCCGGTCGGCTCGGCGGCGAGCAGCTGACGGGTGTAAGGATGCTGCGGAGCGGCGAACAGGGCGGCGGTCTCCCCCTGCTCGACCAGCGCGCCATGCTGCATCACCGCCACCCGGTCGGCGTAGTGGCGGACTACGGTGAGGTCGTGGGTGATCAGCAGCACGGCAATGCCCTGTTCGACCTGCAGCGCGCGGATCAGCTTGAGGATTTCGGCCTGGACGCTGACGTCGAGAGCGGTGGTCGGCTCGTCGGCGATGAGCAGGCGGGGGTTGTTGGCGAGCGCCATGGCGATCATCACGCGCTGGCGCTGCCCGCCCGACAGCTCGTGCGGATAGCGGCGGAGCATGGCGACCGGATCGGGCAGGCGGACCTGGCCGAGCAAATCCTCGGCCCGGGCCAGCGCGGCCGCGCGGTCGACGCGCTGATGAGCCTTGATCGCCTCGACGATCTGGTCGCCCACCCGGTAGATCGGATTGAGCGAGCTCATCGGCTCCTGGAACACCATGGCGATGTCGCTGCCGCGGACCGTGCGCATCCGCCGCTCGTCGTCGATTGCCAGCGGCCTGCCGTCGAGCCAGACCCGGGTTTCTGGCGACACCCGGGCATTGCGGCCGAGCAGGCCCATCAGCACGCGGGCGGTGACCGACTTGCCCGAACCGGATTCGCCGACCAGCGCCAGCATCTCGCCGGCGCGGATGTCCAGATCGACCCCGCGCACCGCCTCGATCGAGCCGCCCTCGACCCGAAAAGTCACGCGGATATCACGGGCGCTGAGCAGGGGCGCGGACTCAGTATGGGTCGACGGCATCGCGCAGCGCATCCCCGACAGCGTTGAAGGCAAAGACGGCGACAAAGACGAAGGCCACCGGAAACAGGATGAAGGGATGAGAGCCGATCGCAGCATAGCCACTGACGTCCTGCAGCATCAGCCCCCACGAGATCATCGGCGGTTTCACCGCCAGGCCGAGGAAGCCGAGGAAGCTCTCGAGCAGCACGATTGCTGGCAGGGTCAGGGTGAAGCGCACCAGCACGTGCGACATCAGGTTGGGCGCGATGTGGCGTACAATGATGCGCCAGTCGTCGGCGCCGAGCGCGATCGCTGCGCGCACATAGTCCATCCGTGCCAGCGTCAGGGTCTTGCCGCGGATCTCGCGGCTGAGCCCAGCCCAGCCGAGCACCGACAGGGTGGCGATCAGGATCGCGACAAACCATCCCGAGGAGAGGGTGACCGGGATCAAGGCACCCAGCGTGAGGTAAAGCGGCAACTGGGGGAAGGCGAGCAGGAAATCGACCACCCGCTGGATCCAGCGGTCGGTGGCGCCGCCCAGGTAGCCCGAAGTCGCGCCGACGAGCAGTCCCGCCAGCGTGGTCAGGGTGCCCACCGCGAGCGCGATCAGCATCGACACCCGCGCCGCGACCAGCCCGCGGGAGAAGATGTCGCGTCCGAACCGGTCGGCTCCCATCAGGTGCACCCGCCCGCCCGGCGCGGTCGGCGCGATCAGGCGGCGGTCGATCCACAGCGGGCCGAGCAGGCGATAAGGCGCAACGCGCACGAGCAGACCAAGGCGCTCGCGCGGGGCGCCTTCGCGGCTGAGAATCGGCTGGTAGGTTACCGGATCGAGCTGTCCTGTCGGCCGGGCGTTGATCGCGTAGAGCCCCTGCCCGTCCAGCCGGATCTGGCTGGGCGGCTGATAGGCGGCAAAGCGGCGATCGGGATCGAGCGGAGCCAGGAACGGGCCGACCAGCAAGATCACGCCGAGCAGGACGAGCGCGCCCAGTCCGGTCATCCCCAGCCGCGAGCGGCGGAAACGCCGCCAGACCAGCCTGCCGTAGCTATCGCCACCGGCCGCGCTCATGCCTTGCGTCCTTCGAGCCGGATCCGCGGATCGAGCAGCGCAAGGCCGAGATCGGCGAGGATGTTGCCGAGGATGAGCGTGATCGCGAGTACCAGCATGAAGGTCGCGGCGACGAACACGTCCCCCACTGCCATGGCCCCGACGATCGCCGGACCGACCGTGGCGAGCCCGAAGACGATCGCCACCTCGATCTCGCCGGTGACCATGTAGGGCAAGGCAACGCCCTGGTAGGCGACCAGCGGGTGGAGCGCGTTGGGGACCGCGTGCCGCCAGATGACCCGCGCCGGGGACAGGCCCTTGGCGCGGGCGGTCTCGACATATTGCGCGTTGAGCACGTCGAGCAGGTTGCCGCGCATCACCCGCATCGAATAGGCGATGCCCCCCAAGGCCGCGATCAGGATCGCCGGCCAGACGTGCCCGAACAGATCGACGAAGCGGCCCCATGACCATGGCGCACCGACGTAGCGCGCCGACTGGAAGCTGCCGACCGAGGCGACGTCGAACCGGAAAGCCAGCACGTAGAGCGCGATCAGCGCGAGCAGGAAGCGCGGTGTGGTCATCCCGATGAAGGCGAACAGGTTGAGCGCGCTGTCCACCCAGCGACCGGCCCTCGTGGCCGCCAGCACGCCCAGCCCGATACCCAGCGCGGTCGCCAGCAGATGGCTGGTCAGTGCAAGCAGCAGGGTCGGCCAAAGCCGCTCCGCGACGATATCGGCGACGGGGCGGTTCGCCGCATAGGAGAATCCGAAATCGCCGCGGGTGACGATCCCCTCGATCCAGTGCATGTATTGCAGCAGGACCGGATCGTCGAGCCCGTGCTCGGCGCGGAAAGCGCGGGCCATGGCATCGGCATCGGCAACGCTGGCGCCACCCTGATTGATCAGCTGGGTACGCAGGGTATCGGCATAGTCGCCGGGCGGCGCCTTGATGATCAGGAAGGTGACCAGGCTGAGCAGGACGATGGTCGGCACCGCTGCCAACAGCCGTCGGCCGAGGAACCACAGCACGCTCATCGCTTTTCTCCCCCGCAGGCGAAACAGCCCGGCAGGGTGTGCGGGCGCAGTTCGTAGCCGCTCTGCCGCGCACGCGGCACCCACAGGCGTTCGCGCATGATCGCATCCTCGGCCCAGTTGAACATGATCACCGGCGTGCCGACCGGCACATTGGCGAAGCGCTTGTCGATCAGCACCCCGCCGGAGTACTGGATCAGCCCTGCCGCATCGACGTTCTCGGTAGAGACCTGCTGGTACAACCGCATCAGGCGGCGGCGCTGGCCCTGATCGGGCGTGGCGATGAACGCGCGGACCAGATCGAGCATGCGCCGCTCGTGCGGGAGCAGGTCGAGCCGGCCCGAGGGACCAGCGCGATGATAGGCATGCGTGAAGGGTCCCGTAGGAGCGAGCGCGTCGGCGCCCTGGACCACGGTGTTCAGCTCGGTGGTCTCGTTGCGCTGGAGCACCCAGTCGAACTGCCCGCTGGCCCGCAGCGCGTCGCGCTGTGGACCACTGGCGAAGCGGAGAACGACACGCAGCCCGACATCGCGCGCAAGCAACTGGATTCCTTCGGCGAGCGAGCGCTCGATCACGCTGTCCGGACTGGCAGTCAGCACAATGGTGACGTTGGCCCCACCGAGTTGCGCGGCGGGATGGTTGACGAAGCCGTCACCGTCGCGATCGACCAACCCCAGCTCGGCGAGCAGGGCACGGGCGGCGACCGGATCGTAGCCGTAGCGGCGGGTGGCGGCGGCGTCGTAGAACGGCGCGCTCTCCAGCAACCCGCCGGGGTAGGGCTTGATGAACGGCCCGCCGATCTGGGTCGCGCCGAGTGCCACGCGGTCCATCGCGAGACTCACGGCACGGCGGAAGCGGACATCGCGGTTGAGCTGGCGGATGGCCTGCCCCCGGGCATCGGGCGAGCCCCAGCCGTTTCCGGAGAGATTGAACTGAACGGCGTAGGCGATCGTCCGCGGACCGAAGACCGCACGGTAGCTGGTGCCCGGGCGAGCCGCGCCGCGCAGCACCTCGGCGAAGGTCGCGGGCGCGTCGACATTGGCGAGATCGGAGCCGCCGGCCATCACCTGGATATCGCGATCGGACCAGCCGAGCAGGCGGTACTGCACTTCGTCGAGATAAGGGAGCTGCCGGCCGCGGGCGTCGACCTTCCAGTAATAGGGATTGCGTCGCAGGATCAGGATGTCGTCCGGACGATACTCGGTCACCACCCAGGCACCCATCACCGGAAAATTCATCCGGCTGGCGGGAAAGGCCAACTTGTAGGCCTGGTAGCTGCTGCGCGGGTTGTAGCGCGGATGGAGCGGGCGCAGCACGTGGGCCGGACCGGGACAGAACTTCCCGTAGGCCATCTGGTAAAGATAGTCGCGCGGGAAGGGGCGCTGGAAGGTCCAGCGGATGGTGTAGGGGCCGAGCGCCTCGAGCCTGGTGCCCGGCCCGAAGCTGTCGGGCGAGGCTCCGTTGAGCGGACTGACGTTGGAATCTAGCACGTTGTCGGTCCAGTAGAACATGACATCGTCACTGGTGAACGGATGCCCGTCCGACCAGCGCGCGCCCTCTACCAGTTGCATGGTCAGCTGGTGCCCGTCGGACGACCATTGCCAGCTGCGCGCCAGATTGGGCAGGGGTTCGAGCCGGGCTGGATCGACCAGGAACAGCGGTCCGGTGCGGGTCAGGCACTCCATCGTGGCGAGATCGATGCCCCCCCAGCCTTGCGACTGCCCGGCACTGTAGTTCCAGCCCTCGGGCCGCCCGCCGGTCACCTGGCGGAGCACGTCGCCGTAGACGCCGGGGCCGTCGGGCATGGCGCCGGGGCCATAGACCAGGGGCTCCTGCGGCAGTCGCTGGGCCACCGGGGGAAGCCGGCCGGTGCGCACGAAGTCGCGTGTCACCCAATCCGGCTCGCTGTAGCGCGGCAGGGCGCGGAAGCCGACCAGATCGGTCGTGGTGAAGCGTCCTGTGCGTGCCGCGGCGTCGAAATCGATTGCCCCGCGGACGTCCGGATCCTGACGGGGGTCGGGGTGGGGCGCGGCGGCATGATCGCCGCAAGCCGCTAGCAGCAGGGAGGCGGCCAGCGCCAGGGTATCCAGGCCCCGCGGGGCCGTGCCGCGCTGCCGGGCCGGTTCTGCAAAGGGTCGCTTTTGCAGGGTAATGATCTGGCCCTCTCCCTGCCGGCCGGTCGGTCCGGGCGATGCCCGCGGCCTGACTGCTTCAGTGAATAGTCTTGACAATCGGCCTTTGCGCAGCCCCAAGCGCAGATATTGCCGAACGCCAATGTTACCGGGAACTGGCGATTTCGCAATGTCATATTGATAAGATAATTCAGAGAATGGCAATCGTGGCAGAGCTATCAACGACACGCTGAAGGCAATCGCGGCCAGCCCGCTGATGGCGCAGGTGCTCGCGCCGCGCTTTGCTTTCACGCCGAAGGGCCGCGGGTCTCTGCCCGATTTCGATTATGACCCGGCTGGCTTTGCGGAGGGCAAGGTCAACATCAGCGTGAATGAGGAGCGCGGGCAGTATCACTTCGAGATCGCCGGCCTCGACGAATCCAAAGCTTTCCTTCCGGATTACGAGAGGGTGGTTCCACAAACGCCCTACTCCTCCCGTCAGCGTGAATGGCCTACTCCGCTTTCAGCCGGACAGACCGGTTACCCGCCGAGGAGACATCACATGAGCCGCCCCCCGCTGCCCCCGTTCACCGACGCAACTGCCGCCGAGAAGGCAAGGCTGGCCGAAGATGGCTGGAACAGCCGCGACCCGGCGCGCGTCGCCCTCGCCTACACGCCCGACAGCCAATGGCGGAACCGCGCCGAGTTCATCTCGGGCCGCGCCGAGATCGAGGCCTTCCTCACTCGCAAGTGGACGCGCGAGCTGGAATATCGGCTGATCAAGGAAGTCTGGGCGCACAGCGGCAATCGCATCGCGGTGCGCTTCGCTTATGAATACCGCGACGACAGCGGCAACTGGTTCCGCGCCTATGGCAACGAGAACTGGGAGTTCGACGCCGACGGCCTGATGGCGCGCCGCCTTGCCAATATCAACGAGCACCCCATCACCGAGGCCGACCGCAAGTTCCGCTGGCCGCTCGGCCGCCGGCCCGACGACCATCCGGGCCTCAGCCACTTCGGTTTCTGACGCCGACCGCCGGGCCTGATCCGGCGCCGGCACCTCCCCCAAATGCGAGCCCATTCGCCCCGCCGCGCCGTGCGGCGGGGACCGGGAGCTTGCGCCCGTCAAAAGGAACAATCCCATGAAGCTCTATCACCACCCCATTTCGGGCCATTCGCATCGCGCGCGCCTGTTTGCCTCGCTGCTCGGCCTTGCGCCGGAGCTGATCAAGGTCGATCTCAGGGCCGGCGCGCACAAGCAGCCCGCCTTCCTCGCGCTCAATCCCTTCGGCCAGGTGCCGGTGCTGGTCGACGACGACGGCACGGTGATTGCGGATTCGAACGCGATCCTCGTCTATCTTGCACGCAAGACCGGCCGGACCGACTGGCTGCCGGAGGATGCCGCCGGTGCCGCCAGCGTGCAGCGCTGGCTCTCGGTTGCGGCGGGCGATGTCGCCTTTGGCCCGGCGGCCGCGCGGCTCGTCACCATCTTCGGCGCCAAGTACAACCCCGATGAAGTGATCGCCCGCGCCCATGTGCTGCTGGCACGGCTTGAAGCCGCGCTGGCGGGGCGGGACTGGCTGGTGGCCGACCATCCGACCATCGCCGACGTCGCGATCTACAGTTATGTCGCCCGCGCGCCCGAAGGCAATGTTGACCTTGCTGCCTACCCCCTCGTCCGCGCGTTCCTGCGCCGGATCGAGGCGCTGCCGGGCTTCACCCCCTTCGCCGAAACCGCGGTGGGCCTGTCCGCCGCTAGCTGACCCCGGACGGGGCGCATCCATCGCGGTGCGCCCCATCCCCATGCCGCCAAGGAGCCGACCGATGAGCGATGATCCGAACCCCGGTCCAGGCCCCTGGCATGCCGGCGAGCGCGAATTGCAGGCCCGCATCGGCGCCGCGGAGCGGATGGCAGATCTCGGCAACCGCGTGATCCGCCGCTTCCTGCTCGATCAGCATCGCGCGTTCTACGCGCAGCTGCCCTTCATCGTCGCAGGCAGCGTCGACGCCGAGGGCGACGCCTGGGCAACGCTCCTCTGCGGCCAGCCCGGCTTCCTTGCCGCGCCCACCGACGATGCGCTGCACATGCGCCTGCCGCCGGATGACGGCGATCCGGCGCGCAGCGGCATGCTGGCGGGAGACCCGGTCGGCCTCCTCGGCATCGAACTCCACACCCGCCGCCGCAATCGGGTGAACGGACGGCTGATGGCGCTGGATAGCGGCGAAATGGCCGTCGCGGTCGAAGAAAGCTTCGGCAATTGCCCGCAATACATCCAGTTGCGCGACTATGCCTTCGTCCGCGATCCGCAGCAGGCGTCCTTAGGCGCGGTCGAGACGGCCGCCGCACTCGATGCCGAAGCACGCCGCACCATTGCCGCAGCCGATACCTTCTTCGTCGCCTCCTACGCAGACCCCGACAATTGCGAGCGCCGGGTCGACGTGTCGCATCGCGGCGGCAAGACCGGCTTCGTCCGCGTCGATACCGATGGCACGCTGACGATCCCCGATTTTGCCGGCAACAAGTTCTTCTCCACGCTCGGCAATATCCTCACCAACGGCAAGGCGGGCCTCGTCTTCGCCAGCTTTGAGACGGGCGACCTGCTGCAGCTTTCCGGCGACGCCGAACTGGTGCCCGACGCCTCCGAAGTCGCCGCTTTCGAGGGCGCCGAACGGTTCTGGCGTTTCCGCGCGCGGCGCATGGTCCGCAGGCGCGACGCGCTGCCGCTGCGCTGGGTGATGCGCGAGGACGGCTGGTCACCCAAAGCGCTTGCGACTGGCGACTGGGAAAGCGCCTCGGCGTCGGCCTCTATGCAGCCAGCCCCGCTGCCTTGATCCCGGCCAGCGCGGCGAGTTCATCGTTGTCGCTGGTATCGCCCGTCACGCCCACCGCGCCGATCACGGCTCCGGCATCTGGGCCATCCGCGCGCACCAGCACGCCGCCTGCTGCGGGTACGATGCCTGCCGGATTGAGGCCCGCCGCCGCGTTGATGAACGTCGGCCGCTCGATCGCCATCTCGCCGATGGTGCGCGAGGAAACGCCCAGCGCCAGCGCGCCGGAGGCTTTCGCGGTCGCGATCTGCGGGCGCAGGTTCGACGAACCATCCTCGCGCGCGAACGCGATCATGTGCCCACCGGCATCGAGCACGGCGACGCTGATCGGCTTGAGGTTCAGCCGACGCGCTTCGGCGATGGCCCCCGAGACAATGGTCTGGGCCTGTTCGAGCGTAATACGGGTCATTGTCGTTACTCCTGGGGAAGGTGTTTCAGTGCTTGTGGTCTTGGCCCGCCGGTCGCCCAGTCGAGCAGTTCGATGGTGTGGACGACGGGCAGGCCGGAGTGCTTCCCGATCTGCACCGCGCAGCCGATATTGCCTGTGGCGATGACGTCGGCCTCCAGCGCAGCCAGCCGCTCGGCCTTGCGCGCGCCAAGCTGGCCGGCGAGTTCGCTCTGGAGGATGTTGTAGGTGCCCGCCGATCCGCAGCACAGATGCGCCTCCGCAGGAAGCCGCACGATGTAACCCGCATCGGCCAGCAGCCGCTTTGGCGCTTCGGTCACCTTCTGCCCGTGCTGCAGCGAGCATGGCGGGTGATAGGCGACAGTAAGCCCGCGCGGACTCGCGGCAGCAGGTAGCCCAACTTTGGCCAGATACTCGCTGACATCCATTGCCAGCGCGCTCACCCGCGCCGCCTTGTCCGCATAGGCAGGGTCGGCGCGCAGCA
>OFDC01000487.1_pt1 | contig 29794 bp, 33 predicted proteins | sample 1520941 | NCBI WGS metagenome assembly OFDC01 (sample SAMEA94258168, study PRJEB24077) | hot springs metagenome | biome: Aquatic biome; feature: Water | place: India | collected 2012-12-06 | depth 5 m | reverse complement strand
GGGGATTGGGGGTTTGGGGAATTAAGGAGAATTTTTTTCAGATAGTTAATAAGAGTTTGAATTCTTGCTTGAAGCTTATCAGCTTTATCAAGTGCGTCGGTTAATGTGGGTTCTTCGCAAATTTTTAATAGTTTAATCCGATGTAATTGCGAGTCGCATTCCTGAAGAGATCCTTTTGCAACTCCCAGAAAATACAGGAATTCTTTGTTTCCATTTCTACCTTGTCCTTCTGCAATGTTATCTGAAACACTACCGACAGAACCTTCTAATTGATCCAATAATCGATACAAGCGATTTTCGCGCAAGACTTGAAATATTGGAATAACTGTTTGATATAGATCAATGGCGTCTTGCCAAATCTGTAATTTTTTATAATCATTCATTTATCAAATTTCCAAATGATTCTAAAGGATAAAAAATGCGGTTTAACACCAGTATATTCTATTCAAACAATCCAAACCCCCAACCCCTAACCCCAATCCCCTAACCCCGAACTCCAATCTCGTCACCCCAAAATCCTTTTGTCTTTTGCTACGTATTTTGCAAATGCGAGGAGGGCGCCCATGACCATTATATTTCTGAAGACATTGATCATTTCCAATTCTTTTTCTCTCGCAGCAGTATCCATCATTGCATCGGTGATAGCAGTTGTTTCCATTGCTCTTGGAAGATGAACTAGAAGGGCCATTAATAATACGTAAAGCGCCATCAGGGTATAAGCGAGTTTATCATATTTACCAATCACAGCACTGATGATGAATAGCACGATACAAACAAGTGTAAAGTAATTCCAGAAATAAGGCGCGGGTAAAAAGCTTGGAACAAAAGAAGCTCCTACTTCGGGTTTGCCAAGGTGAAGTCCTACGTATAACAAGAAGGATAATGGAAAAATGTATTTTCCTAGATTTAAAATTTTGTCCATGAATTTAAATATTAGTGTGTGGGAAAAGGAATGAGAGGTCTGATTTCAACGGAACTCATGGGATACTTCAGGATGGGACATGTTTTGCTCCATTCTTGCACTTCCTCGATGTTATCGGATTTACAAATTAAAAATCCAGAAACGAGCACACTGTCATTTTCTTTGTGCGGTCCAGGAATGATATTATTTGTGTCGACAATGATCGCATCATAGCGCATTGGTGCAGTGTGGACTAGTTTGCCTTGCATCGCAATATTTCCAATCCAAGCTTGCCACTTCGGCATGTCTTTGGCCATGTCTTCAGAAGTTGCTAGATAACCGTCATTGCCACTAGCGTTGCGGAATAGTAATAAGTACTCAATCATTTTATTAATTTTTAATGTGAATTATATCTGCAAGATTCAGCATTAAAAATTTGGTGAACGATGACAAAAGTCTATGTTTTATAGTTTGGCTTTGAGCCTGCTAAAAACATCTTTATTTATTCCAAGATAGGATGCAATTAATTTACTTGAAACCCTTGTCATTAAAGTAGGACGATGAGACATCAGCCATTTTATTCTATCTAAAGAACTCAAAGAAACGAATGTATTTATTCTGTAGACGGAATTGGCGTATGAGGCTTCTAGGATTTGTTTGTAGACTTTATCAAACTGGGGAACTGTTTCCATCATTAATTGAAATCTCTCTTTGTCAATTGCAAGGAGTTCGCATGGTTCCACACATCTGATGTTTTCCGTGGCTGGTTGCCCGCTGCCAAAACTTAATAGTTCTGTACACCAATTGTCTTCGATGACAATATCCCTTGTTGTTTCATTGAAATCTTTATCGTAAACATATACTTGAAGACAACCCTTAGCGATGAAATAAACATTTTTACAAACTTCCCCCGTCTCTAGCAACTGCTCGTTTCTTTTGGTGGTGATATGTTTAAATGAATCAAGAACCGTATTTAAATTCGGAACGTCATGCCCAAGCCTGTTTGTAATATGATTTCGTAGTATTTCGATCATAGAAGTGCAATGTTTCAAAACCCACGACTCGTGGCCTAAAACTTATTAAAACTAATGAAAAAAACTCTTCTATATCAATCTTGTTGAAGATTTAATATAGAAGAGTTGAATTTCTTGAGTGGAATATAAATTCCTTGATTGTACGTTTAAAAAAAATCTTTTTTGGATTAATAGAAAAATTTTTGCTTCATGAGTACCTTCTAGTGCTTGGTGTCAAGAATTCTTTGTTTTAATTCTGGGAAACGGAGAAAAGCCCTAATCCATAAGGATCGTTAATGTCCATCCAATTATTTTGTTTGCTTTTTGTGACCTGTTAAATATTTTAATGATGACGCAAAGTTGAAGAAGCTTAATATACTTTTTTTAACTGTTACAAAAAGGATAGTACTTACAAAAAGAATAGTATATGCCAAAACACACAACGGAGTCTTGCGCTAAAGCAAAACTCGCTATTAGGGATACACTGGATGTTGTAGGAGGAAAATGGAAGCAAATGAAAGGGTAGTTTCTCCCACGAGCAACTCACCGTAATCATTTTCAGGTGTGACGAATTTTCTAGAAAACCCAAAAGCTTTTTCATAAAATTCTATAGTTCTCGTAACTTCTTGAACGTATAAAATGGTATAGGCAAATTTGATCATGACTTATTTTTTTTTGAAGACTCTAGAAATGAAGTAAAGTAAGCTTGATGTTAGGAAGACTAAATTCACTGTTTTTGCAAATGGAGGAGCTCCTGCTGGGTATAGTTGTCCAAGTAAAACGACAATATTCAGCAGAATTAATATGATGAGAATTATTTTCATGACTGAACGGAGTTTAATGTTAGTAGCAAAAATATGAGACAGAGGAACTTCATATTAATGTGATACCGCTTTGAGTCCAATGATCGAAGCAATAAGGGTAAATAGAAAGAATAGTCTCAATGATGTGGCTGGTTCTTTAAAAACAAAGATGCCCACTAGAACGGTGCCTACTGCGCCAATTCCAGTCCATACAGCGTAAGCCGTTCCAATAGGCAAGGATTGCGTTGCCTTGATTAGTAATGCCATACTAATACAAAGGGCTAAAAGAAAGCCGGTGTACCACCAGTACATTTCTCGCCCAGTTGTATCCTTCGCTTTACCGAGGCAAAATGCGAAGGCTACTTCGAAAAGCCCCGCTATTATTAGAATGATCCAGTTCATTTCTGGTATTGCATTCCTAGCCCAGTATCACCATGGACCTTGAGTTGAATTGTAGCTGTATCAGAATTAGCATTGTTAAAAACGACAGCGGTATTTGCTTCCACTTTTACTCGGGTATGTTCTCCGGGCGCGAGTTTTACATAGGAATGAGTGCCACCGCTAATCGGAGCACGATGCAACTCAATTGTGCTTGTACCTCCATTAACAACATCTACCCTAAAAGGGCGGTGCTGATTTTTTCCTAGTTCGAATGATTGCTGAGGAGGAATATAGGTTGTTGACGTTAACGAGCCGCAAGAGGTGAGGAGTGCGGCAGAAATAATCACGAGGATGGATTTCATTGCGAAGGGTTTTATTAGCAATGAAAGTATAGATAATACCTCAATAAAAATAGATTACTTCAATTTTTTCCAGAAAATAATTTTATCTTCACCATCATTCCAGAAGTCCCTTATGACGGCTTCTTGATGATAGCCTAAGTTTTCATAGAATTTTCTGGTTAATTTATAATCATCTAGACTTGATGTTTCTACTATAAGAATTCGGTGCCCCTCATCAAGCAGGGTGCGCTCGATATATTCCATCATTTTTTTACCGATTCCTTTTCCTTGCAATTCTTTGTTTACCGCAATAGCATATAAATTATAGGTACCATTGGTTAGTTTTTCAGGAGCACAATAGCCTAAGGAAATAGGAATATTATTTTCTGTACACGTAAACCAAATTTCTTCACATGATGGATTGTTCAAGTAATTGGCTATCATGTCGTCTAGATATTCTGACGGAAATAGCTCGCTTGATTCAAGCACTGCCTTCAGATCTTCAATATCTGTAGCTAGTACATTTCTTATTTCAAGATTTTTCATTCGTTAGCTCTTTTTGATATTATTAATTCAGTTTCCTGTATTCTAGAGGTGTTTGACCTGTCTTTTGCTTGAAGAGTTTGCTGAAGTACTGCGGATATTCGAAGCCGAGAGAATATGCAACCTCACTCACAGAATGGTCTGTATTATTGAGAATATTCTTTGCGGTTTCAATTAAATGATAGTGAATGTGGTCTTGAGCAGTCATACCTGTTTCTTTTTTGAGCAAGTCACTCAAATAACTAGCTGAAAGATTGACCTCGTCTGCTAGGTATTTCACAGTCGGTAGACCTGACTCTTTTAATTTATTAGAAGAAAAATAGGATTTAATTAGGTTCTCTACCTTAGAAATAGTATCGTTATTACTGATCTTTCTCGTGATGAATTGTCGACCGTAATATCTCATGCAATAATTGAGGAATAACTCAATGTTAGAGACAATTAAATTCTGGCTGTGGTGGTCTATGTTTTCTTGAAGTTCTGTTTCGATTTTTTGAATACAATCATAAAGCGTGTTTTTCTCTTTGTCTGATAAGTGAAGAGCTTCTGACGTTTCATAATTAAAGAAAGTATATTCATGGATTTTATTTCCCAAGGCTGTACCTCGGAGTAGATCAGGGTGAAAGAATAGTCCCCACCCCATCATATCAGGTCTTTTTTCGACCTCATTATCCATTGTCAATACTTGTTTCGGGGCAATACAAATTAAACTTCCTTCTTCAAAATCGTAGGATTTTCTTCCGTATCTTAATTTATTAGCGCAATAGTTTTTAAACATGATGGAGTAGAAATCGGCACTAATTCTAGTGCCATCTTCTATGTATTCATCTGCTTTACTAAAATCTACAACCGCAACTAAAGGATGATTCGTTTTTGTGTGGACGAAATTGACGATATCAGAGATATTATGGAGTTGAATGATTGGTTTCATGCTATACCTGGCTCATTATTATTTTATCAAATATTTTATCTCCGAGATAGATACGAAGCCATACCATTGGTTTTGCGTAAAGTCCCACGCGATAGCGTGTTTTGGGATTTGAGCTATTGACGATCTTAGAAACGGTATTTGCAATTACTGCTGGCTTAGAACCAGTTCCTTTATCATACATTTTTTTTGTTGCTGCCATGAGTTTCTCTGTAATCCCCGAATACACGCCTTTAGCGGAATATTTGCTGATGTTTTGCAGCATCACACCGCCAAATTCTGTAGCTATGATACCTGGCTCAAGAACAACAACTTTTATGTTGAATTCTTTTAATTCTAATCTTAGACAATCACTAAAACCTTCAACGGCGTGCTTGGTGGCGTGGTACCATGCTCCCATCGGAGTGTACATTTTACCTCCCATGGAGGAAGTGTTGATGATCGTTCCGGAATTGGCTTTGCGCATAAATGGGAGAACCTTTTGGGTAATGGCAGCGAGTCCGAATAGGTTTACTTCGAATTGCTGTCTTGCATCTTGCACGGGAACATCTTCCACTGAACCGAAGAGTCCGTAGCCGGCATTGTTCCAAAGGACATCAATTTTACCTTCTTTCGTAATGATTGTATCCACTACATGTTGGATGTCTTGCTCACTAGTAACGTCCATTTGAATAGGATGGCCGCCCATGGATTTGAGATCTTGCATTTGATCGATTCGACGAGCCACTGTATAAACAGTGTGTCCTTCAAGGATAAGTTTTTTAGCGGTTTCCTTACCCATACCAGAGCTCGCACCAGTGATGAGAATTACTTTTTTATTCATTTCATTATTATTATGATGCAAATGTCGACCGCAACAAGACCCCGAGTTTTATACTTTTTAGGGCAGCTTGTATACTTTTCCAAGACCAAGACGTGATTCAACTCGATTCTCGATTCTCAATTCTCAATTCTCAATTCTCAATTCTCAATTCTCGATTCTCAATTCAGAATTCGGTATTCGTAATTCGAGATTCGGTATTCGAAATTCCCCAAACCCCAAACCCCAAACCCCAAACTCCCAAACTCCCTAACTCTCTAACTCCCTCACTCCCTCACTCCCTCACTCTCTAACTCTCACAAATCTCCTTTAGTTTGTCTAATGCACTAGGATATGCTTCGTTCATGTACTCTACAAACTCCGCTGTTGTGTCGAGGTCAACTACAACCGAAGTAGTCCCGTCTTTTTCTTCGAAGCTGTAATTTTCAAATCCGTTGGCCCATTTTTCTACATCTGGTCCTTCTGTCACTTCTACGCTGCCTTGCACGAGTCCGTAATGCTGGATAGAAACAAAGTTTGACGGGATATTTTCAATGACGCGAGAAACCATGCCTCCTTTTTCACCATTTTCATCCTGACCAACAAAGAGCATTTTACTGTCTTTGGTCCAAGTACCTTCGTATGATGAAGTAGGGTTGAATAGTGCAGTCCATGCTTCATAATTTGATTTGTCGGAAATTCCGAGCATCATATCATAGACTTTCGCTGCTGGAGCATTGATGCTGATTTTAAATTGTAGTTTTTCCATGAGGTTTGTAGTGATGTGTTGTATTAAAATTTAGCCATCGAAGATAGCTCATTCGTCTTGCTTTACATCGTACCAAAGTTGTACGAGTCCAGATGGATAGGAAGAGCTTCTTTTAAATTGTAGATTTTGCTCAATATTATTGTCTTTAAATAATCGAATTCCTTCTCCCAATAAATGTGGAATAACGCTTACGATGATGCGATCAAATAATTTTGCGTTTAGCAAAGCAAAAACTATTTCAGCGCCACCATCACAATAGATGTCGTTACCTTCTTGGGTTTTTAGTTCTTGAACTAATTGGACAACATCATAGTGGTATTCGATGTGTTCAACGCTCCCCGTTCGTGTTTTAGAAATGACGTACACTTTTTTATCAGGATAAGGAATTCCTATTCCGAAAGTGAGTACTTTATCAAACGTCTTTCGACCCCAAATAACGGTATCAACTGATTGCATGAAATCAGTATGTCCGAAATCTTCATTGGGAGTGTCAACCATATTTAGGAAGTCGATGTTATCGTCTTTCTTGGCGATGTAGCCATCGACGCTCATTGCAATGTATAGGACTAGTTTTCTTGGCATTGTATTATGGGATGATGATTCGAATTAATGCATAAATAGGTAGGAGGATTAACCCCAGAATAAATATTCTTTTTCCTTCTCTTCGGTCGTTTTCATTGTATGAATAAACACTCTGGCCGTTTGGTAGTGTTTTTTTAGCTTTCCAAATAGAATAGCCTATTGCAATTCCAATGAGACCGCCAAGAAGCGCTGCTATATACCCAACGATAATCCATGGAGTTTGACTTTCTTCTGGTTTAGAGAGTACTTGTAGTCGTTCCTTTTTCAGAACATTGAGTATTTCGGAATCAACGGCTTTCCCTCTTTTCTGAAGGATTTGAACAGCGAGTTTATTGTCAAGCTCACTCCATTCATCTGATTTTAGTAGAATTTCATAAAGTTCTTCATCAGAAAAATCGTAGAGGTAATAGTTTTCGTCAACTTGAGAGATCAATAGCTCAGCATTTTGTTCTAAAATTATTTCTGCTTTTTCAAAGTCTTTTGTCTCGACGATTAATTCGAACTGATTTTGCAGATTTCCTCCCGAAAATGACGCGTCTAGTTTTGAAGTATTATCGTTTATAGCCGTTGGAATATTATTATCGTTCAACAGTTTTTCTATTTCCCGAGCTTGTTCTAGGCTGCCGTATCTTCTAAAGATAGTTTGTGGTGCTGACATTTTTTTGTTCGTTTAAGTTGCTACAATTAAGCAGCGCTACCTTCGAAGGGGTGAATATTGTTGAGTTCTTTTTGTTTTGAATTTTTTTCTTCTTCGATGTCATAATCATCCTGCAATCCGAGCCAAAACTTAGCACTTGTACCAAAATAAATTGAAAGTCGAAGGGCGGTGTCTGCTGTAATTCTACGTTTGCCTTTTACAATTTCGGAAATTCTCGTTTGGGGCAAAAAAGTTTCTTTGGCCAGTCTGTATGCTGAAATTTCAAGAGGAATAAGAAATTCTTCGAGGAGAACTTCGCCGGGATGTATATTTTTTAGTTTTTTCATCTTTCTAGATTTAATGGTAGTCGACAATTTTGATTTCATAAGCATTGTTATTAATCCATTGAAAGATAATTCGCCACTGATCATTTATTCGTATGCTATGGTATTTGTCTAGACGACCTTTGAGTTTTTCAAGCCTGTTTGCAGGAGGAATTCTTAAGTCGTTTATATCATGAGCATTGTTAATCATTCTGAGCTTTCTTCTTGCAACTTCTTGGATAGAACTAGGAAGTTTTCTTGATCTTTCCCCGTGCCAAATCCTCAGACATTCTTCGTCTCCAAATGTTTTTATCACTACTACTGTTTTTCGTTAGTAACGTCAAAGGTAAGTATTATTGGCGAGTTTGTAAAATAGTTTTTGGAGAATAATAATTATTTTCGGGATTGATTGGTCTAAATTGGACGGACATTAATATGAAAGCACTATGAATGAGGGGATATATGAAGAGTTAGTTACACAATTGGTCTCTCAAAAGTTAGACGAGATGGATAAGAATAGCTTCTACGTTAATCAGTCCAAGTTGGATAGAGAGGAGGCTGCTTCGGTTCTAGCTAGACATTTGTCTCTTACAATTAAAAGTGCGCTGTCATACTTGAAAGGCGAAAAGCAAGTTGAAGAGCAGATTGCAATAGCTAACAAGCTTATTTTGTTTCTAAAGGAGGAGCTGAAGCAGGAATCATTCAATGAAGATTTGATATTGATTGAAGGGAATATTTTAAAGGCAGTTTTTTCAAAGGTTGACGCTGCCTTTTCGGATTTGAATCTTCATCTGAAGGAAATAACCCCCTATACAAGATTGTCCCATAGCGAACTCTTTACAGGTGGAAATGTGGGACTATCATTGGAGAGCGAATTGAAAAAGGAAATTTTATCATCTGATAAAATAGATCTGTTGGTTTCATTCATAAAATTTAAAGGAATAATTATTCTGAAGGAAGAGTTGGAGAAGTTTACATCGAAGGGCGGACACCTTAGAGTTATAACGACCACCTACATGGGGGCGTCTGATTATAAGGCGATTCAACTGTTATCTCAAATGCCCAACACACAGGTTAAGATTTCATACAATTCTGGAAATGAAAGATTGCATGCAAAGGCATACTTATTTAAAAGAAATACAGGATATCATACAGGCTATATCGGGTCTTCAAATTTTTCGCGTTCTGCTCTAACTGACGGACTAGAGTGGAATTTGAAGATCACTACGAAAGAGGTCAGTCATATCATTGATAAATTCCAAAAGACTTTTGATTCTTATTGGGAAAGTGATGATTTTGAACTTTTTGATGATTCAATCCATAAGGACAAGCTTATCGAATCTCTTCAGCAAGGAAAGTCAGGAAAGTCTATTGCGGTGAATACATCTTTTTTTGAGCTGAAGCCCTTTCCATTTCAATTGGAAATTTTGGAAAAATTGGAGGTTGAGCGAAGCGTGCACGGTCGATATAAAAACTTGGTAGTTGCTGCAACTGGAACAGGAAAGACAGTAATATCTGCATTTGATTACAAACGTTTCATTGCGAGCCAGGGTAGAAATACCAAAGAGAAGGGAAGATTATTGTTTCTGGCACATAGAAAAGAAATTCTTAGTCAGTCCGTGGCAACTTTCCGTGGAGTTTTGCGTGATAACAATTTTGGTGAACTATGGGTGGATGGCTTGGTTCCAAACTCTTTTGATTTTGTGTTCGCCTCTGTACAGACCTTGAATAATCAGTTGGAGAATCTGGCTTTTTCTCCTGAATATTTTGATTTTGTGGTTATTGATGAGTGTCATCACCTTACTGCATCAAGTTATAGAGGTATTGTAAATTACTTTAAGCCGAAGGTTCTGCTAGGACTCACAGCAACACCTGAGAGAATGGATGGTGGAGATATTCAAGAGGATTTTCACAATCGAATTGCTGCAGAAATACGTTTGCCAGAAGCTCTCAATCGTAAGTTGTTGTGTCCATTCCAGTATTTTGGGATTACAGATTCTATTGATCTTTCTGGTGTTGGTTGGGAGAAGGGAAGGTACATAGCTAAAGAGCTTACTTCTATCTACACTAGCAATGACAGACGTGTACGTGAGATTATCTCAGGGCTGGAAAAATATACTAGGGATCTTCATGAGGTAAGGGCGATTGGTTTTTGTGTGTCTATTGAACATGCTCAGTATATGGCTGAGAAGTTTTTATTGGCTGGATTAAAGGCAAGTTATCTAACTAGTCAAAATGGAGAACAAAGAGATGATGTAAAGCGACAACTGCTCACTAGAGAAATCAATTATTTGTTTGTAGTAGATATTTTCAATGAGGGAGTGGACATTCCGGAGATTGATACGGTTTTATTCTTAAGACCAACAGAAAGTTTGACCATTTTTTTACAGCAACTTGGACGCGGACTTCGCTTAGCAGAAAACAAGGAAAGCCTCACCGTTTTGGATTTTGTGGGCAATGCACGGCCAGAGTATAATTTTGAAAATAAATTCCGCGCTTTAATCGGGAAGACGTCGACCACTGTAATTAAAGAGATTGAGGATAATTTTCCTCATTTGCCTCTTGGATGTTCAATCATTTTGGAAAAGCTTGCCAAGAAAACAATTCTTGATAATATCAAGGCGGCCTCTCTATTCAATAGAAATCAACTGATTCAAAAGATTCAGCAATTTAAACATCAATCAACTCTAGAGCTGAACCTAAAAAATTTCATCGAATTTTATAATATACCTCTAGGCTTGATTTACAAAAATGATCGAGGATGGAAGAGGATGTGTTATGAGGCTGGAATAATTGAACAGTTTGATGATAGAAATGAGAAAGCAATTGTCGGGGCAATTTCGAAAAAGTGGCTTGCTACTCGCTCTTCGAGCTATTTTAATTTTATTTTAAAGCTGGCGAAGATAAATTTTGAAATAAATATTTCAACATGTAATGAAGAGGAGCAAAGAATGCTACTGATGTTACATTATGATGTGTGGCAATCGGCGGGAGGCTTCGAATCATTGGAGCAAAGTATAATAGAAATTGGAGCAAATAAGATACTTTGTGATGAAATTATTGAGTTGTTAGAAATCCTAGTTGATCAAATTGATTTCAAAGAAATTAATATTAATCTGCCGTATTCTCAACCGCTTAAAGTGCACGCTAGATACACTCGTGACCAAATTTTAGCGGGTTTTGGATTAAGTACTTTTGAACGTAAATCACCCAGTAGGGAAGGTGTTGCGGAGAACAGTAATTTAAATACCGAGTTATTATTTATTAATTTGATAAAGAGTGAGGAGAATTTTTCACCCACCACAATGTATGATGATTATGCGGTGAATGAGACCATGTTCCATTGGCAAAGCCAAAATTCTGCAGGTCCTGCAACTCCTAAAGGTATTTCTTACATTAAACATGTAGAAAATAAAAAGCGTATTATGTTATTCGTTCGCGAAAAGGAGAAGGATGTTTACGGAAATACTATGGGGTATGTCTTTGTTGGAGAAGGAACTATTAATTCACATTATGGTAGTAAGCCAATGAGCATTACTTGGTCGCTTAGTGAGGCGATGCCACATTATCTATTGAAGGATGCTGCTAAATTAAGAGTGGGATAAACCCAAAAAACGAAAAGGTTTCAATCCCTATAATACAAGAAATAATAAGCTTCTACATTATCCAAATAAGCACCGTCGAAGCCGGCGGTGATGATTTTTTTCATGTAGGAATTATCATTTCCGTAAATAATTTCTTGCCAATCTTTTTTCCAAAATTTTACCCAAAACTCATCATCATATCCTTCATACTTGCGCTTGAGCCATAACGGATGATGTAGGCCCCATCCGTCTTTCCAGTAGTATCGGAATTTCTCTGCTGAACCTATATTGATATAGGAAATCACCAGTCTTTTTCCTCCATTCGCTTTCACTTTTAATTGTTCGACCTCGGCTGCACTGAGCTCTACTTCATTAAAAAATAAATCTATTAATACTACATCAAAATTGGTCGCGGCGATGGCACTGATCATTTCTTCTTTCGTTGAATAATTATCTGTACTAATCAAGTATAAATAATTCTGCGCTTCGGATAAATTAAGAATGTCGTTGTCATTGGAGCGAGGCACGCTGTCGGGAATGGTGGTGTAATCATAATTGTTTGCCGTGCGAGGAAAGCAAATGAAACCTTCGTCGTAGTTGCGATTCAGAGCGTCGGAAACATTGCTATTGCTCCCCACGTATTCGGCGACCATGATTTTTTTCGAATCGTCAATCTCTCGGAGCATCAATAGTCGCTCGCTATCGAGGGCGTAACCATCGTTATAAAACAGCTCCTCGACTCCAAGTCCACTTATCGCCGACATATAAGAGGAATTTAATCCTTCTGCAGGATCGATGTTATTAAATGCGAGCTCTGTTCCATTCTGTGGAATGATGATGAAATCAGGGTCATAACTACGTGCGTAATTCGAGATGTTTATTACAAAGTCTTGCATCTTGCCTGCAGCCTTGTCTGAACGTCTTTCTTTGAAACAACTCACAAGTGTGACTGTCACCAAAAGGATTAATGTGAATTGTTTCATAGCGATGATTTTTTAAATGCAGAGTCTATCGGTGTAACAATTGTTTCTGTGTTTTATTTTCTTCGATGATATTCATCCAACGTTTCTCCAATATGATAGCCCTGAATCAACAAGGGCAGACCATCTGATACGGGTTCAAAGAATGGTATTTTACCCATTGCAATTCCTTTGTCTAAATCTTCTTTTGTAGAATACTCTTTGGCAACATCTAGATATGTTCCATTCATCAAATGTTTGAATTCATGCTGGAAGATGACTGCTGCAAATCCTTCCAATCTCCCTGTTTTTACATTTCCCATAGCATCTCTACAGGTATATTCGAGCCACTCATAAGTGGCTACATTTCCTCTTTTTTCTCCTTGAGCGCTGAGGCATCCATGCCAGAAGTTCTTTCTAGTTTCGGAGACCTTGGAGATGACGGGATTGATGAATATTTGTTTTTCGACAGGACCGAGTACTTTATACCGAGGATTATCGGCCTTTGCTTCGATGATAAAGATCTGAAGTCTTTTTCCGATTTGATTCGCCGCTATTCCCACTCCAGATTTTCTTGTCATTACTTGATACATGCTATCAATCAGTATTGACAATTTTGAAGAATTGAATTCTCTTTCTTTAATTCGTCGTGGTGGGGTATATAGCGCACTTTTAGCAGTAGTTGTAGAACGTGGGGTAACATGTTGGAGGACTTCCAAGGGTCGGTTGGCAAGCTCGAGAGATAAAGATTCATCTATTTTTTTACATCCATAAATACAGCAAAATGCCAGCGAAGACAATAGAAGTGTTATGATGCGCATTATGATTATTTTCGCCAATATTAGTTTAATTAGATGAATGGTAAAATTGTTGGGATGTCATTTTTTCAATGTTCTAGAACATTCATCTATAAAGTGTTGTTATGCTCCTTTAACCTCGTGGGGCCTTTGAATCACTGTATATTATGAAGAGAGCGTTTATTGTTGGTGCTGGTGTAGCAGGATTGGCTACAGCATTGAGGCTGCGAGCACTTGGAATGTCGGTGGAAGTCTTCGAGGCCAATGATTATCCAGGAGGAAAGTTACATTCATTTGACGTCAATGGTTATCGCTTTGATGCCGGGCCTTCTCTGTTTACACTTCCTGACTTAGTGACTGAGTTGTTTGGACTTTTTGGTGAGAGGTTTGAAGATCATTTTGATTATAGCCGAAAAGAAACCGTCTGCAATTATTTCTGGGAAGATGGCGTACGATTTACTGCGCATGCAGATCGAGATGTTTTTGTTAAGGATGCCGCCTCAACCTTTGGTGTAGACGCTGCGGTGCTTAAGTCTTACTTGAGTAAAAGTCAAAGGAAATATGATTTGACTGCACCTCTATTTCTCGAAAAATCTCTTCATAAAATCAACACTTATCTCACAAGAGATACGTTGAATGCTATTGTGAAGGTGTCTGATATGGGGATATTCAGTAGTCTCAACGACTTGAATACAGCAGAAATTAAGGAGCCTCATTTGGTTCAGTTGTTTAATCGATATGCCACCTATAACGGCTCCTCGCCATTCAAGACGCCGGGCATCATGAGCATGATACCGCATCTTGAAATGCATTTGGGAACGTATTTTCCCAAAAAGGGAATGCATAGTATCACCATGGCTTTATACAATTTGGCTGTGAGACAAGGCATTCAATTTCACTTTGGTCGAAAGGTGGATGAGATTATTTTGGAAGGAAGAAAAGCTGTAGGAGTACGTTCAGGAAATAGCGAATTTTATTCAGATTTGGTAATATCCAATATGGATATTTATTCGACTTATAAAAAGCTTCTTCCTAAAGCTTCTCATCCAACTAGGACGCTAAATCAAGAGCGATCTAGTTCTGCTATTATTTTTTATTGGGGAATAAAGAAAGAGTTTCCGGAGTTGGATTTACACAATATTTTTTTCAGTAAAAATTATTCTGAGGAGTTCGCTCATATTTTCGATAAGAAGACGCTGTTGGATGATCCCACCATCTATATCAATATCACAAGCAAAGAAAAATCAGATGATGCTCCAGCAGGTTGTGAGAATTGGTTTGTGATGATCAATGCACCAGGAGACTATGGCCAAAACTGGGATCAATTGGTCGCTCAAGCACGGAAAAATATCATTGATAAAATAAATCGCCTATTAGGGGTTGATGTCGGCTCATTGATAGAGGCGGAAGAAGTCTTGACTCCACCACTCATTGAAAAGCGCACCAGTAGCTATCGAGGAGCCTTATATGGTGCGGCGAGTAATTCGAAGTTTGCTGCGTTTTTGCGACATCCCAATTTCTCGAGAAAATTAAAGAACTTATACTTCGTAGGTGGCTCTGTTCACCCTGGTGGAGGTATACCATTGTGTTTGCTTTCCGCTAAAATTACTTCTGAAATAATTGCAGCTGAAAAATGATGGACTTTTTATATTCTAAAAAATCTTTATCTGTTTTCATGATCTGGCTAGTCACCATCTCAGGTATGATTGGTATTTATCTAGGGCATGTTGATTGGTTTGTTTCGAAAACCCCCATGAATTTGATCTTGGGTATGATATTGTTGTTTTGGAATTTTCCTCCAAAAAATGGCTTAAAGAGTGTTTTAGTATGGTTTGTTGTGTACGTGTTGGGAATGATTGTAGAGGGCATCGGTGTGAATACGGGCTTGCTTTTCGGAGATTACACGTATGGAGAAAATCTTGGAATAAAAGTTCTTGGTGTTCCAATTTTAATTGGAATAAATTGGGTGGTGCTCACTTTCTTAACGGCAAGTATTTCTCGGAGATTTATTTCGAATAAATGGATAGCAGTATTTGTGGGTGCAGCACTCATGGTGTTGCTAGATTTATTCATTGAACCTATCGCTCCGATCTTCGATTTTTGGAGTTGGGAATTGGGTTACGCGCCGCTTAGAAACTATATTGATTGGTTTGTGGTTTCTCTAATTATGCAGGTTATAGTTCAAAAGGAATTGCCAGAAGATTCAGCGTCATTCCCCATTCATCACCTAGCTTCCGAGTTTGCGTTTTTTATCTTCTTTTGTTTGATTTTTTAGGGTGAAGGAATCTTATGATTCGAGTGATCTTGCTTTTAATGACATTTTTTATTTTGTGAATTTATAGTCTTTGAGCACTCGAATGCCGAATAAACCATTTTCGAAGGTGTAGGTTACTTCACTTTTTGTTTCCAATGATTCAAAGTTGTAAAAGCTTCTGAACCATGCGTAATCTTCGTATGCTTGATTTTCTAGATGAATATATCCTGATTTTTGATATGTGCGATAATTCAGTCTAGTTGTTGTACCGATCACATCATGTTTAAAGTAGTATTTTTCAATTTGTTGTTCAGACGAAAAGACAAAGTTGATCAGGAAAAATAGGTTAAAAAGGCTGGGCATTATACCAAGTAGGAGCCACCTTCTCGTTATGATATTTCTAAGAGGGGTGCAACGATAATACAGATAACCACCGAAAGAAATTAAGAAGAATAGGATTAGTATTAAACGAAAGATAGTTATTTGACTATTAAGTGTTACACGAAAGATCAACAGGATATTTATTAGAGTAATTACTGCGAGCTGGAATGATTTGTTTTTAATGATAATGGGAATGGCGGTGAAAAATCTTTTTGCACTCAACTTGATTTTTTCTTTAAAAATACCAGCCCAGAATTGAACAGAAAGAATAACGAATAGGCATCCTACAATCAATCCGGCCCATTGCTTAAATAGATAGCCCCACAAAGGAGATAGAAGCACCAATACAGAAGTGATAAGGTAAATGTGCTCTACAACAGTTTTTGCGGCCTGCCTTACATCTGTGTTTTTAAATGGGCTCTTCATTGTGGTCTTTAGAATTCTCTGCGGACTGATGTGGTTAATTGTTTTGGGAATTCCAAATGCTTGTTTGCTTTCAATGCTCTTAAATGAAGCTCAGCATTGAAGTTTTCAACTACGCCGCTTTCTAATCCATCCTTGATCGCACGACGCAGTTCGTATATTCTTTTTATTTTTTTCTCAATTAAATGTGTCTGAGCCCCGTCAATATCGCGGACCTTTTGATGTTTCTCGCATAGCACCTCAGTTGTATTTTTAATTTCACTACGAGAATTACCATTGACAGAGTTTTTACTCATGATGTTTTAGTTTAGGAAAGGGTTAGAAATTGGTATTTCTCCCAAAACTGGAGACGAGTTTTAATTCATTCTATTTCTCTTCAAGTAAACGCTTGATCGGTGCTACCATCACATCGATATCTCCAGCACCCAAGGTGAGGAGTATCGCAGGTTTATGCTGATCGAGGTAGGGGAGTACTTCTGATTTTTCTAGTAAAATCTTTTCTGAACTCGTCACATCCGTTAATAGCATATCTGAACTCACGCCTTCTATTGGCAACTCTCTCGCTGGATAAATAGGAATTAAAATGCATGTGTCCAACAAGGAAAGACTAGCGGAAAAATCTGCTGCGAAATCGCGTGTGCGGGTATAGAGGTGTGGTTGGAAAATGCCGGTTATTTTTTGACCAGGATATAATTCACGAACGCTTTCGATGCAGGCTTTTAATTCGGTAGGATGATGCGCATAATCATCGATGAATACTAGATCATCTTTTTTAATGACATATTCAAATCTGCGATGAACTCCTTTAAACGAAGCCAATCCTTCTGCTAGTGCTTCAATTGGAATGCCGGACAATAACGCCATTCCACAAGCTGCAACAGCATTTTCAACATTGTGTCTTCCAGGTTGTCCAATGGTCAAATTTCGTGCGGTACCCTGTGGTGTAATCAAATCGAAGTGATAAGCTCCTTTTTCTACACGGATATTTTCTGCGTAATAATCCGCTTTTTCCTCGATACTATATCGAAGCATTTTGCAAGATTTATTTAATTTATTTCCTGCTATGAGCAATCCTGATTTTACCAGAATAATTCCATCTTCTTGTAAGCGTTCTGCGAATAATTGAAAGCCTTCACGCACATGATCGGCATCACCGTAAATATCGAGGTGATCGGCGTCCATACTGGTAATGACAGAAAGATTTGGACTAAGGGTTAAAAAGCTACGATCAAATTCATCTGCTTCTACCACGGTCCAATCAGTGGATTCTCCCAACAATAAATTCGTTTGATAGTTGGATGTAATCCCTCCTAGAAAAGCGTTGCAATTTTTTCCTGCTGCTTTGATTAAATGTGCCGTAAGACTACTTGTGGTGGTCTTTCCGTGTGTACCGGCAATGGCAATTGTATTCGAGTTAGCAGTGATAAGACCTAATATTTCACTGCGTTTTTTTAATTCAAATCCATTTTCCAAAAACCAGTTTTTTTCATTGCTGTCTTTTGGAATAGCGGGTGTATATATGACGAGAATTTTTTCTTTAGGGGTCACTTTAATTAAGTGAGGAATCTCAAGTGCTGTATCGTCGTAGTGGATAGAAATCCCGCTCATTTCGAGTTCGGCAGTGAGGGCGGTTGGTGTTTTGTCATAGCCGAGCACAATCTTTCCATGATGATGGAAGTAGCGTGCAAGGGCGGACATACCAATGCCTCCAATTCCTAGGAAGTAAACGATTTCGATCTGAGGGATATGCATAAGAGGGTTTATTTTACCCCACAAATATGCAGCACTTCTTTCGCTATTACACTATCCGCATCGGGTTTCCCTAGTGTGGCTATATTTCTGGCTAGAGCGGTGCTTTCTGATGGATTCTTGAGCAAGGCAATGGCTTGCTTTGATAACTCGATATGGGCCACGCTATCTCGAACCAGTATAGCCCCATTTACATTGACCAATGCCATGGCATTTTTGGTTTGATGATCTTCTGCTACATTGGGAGATGGAACAAGGATTGTCGGCTTTTGAACCAGGCATAATTCGGAGATGGACATCGCTCCAGCTCTGCTGATAATGATGTCAGCCGCAGCATATGCTAAGTCCATTTCTTTGATGAAAGTATGTACATGGACGTGGTCGTGCTTGGTAGTTGCGGTGTAATTTTTTCCAGTTTGCCACACCACCTGAAACCCGGCGTCTACCAAAGCGAGCGCATCTTTGTCGATGGCTTGATTGATGGTGCGAGCACCCAAACTTCCACCAATAACCAATAGTACAGGACGAGAAGTGTCTAATTTAAAATGCTGCAATGCATTTTCTTTTTTACCTTGAATCTGCCAAACATCCGAGCGAACAGGATTTCCGGTGAGGATGATTTTTTCTTTTGGAAAAAATTTATCAAGGTTCGGATAGGCCACACAAATGCGTTCTGCCTTTTTTGCTAAAATCTTATTGGTGACTCCAGGGTAGGAGTTTTGTTCTTGAATCAATGTTTTTACTCCACACATCGAGGCCATGCGTAGTAGCGGTCCGCTGGCGTATCCTCCCACTCCAATAGCGATGTCGGGACGAAACGTCTTGATGATCTTGCGTGCCTTTAAAAGGCTTGCAATGACTTTAAATGGCACTTTCAGATTCTGCAGCGTTAGTCTGCGCTGAATTCCCATGATGGGTAATCCAATGATCTCATATCCTGCTTGTGGTACTTTCTCCATCTCCATGCGGCCTTCTGCGCCAACAAAGAGAATGGCAGCGTCTGGATGCTGTTTTTTTATTGCATTAGCGATGGCGATGGCGGGGAAAATATGTCCTCCTGTGCCACCTCCGGATATGATCACCTTCAAAGCCATTAGACGGATGTGAATTGATTGGTTTTGCTATCTACCGAATGAACATTCGGTTCTACATTGTCTTCGATCAAGAGCTCCTCTTCGGATTCTTCCTCAACTGCTGGTGAGGCGAGGTAGGCCTCAGGATTATAAACGCTGCGACTCACTGAAAGAATGATTCCGATGCTGATACAGGTCAAGATAGTACTTGTACCTCCCAGGCTCACCAATGGCAGCGGCTGTCCTGTAGTCGGAAATAAATTGACCGATACACCCATGTTGATGAGTGCTTGTACTACCAAGAGCAGCGAGAGTCCTATGGCGACGAGCCGCCCGAATTGATGGTCGCACTTGGATGTAAATCGAACGGTGCGGAAAAACAGGATGATATAAATAAGTAAAAGTCCAGCACCTCCTAAGATGGATCCGTATTCTTCAATTACAAAGGCATACACCATGTCTGAATAAGGGTGCGGTAAGAAATTTCGTGTAGTACTGGTGCCAGGACCTTTAGGAATAACGCCTCCTTGATAGATGGCGTATTGTGCGAGATTTGATTGATAATTTCCTTCGCTGTCGGCATCAACTTTATTGAGAATACGATTCTTCCAAGTGTCGTAACGAGGTAATAAACCTTTGGGTCCAAACTCTCCTAGCATGATAATAAGCACAAGAAAACCCACTCCGAAGCCTATTATTTTGAAGAGATGTCGCCAAGGCACACCTGCAATATACATGAGTACAAAACATACGAGGGCGAGCATTGCTGCCGTCGAGAAGTTTGATGGAAGAATCAATAAACAAATGACTCCGATGAATCCCAATAACGGTGTAATGGTTCCATTGAAATCGTCTAGTTTATCTCTTCGCTTATGAAGCCAACTAGCAGTGAAAATGATCAACGCAATCTTAGCGATGTCGCTAGATTGAAAACTAATGCCAATACCTGGAATTCGAATCCATCGTCCTGCATTATTGATATTGGTGCCGAAGAAGATGGTGATCACTAAGAGCGCAGCAGCGATCAAATAGAAGTACGCAGATTTATTCAAAAAGAATTTAAATCTACGTTTATGCACGAAGTACATAATTCCAAATCCCACCGACAGCATTCCAACGTGTTTCAAGAATTGACCGTATCCTCCGTTCTTCACGGCGAGCGTAGTCATCGCACTAAATACTGCTAATATAGACAGCAGCCCAAGGAAGAACGCCGCCATCCAAATGACACGATCTCCTTCGAGTTTCTGATATATTGCTTTAATGCGGGATTGCATTTTTCAATTCTAAATTTTCGATTCTCAATAGTCTAACTAGTCGCTAGTCACTAGTAGTTAGTCACTAAAGTGATTTCACTGCGGCTTTGAATTGACGGCCGCGGTCTTCGTAATTTTCGAAAAGGTCGAAAGAAGCACATGCTGGTGATAGAAGTACTGCGTCTCCATCTTTACCTAGGTCATATGCTACACGCACCGCTTGCTCTGCGCTGTCTGTATCGATGATGGTATCTACCACACCTGAGAATGCCGCGCGAATTTTAGAGCTATCTTTTGTCAAACAAATAATGGCCTTCACTTTCATTTTCACAAGGTCCATCAATTCATTGTAGTCATTTCCTTTGTCTGTACCACCAGCAACCCAGATGACAGGCTTGTCCATGCTTTCAAGAGCATACCATGCAGAGTTTACGTTTGTTGCTTTGCTGTCGTTGATGAATGTGATACCGTGCACACGTGCAACGAATTCAAGGCGGTGTTCAATGTTTTCAAAATTCTCTAGGCTTTCGCGAACGATTTCTTTTCTCAAATCGAGAATGCGAGAAGCCATTCCAGCAGCCATGCTGTTGGACAAATTGTGCTTGCCTTGCAAAGCGAGTTCAGTGATCTTCATAATGAGTGGGTTGTTATTGATTAATAAGGTGAACGAATCTTGGTGGGTGAAGGCACCCTGTGGAAGTTGCTTTTCAGTGATCGTGAAAGGATATTGCTGCGCCACAATCGTGCGATTGGCAAGCTCTTTCATCGTTGCTGGATCATCTAGGCTGTAGATGAAAGCATCTTCGGAAGTTTGATTTTGAATGATGCGAAACTTCGAATTCACATATTGTTGGAAATCGTAGTTGTAGCGATCCAAGTGGTCAGGTGTGATATTCGTGAGTATCACGATATCCGCTTTGAAGTCATACATGTTGTCCAATTGGAAACTGCTGATCTCCAAAACATAGAAATCGAAATTGTTTTCTGCTACTTGCAAAGCGAAGCTCTTGCCTACGTTGCCCGCGAGTCCTACATTCAATCCTGCACTTTTCAAAATATGATAGGTGAGGAGCGTGGTTGTTGTCTTTCCGTTTGAACCTGTGATGCAGATTTTTTTTGCATTGGTATATCTACCTGCAAATTCAATTTCAGAAAGAATGGGAGTTCCTTGTGCAATGAGGGCTTGAATCAATGGAGCCTTTTCTGGAATTCCAGGACTCTTAATGATTTCATCGGCATTGAGGATGAGTGATTCGGTATGCTGACCTTCCTCGAATGGAATATTTTTTTCCATAAGAAGTGTCTTGTACTTGTCTTTTAAAAGTCCTTTATCAGACAAGAAGACATCGTACCCATGCTTTTGAGCAAGGATAGCCGCGCCATAGCCGCTTTCACCACCACCTAATATGACGATTCTTTTACTCATCGTGTCTTAAGAGTGATGATGGTTACTACTGCGAGCATGATACCGATGATCCAGAATCGAGATACGATTTTGGATTCGTGCATTCCTTTTTTCTGATAGTGGTGGTGAAGAGGAGACATTAAAAACACACGTCTGCCTTCGCCATATTTCTTCTTGGTGTACTTGAAATAAGACACCTGAATCATTACTGATAAATTCTCAATCAAGAAGATTCCGCATAACACAGGAATCAATAATTCTTTTCTGATTGCAATAGCGAATGTTGCGATGATACCACCGAGCGCAAGGCTTCCTGTATCGCCCATGAATACTTGTGCAGGGTAGGAGTTGTACCACAAGAATCCGACACATGCGCCGACAAATGCCGCGATGAATATGGTGAGCTCACCACTACGCGGTATATACATGATGTTGAGGTAATCTGAAAAAATGTAGTTACCAGAAACGTAAGCGAGAATAGCCAGCGTCACTCCAATGATGGCACTTGTTCCTGTTGCCAATCCATCGATACCATCTGTGATATTAGCGCCATTCGATACGGCAGTAACAATGATGACTACGATCAATGTGAATACAATGAATAATGTCATTGGTGATTCCCAGCTATCTGGAACCAACCAAGCGTAATCAAATTCATTATCCTTCACAAAAGGAATAGTGGTCTTCAATGATTTTTCTTCTTCCCACAATGCAGGATTATTCGCCTGATTCGCTGAGTTGAAGGAGATGGGAGCATCGCTGATTTTTTCTTTGATGGTCACACCATCATTCCAATAAAGCATGCTTGCAACGATGACACCTACACCTATTTGTCCGATAATTTTTGATGTACCCGCAAGACCTTTTTTATCTTTTTTGAAAACCTTGATATAATCATCCAAGAATCCTACAAAGCCCAACCAAAGAGTCGCAATGATCATGGTTAGGATATAGATGTTCGTGAGATCAGCAAAGAGAATGGTTGGAATAATAATCGCAGCGATGATGATCAATCCACCCATGGTTGGTGTGCCCGCTTTCTGCGTCTGGCCTTCCAAGCCAAGATCGCGGATGGTTTCTCCCACTTGCTTATTGCGCAACCAATTGATGAGTCTTTTACCAAAAATCAAAGAAATCACCAGTGATAAAATCACGCTCATTGCAGCACGAAACGATATGTACTGGAACAAACCTGCTCCCACTACATCGTAGTGCTTATCGAGATATGTGAATAGATGATATAGCATTATTAAGCTTGGCTTTGTAAGGTTTCAAGTACTATTTGGAAATCATCGAAAGGGTGTTTCACTCCGCTGATCTCTTGGTATTTTTCGTGTCCTTTTCCTGCGATAAGAATGATATCGCCAGGTTGTGCTAGGGAACATGCAGTGCGAATGGCTTCTCTGCGATCTGTGATAGAAAGCGACTTTCTCATCAGTATCGGATCGAGTCCGGCCTTCATGTCTTCGATAATGGCTTCTGGCATTTCACTGCGAGGATTGTCGCTAGTAAGAATTGCGCGGTCGCTCTGATCCGCAGCGATCATTGCCATTATCGGACGCTTCGTTTTATCACGATCTCCACCACATCCCACGAGCGTGATCACTTTCTCATTTCCTGTACGGATGTCGTTGATGGTACTGAGTACATTTTTCAATGCATCAGGAGTGTGCGCATAATCGACAATCGCAGTGATATTGTTATTGCTTGTGTAGTATTGAAAGCGTCCTTCAGGGGCTTCAATGGTTGACAAAGCTGTGAGCGTATCGATTTTATCAAAGCCCAACTCAACGCATGTAGCATACACCACTAGGATGTTGTAGGCATTGAATCCACCGATCAATCGAGTATATAATTCTTGATTATCTACATTCAGATGTAAACCGCCGAATGAATTTTCTATCACCTTCGCTCTGTATGTTGCAAGAGATTGCAAGGCATAAGTCAAGTGCTTCGCCTTACAGTTTTGCAACATGATTTCACCATGGCGGTCATCGATATTCACCAAGGCAAAAGCATTCGACGGAAGTGTATCGAAGAGAATTTTTTTCGCCTTGATATACTCGTTGAATGTGCCGTGATAATCGAGGTGATCGTGGGTAATATTGGTGAATAGCCCAGCTGCTAAATGTGTTCCTGTCAAGCGATGTTGATGCAACGCGTGAGAAGATGCTTCCATAAAGCAATGCGTACAACCTGCCGCAAGCATTTCTGCTAATAGCTTTTGCAAATTCACTGCATCAGGAGTGGTATGCGTTGCGGGAATATCTGAGTCAAGAATTTTATTGACTACTGTAGAAATCAATCCTGCCTTTACTCCAAGCTTACGCGCAATGCGGAATAGGAGCGTTGCAGTGGTGGTCTTACCGTTGGTGCCGGTTACTGCAACGACTTTTAATTTTTCGGTTGGATTGTCAAAATAATTCGCTGCGATGTATCCAAGCGCTTCTGATGAATTAGACACTTTCACATACGTGATGTGGTCTAATTTTTCTGCAGGAAAATCTTCACATACAACAGCAACAGCGCCGTTTGAAATTGCTTTCTCAATATAGTCGTGACCATCTACTGTCACTCCGCGTACTGCGACGAATAAGCTGAATGGCTTCATCGCGCGTGAGTCCATCGTGATATTCTCAACGGCAATATTGGTAGATCCGATTACATCAGTAATGCGGGCACGGTATAATATGTCCTTTAATAATTTCACGAAAGTTCGATGATTATATATTTCTGATTCTTTGATGGAGTGCCCGCTGGAACTGATTGTCGCTTCACTGTTCCGGCGCCTTGTATCTGCACTTTCAATCCTTGCTTTTCCAATAGGTACAATGCGTCTTGTAGTCCCATTCCAATAACATTGGGTACTTTACCACTTTCGATCGGAGCATTTGAAATTTCAACTTCTTTATGCTTTGCATTGGTGCGTACATACTCTCCCGTACCATCTCCTTTCATAGGAATATTCAATGCAGAGAACACGGTTTGTAGATCTTTTGCATTTCCATTTTTGGAAATTGGAATGAGCGCATTTGCAACAGTGAGTGAATCCACCACAGATTTTTCTTCGTGGAAATCCATGCGTGTGGAGTACACCTTATCTGCGAGATCTTTTACTACAGGAGCTGCTACCGCACCGCCATAGTATGCGCCGTTCTTCGGGTTATGAATCACGACGATGCAGGAGTATTTAGGATTTTCTGCAGGAAAGAATCCAACAAACGACGCGCGATATTTGAGGTTTTCCGCACCTTGTGCGTAGTCAACACGTGCGGTACCTGTTTTACCAGCGATTTTGTAAGGCGAACTTTTGAATACAGTAGCAACGGTGCCACCATCTTCAGCCACGCCTTTCATGATCTCCATGCATTTATCTAATGTGGCATCGGAACAAATTTTCTTGTTCAGTACAACGGGAAGTTTTTTCTCAATCGTTCTTCCATTCTTTTGAATTTCTTGAACAAAGAGTGGACGCACCATGGTGCCTTTATTGGCTACGGCATTATAGAATGCAAGAATTTGTAATGGAGTGAATGATGTCGCATATCCATACGAGGTGGTATAAAGCGAGAAACCATCCCATACATTTTTCTTGTACTTCGCTTCTTTCGCAAGACGAGGTTTTGCTTCGCGCTCGAGCTCAACACCAAGTGGTTTTCCCAAACCGAAAGAATTCAATCGATCGAGATATACTTGTTGTTTGTCTTTGAAAATACGTTGTGCAAGCTGCGCGGTACCTACGTTTGATGACTTTTGGAAAATTTCTTTTACTGTGTAATACAGATTTGGATCATTTCCAGGATGTGAATCGTGTACTTGAAGTCCATCAATCGTTTTTACACCCATTCCGATATGCACGCTGTCTGTGAGAGAAAGTTTGCTCTCTTCAAACATGGCCATCATACTCATCAACTTGAAGGTCGATCCAGGTTCTCCTGTAGACTCAACGGCGTTGTTGAGCAATTCCAAATAGGTCTTGGAGTCAGGCTCATAAGTAAGATTAGCAATCGCGCGTACATATCCTGTTTCAACTTCCATAACTACGGCACAACCCCAGTCGGCTTGTGTTTCGTTAAGTTGACGAAGTAGGGCGGTGTGTGCTACGTCTTGTAGGTGAACATCAATGGTGGCAATGATATCCATACCAGGCTCGGGCTCCACGATAAATTCATCATTGATAGGACGCCATTGTCCACCGGCCATTTTCTCAACGCGTTGTCTTCCTGCTTTTCCTTTTAGAATTTCATCATAGCAAAGTTCAAGACCTACTTTATGGGCGTCGCGCTCGAGACCAATGGTGCGCGCAGCAAGGCTTCCGAAAGGTTTCTTGCGTTCTTGTTTACTTGGGAAATAAAATCCGCTTTTATATTTTCCTCTCTTTACAAAGGGTAATTGCAGGATTGCCTTTTTCTGATTGTAGTCAATTCCTTTTGCAATAACGTTAAAGGTTCCTTTAGCGGATTTGATTCTTTTTTTATAGACCTCATACCCATCTGAATCTTTTCCAAGAATTCTGTGTAATCCGCGAGCGATCGAATCAGTAGCAGCTTTTAATGCAGCCTTTTCAATCGGAGCTTTTGCATCAAAGCACATTTCATAGATCGGAACGCTGGTTGCAAGAAGGCTTCCATCAGATGAAAGAATTTGTCCGCGAGCGGGAAGAATTTCTTTTTCACTAAATGCAAGTTGTTCTCCTTGTTCCAAAATTTCTGGTTTTGGAAAAGCTTGGAGCATGATGATTTTTCCGAAGATGATGAGAGCGATGAGTCCGAGGATCATTGCTACGCCGTAAGCTTTTTTCGAAACGTCTCTTCCTAGTTGTTCGTTCATTTCTCCTCCTCGAAATAACCAGGTTCAACTTCTATGAATTGCGGAGGCGTGCGCAGCTCCTTCAGTCCAAGCGCTTCGATATCGTGAGCAACATTGCTTTGTTGCTTGCGTGTTTCGAGAATGGAAAGTGTCGTGTTGTATTCAGATCGAATTTCTTCGATGCGATCTTTTTGTTTTGAAATTTGACGATGTGTGTTTTCGAAGTAATACATCAAAGCGATGTGTGACAGGAAAAGCACAGTAAGGAATCCGATAAATGGAAGGTGATTGATGAGTGTATCCTTTGTAAGAAACTCTCCACTTAGAACGGTGCGCACCGAGCGGGCAACTTTGCCCGATTTACGGGGAGGAGTAGTGGTTGGCTCCGTTTCTTGGGGCACAACAATTACTTCTTCCACTGGTGTGTTAGGTTCTTTGTAAGTATTCATTTCTTTAGGTCTGCCTTAGATGTAGTTCTATGGCGGTTTGGGTGTCACACCAAACTGTTTTCATTTATCTTTTAGAGTTTTATAGCTACTCTCAGCTTTGCGCTTCTGGCGCGGGTATTTTGTTGGATTTCTTCTTCGCTTGGAATGATGGGTTTGCTTTGCAGCGGAGCCATCGGACGAATGAGATTTCCATAAAAATCTTTTTCTGGTGTTCCTGAAAAATTACCGGTCTTCATGAAGTCCTTTACGAGTCGGTCTTCGAGTGAGTGATAACTGATTACAGAAAGTCGGCCTTCCGGATTTAGGATTTCGCTTGCCTGTTGGAGGAATGCTTTTAACACTTCGAGTTCTTCATTTACTTCGATGCGAAGCGCTTGAAAAACTTGAGCGTAGAACTTGTGCTCTTTTCCTTTTTGTGCAAATGGCTCGAGTACATTCATGAGTTCGCCGCTGGTGCGAATAGGGCGATTAGCGATGATTCGTTTTGCTACTTTGTAAGCACCATCTACTTCACCATAATTTCTTAGAATGTTGGTGAGCGCTTGATCTTCGAGATCGTTGATGAGGTCTTCCGCAGTGCGTTTTCTTTTTTGATCCATGCGCATATCAAGCGGTGCATCAAATCGAATAGAGAATCCACGCGAATCAGAATCGAATTGGTGGCTGCTTACTCCGAGGTCTCCGAGGATTCCATCTACTTTTTTGTAGCCACTAAGTCGAACCCAATTTTTCATGAATTGAAAATTTTGATCGACCATAATGAATCGAGGATCCTTGATGGCATTTGCAATGGCATCAGGATCTTGATCAAAGGCAATCAGTTTTCCGTTAGGTCCCAGTCTTTTCAAAATTTCTCGTGAGTGTCCTCCACCACCGAAGGTCACATCGACGTAAACCCCGTCGGGTTTAATTGCGAGTCCATCTACCGATTCATGTAACAGCACAGGTTGGTGGTACGGCGTCACTGGCGATGGATGTTTAGTTATTTAATGCTCCGAGGTCGCGCTGCACTTGCTCTGCAAGCGATGCGAAATCGGTTTGGTTGTCATCTACTAATTGCTTGTGGTTATCAGTACTCCAGATTTCCATCTTCTCAAGCGCTCCCACGAGTACCAACTCATTGTTCTTCTTCAAATCAATCTCTGCGTAATCCAATAGCGTAGCAGGTAGCATCAATCGACCTGCTGCATCTAGTTCAAGCACTGTTGCTCCATTGAGGAAGCGACGCTGGAATTCGATGTGATTGCGATTGTATCGATTGAGTCTGCTGAAGTCGGCTTGAATACGGTCCCATTCTGGTTTTGGATAAAGCACCAAACACTTCGAATAGATATCACGATTGAGCACCATGCCATGATGGATCACCTCCTCCAATTGCTTGCGCAGCTTGGAAGGGAAGAGCATTCGGCCCTTGTTGTCCACCTTACATATATGTTCCCCTAAAAGGTTTAGCATGGTTGCGTGATCGTCCTTATTCAGGCACGAAAATAGGTCAATTTTCCCACTTTTTACCACAAAACTACTTTTTGGGTTCAATTGTTAATAAAATCGAATTTTCATTCGGTTTTACAAAACTTCTATAATGCCTATAAATAAAGGATTTAAGGGGTGATTTTAGGGGTAAATGAGACGGTGGTAAAAAGTGGGAAGGTATTGGTGATATGTGGGAGGAATCGGAAACGCGTTGCTTGAAAAAATGCCTACATTCGCAATCAACGATTTGTTACATACCCTATGGATTATCAGTTAAAAGAAGAAGGACAGTTCAAGTACATTGAAGCAGGTGAGGGTAAGCCTCTTATCCTACTTCATGGACTATTCGGAGCGTTGAGTAACTTCCGTGATGTGGTGGATCATTTTTCAAAGGAGTACACGGTAGTTATCCCAATGTTGCCGCTATACACCATGCCGGTGCTCACCACAGGTGTGAAAAGCCTCGCACATTTTCTTCATGATTTTATTAATTATAAAAAATGGGATAAAGTGAATCTCCTCGGGAATTCCCTAGGCGGACACGTAGCTCTCGTTTATACAAGAGAACATCCAGAAAAGGTGAGCTCGCTCATTCTTACTGCAAGCAGTGGTCTGTATGAAAATGCATTTGGATCTTCTTTTCCTCGTCGTGAAGACAAAGAATTTATTCGTCAAAAAGTAGCAGTGACTTTCTTCGATCCAAAGCATGCGACTGACGAACTCGTAGATGAATGTTTTGAAGTAGTGAATGATAGAAATCGCGTGTTGCGAATTCTTGCGCTTGCAAAAAGCGCGATTCGACACAACATGGCGAAGGATCTTCCAGACATGAAAATGCCTGCATGTCTCATTTGGGGAAAAAATGATACGATCACTCCGCCCGAAGTAGCAGAGGAATTCCACCAATTGCTACCTAATTCATCGCTCTTCTGGATCGACGAATGCGGTCACGCCCCCATGATGGAGCACCCTCAGACGTTTAATACTATTTTGGAAGAGTGGCTGCGAAAGGCGATATGAATATGGAGAAGCGGAGAGTGAGAGAGTGAGAGAGTGAGGGAGTTAGGGAGTTGGAGAGTTAGAGAGTTAGAGAGTTGGAGAGTTTGGGGATTGGGGTTGGGAGTTTGGGGATTGGGGATTGGGGTTTGGAGATTGGAGTTTG
>OFDC01000486.1_pt1 | contig 29823 bp, 18 predicted proteins | sample 1520941 | NCBI WGS metagenome assembly OFDC01 (sample SAMEA94258168, study PRJEB24077) | hot springs metagenome | biome: Aquatic biome; feature: Water | place: India | collected 2012-12-06 | depth 5 m | reverse complement strand
TCAAGGTTTGAAAAGTTTTAAGTGATATAAAATTTTTAACTTTTTGTCTAAAGCAAAAAACAAATTAAAACGTTCTTTTGAGCGTTGTAAGGTGTTGATAATTAACTGCTAAAGACATTTTTATACCGTAGTGAAGCGAATGATTATCCCTGTGCGGTTATCCTACGAAAATAGCCGTGTATCGGATAAAAATTCTACTAATGAAAAGCGAAATTATATTAGGTATCCCTAAATAGGGTGCGAAATTATGAATAAATACTAAGTAATGCAAAGAAAAACTATTTTTTTTCTTAAAAAGCACAAGTTTTCTGATGGAAAAAGAAAAATATTGAAATTAGGTATAGGTTTGAAACATTTCTAAAAAAAACGTCCTAAATTCGATAATTATACCCAATTTTAGACTTCTTTTCGATTTTACTAGGTTTGAAGTTTATTTCATTGAAAAACAGAAGAAGTTGAAAAATAGTATGATTTTTGCTAAATTTATTATTGCTTACAATTCTCTCCATTTTAAGATATTAATTGATTCATGAGCGAGGCTCTACAATATTTATCTTTTGCCATTCTTGTAGCCATAGCCTTAATATCGGTTTTTTCTCTGATGGAAAATTCCTATATTAAGTATCGGCATATCTACATCAATAATGTAGAAGATTTGACTACGCATTATTACCGATATGTACTGTATTTTTTGGGTGTAGGGATTTTTGCACCTTTTAGTGAACTCTATATTGAGCTATTCAGTGTAAGAAAGGAAAGTGAGCTTTTTTATAATATTCTTGTAGGATTATTTTGTTTCGGGTTAGCCTTTCTTAGCCGTTACTCCTCATTTATTCGCGATAATTTACACCGTTTTTTTGCAGGTTTTTTTGTTGTTTATAATTCGCTGATTGTATATAAAATCGCGACAACTGAGCAAATGGAATATCTAACATTAGCAGAGTTCACATTTGTTAATATGATTTCTTATTATGTTTTCTATAATTTCAAATACTTCTATGTATATCTGTTTTCGATTGTTGCAGCTTTATTAATGCTAGATATTAGAGGTATTATCTCTACCCGCGATTTCATCATCTATTTCAATAGCTCATTTATTGCCTTTATCATTAACTATGTGATTCACTACATAGATTTGAGTATCAAAGAAAACTTGTTCTTTGCCTATAATTTTGTTAATAAAGGTAATTTACTAATCATCGGGGTCAACCGCGAAGGCGTAGTTACTTTCGTGAGTAAGAATATTGAAGAAAAATTAGGCTATAATACCAATGAATTGATTGGGAAAACTTGGGCGACTGAGGTCGTCAATTTAATTGGTGTTGAGGAAAAGGATGATAGTAAAATTAAGCGAATTAAAGTAAAAAATGGTGCATATAAATTTTTAGACTGGCATGAAGAGGTATTTAATAATGATTTAAACTTGAAAATCGGGCGGGATATTACCGAAATTAAGAATACAGAAACCCAGCTTACTATTAGTAACGGGCGTTTAAATAACTTATTATCAAACATTGGTGATTTAGTATTCGTCTTAAATCTTGACTATGTTTTTACGGAATATTATCAGAATGAGAGCAACGAAGATCTATTTTTAAAACCGGCTAATTTTCTTGGTAAAAAATTTGATGAAATAGGCTTTCCAGCTGATGCATTTGAAGCCATTAAAAATGCTATTTATCAAACTGTTCATACAAATAAAAAATCAAGTGTAGAATATAGCTTAAACACAATCGGTGGCAAACAATGGTTTAATGTAGTCATTTCACCCTTAGCCGATGAAGAAGGGAAGCTATCGGAGATAATCTGTATCGCAAGAAATATTACTGAAAGGAAGAGGGCTGAAATTGAACTTAAAAGAACCAAAGAGGGCCTTGAACAAACCAGCTATATTGCTCAAGTAGGAGGATGGGAGTTAAACCTTCAAACATCCGAACTTTACTGGTCTGATAGCACCAAAGCCATACACGAAGTCCCGCTTGATTACACTCCCTCTGTAGAAAAAGCTATCATGTTCTACCGTGAAGATGATGGTAGCCGTGGTATAATTAAAGAATGTGTTGAACGAGTAATTAATGAGGGGGGGTCTTATGATGTTGAATTACCGATAATAACCGCAAAAGGCAATGAGATTTGGGTAAAAACTATCGGCCATGCTGAATTCGAACATGGTGTTTGTAAGCGTATTTACGGTGCTATACAAGACATTACAAAGCAAGTAAAGGCTAAAAATGCACTGATTCAAAGTGAGGAAAAGTTTCGTTATATCAGCGAGAATATCTCGGATGTGGTTATTGTATTCGAGAATAATAAAGTGTCCTATATATCTCCTTCCCATGAAAAACAATTTGGCTATACTATTGAAGAGGCCATAAGTATTGCCGAGAGAAATATCTACGATTTTGTGCACCCAGATGACCATGACTTTCTGAAAAATCTGTATCAAGATGCCATTCAAAATCAAGTATCTAATCTAAATTATGTCATACGTTTCTTGCATCGCAATGGTACCTATATATGGAGAGAAGAGTCTGTAACACTCATTTATGATGCTAAAGGCAATTTGAGCATGCGTCTTATCACTGCTAAAGATGTAAGTGAACGTCGAAATGCTGAAATTAGAAATCAATTACGCCAAGAAAGGGTTTTACTTCAAAACCAAATCTTAGTTAGGCTTTCAAAAACACCATTAGTTGAAGAAGGCGATTTTTGGAATGATGGATTGCAGAAAATTGTTGAAGCCGCAGTTGAAGGAACAGATGTCGAAAGGGTTAGTATGTGGCGTTTTGATGAAAATCAACTTTCATGTATTGACTTATACATTCAATCAAGGCACATATCAACGAATACAAATGTATTGTATGAAAAAGATTTTCCTAAGTATTTCGAAGCTATTAAAAACCAAGTAGCAATTGTAGCTGAAGATGCACATACAAACAAATATACAAATGAGCTTACCGAAGCTTATTTAAAGCCGCATGACATACAATCACTACTTGATTTGCCGATTTATGCTGGCGGTGAATTAATTGGTGTGATTTGTTGGGAGCAAATGTACCAATCAAGACAATGGTCAGACGAAGATATCACCTTTGCTCGTGCAATAGTTGATGTTATTTCTTTAAGTGTTGAAGCTGATAAACGTTTTAAAGCAGAAAAAGAACTTAAACGCACAAAGGAACTTTTAGAGCAAACAAGTATAATAGCTAAAGTAGGAGGTTGGGAAATAGATGTTGAAACGCAAAGTATATTCTTCTCTGATATTAATAAAGTAACCCTTGAAGCACCTACATCTTTTAACATAGATATTGCTGAATCTCTGAAATTCTTTAAAGAAGGAGAAAGCCGCAGTAAGATAAGTGAAGCGATTAATTTATGCTTTAAAAAGGGAATTTCGTTTGATATAGAGGTTCAAATAATTACGCTAAAAGGTAATGAACGTTGGGTGAGAGCAATGGGCCAAGCTGAATATCAAAATGGTCGATGCCGAAGACTCTACGGAACTTTCCAAGATATAGATGAGCAAGTAAAATTAGTTCAAATAATTACAAATAAAGAACTTCAATATCGTACCCTTATTTCCAATATCTCAAGTGTTACTTTTAGATGCCTAAATGATGATTCATGGACGATGATTTTCATCAGTGATGCCATCGAACAACTCACAGGGTACCCAGCAGATGATTTTATTTTGAATAATAAGCGTTGTTATGCAGACCTAGTTCATCCAGATGATAGAGATTTTGTCAATGTTCATTCTAACGAAACCAATAGAGAATATACTATTGAATACAGGATTTTGAATAAAAATAATGAAGTTGTTTGGGTTAATGAGAAGGGTAGAAGTTATTATGATGAAATAGAAAAGAGAATCTTATTAGATGGCATTATTTCTAACATAACCGAGCGTAAACATGCTGAAATTGCACTTGTAAAAAGTTATGAAGAGCTACAACAAACTCAGACCCAACTTTTGGCAATTCAGGTAGAACAAGAAAAGTTTGTGAACTTAGTGAAATACTCAGGAGCATTCATCGGGATGTCTGATTTGAAAGGTAATCTGATATTTCTAAATGAAAAAGCTAAGCAAATATCCGGGCTAGGTGAAAACTTTGAGAATGTCAACGTGCAAAGATTACATACTGAGGCAGGTGGACACTGGCTCAAAGAAGTCATTTTGCCAGAAGTAGTAAAAAATGGGGTGTGGCATGGCGAACACGATTTGATAAATGCCAAAACTAAAGAAGTAAGATATACTGATGCCACTACATTTTTGGTTCGTGACCCTATTATGAAAAAAGCTATCGCTTTTGCTAGTATTCAGATTGATATCACAGAACGAAAAGAGGCAGAGGCTAAGCTCCGAGAAAATCAGCGACAACTCGAAAGTCGAAGTCAGATTTTGGCAGCTATTGCAAAGATGACAGAAAAGTTATTGGTAAGTCAGAATATAGAAGAAACGCTCAATGAAACCTTTTATTTAATTGGAGAATCTACAAACGTTGACCGCGTATTTTTCTTTGAAAATGATCTAGCCCATAATCGGATTACGCAAAAGGTCGAGTGGGTTCGAGCAGGTATTTCTTCACAATTAAATAACCCAGAAACACACGATTTACCCTTCTCTGATTTAAAAACCTATGCCGATGTTTTGCTTCAAAATAAAGCATTTCATAAGCGTTTAAGTCAGCTTGATAACCCAGAAATTATTAGAAGATGGCATGTACAAAATATTAAGTCGATTCTCTTACTTCCAGTTTTCATTAAAGATAAGTTTCATGGGTTTATTGGTTTTGATGATTGTACACAGGAACGAATTTGGTCAGAAGATAAAATCAATATTTTAATTTCGCTTTCAACTAATATAGCCAATGCCATTGAACGTATCAATAATGAGGCTATTATCAGAGAAAGTGAGGGCAATTTCCGTCAGCTCAACGAAACGCTAGAAGATGTTTTTTTATTGTTTGATGTAGTAAAACAAAGGTATATTTACGTAAGTCCATCCTGTAAAGAGGTACTCGGGCCACCTCAATCGTATTTCTATGAGGGAGGGAGGTTTGTGGATGACTATTTAATTGAAGAAGATAAAAATATAAATGCCATCATTGGAGAACAAATCACGAATTCTAACGCCTCAGAGGTAGAATATCGTATTAAAGCTGCTGATGGTGGAGTAAAGTGGATTTATCAGAAATCATTTGGTATCAGAAATGAACGAGGTGAGCTCATACGTATATCTGGTATTTGTACGGATATTACCGAACAAAAACTCATTCAAGGCCAGCTAAAAGAGCTTTCACTAGTAGCAGAAAAAATTACGAATGGGGTGATAATTGTAGATAATAAAGGAGATACCATTTGGGCTAACCAGAGTTTCTTAGAAATGATGGAAATCAAAGCTGATAAATTATTCGGTCGAAATCCAATAGAATTATTTAAACCAAAAGTAGCTGATAGTATTGATGGTAAAGAACTGCTTGGGACTAATTTCAATATAGAATCTGAAGTAGAAACTTTCAAAAATAATAAAAAGTGGGTAGAAATTATCAATACGGTTATCAAAGACGATGAAGGAAAGATCGTTCAAGAAATTGGAGTTGTAATTGATATTTCACAGCGTAAAGAAGCTGAGAATTTATTAAAGGAAAGTGAAGAGAAGTTTAGATTTATAGCCGAAAATACTTCCGATGGAATTTTTGTAATTGAAAACGGAGAAATTATTTATACTTCCCCTTCATTCCAGAAAATGTTTGGTTATACATTCGAGGAAAGTGCTGAGTATAGTAAGGGAGATTTGATGAATTTTGTTCACCCTGATGATATTAAAGTTCTGACAAATTCGATGCAGCATGCTATCAGAAATAAAGTTGAAACTTTCAATATGGAATATCGTACCCTGCACAAAGATGGGCACTATGTGTGGCGAGAAGATACAATGACCGCAATTTATCAAGGTGATAATGTTTATAGATTTATTAGTGTTGTACGAGATATTACAGAACGTAAAAAAGCGGAAGAACGCCTTCGGGAAAGTGAAAGAAAGTTGAGTAGCGTACTAAATGCACTCGATGAAGTTGTTTGGGCTATCAGTGTACCAGATTATAAACTTTTATTGGTTAGTAATTCTTTTGAAAAAGTTTATGGTTATTCTGCCAGAGAGTGGAGGCTCAACTTTAATCTTTGGAAAGAAGCTATCTTTGAAGAAGATAGGGAAATAGGAGAAAAAATAGAAATCGATGTGTTATCTACAGGTGTTGGTTATGGTATTTATAGAATCAGAGATGCATTCGGGGGACTGAAATGGTTAGAAAATGCCACAAAGATGATTAAAAATGAGGCTGACGAACCCCTGATGATTATGGGTATTACTACCGATATTACTGAAAAAAAATTAGCTGAAGAGGCTCTCCGAAAAGCTCAGGAGTCGGCCGAAGAAGCAAATCGTGCTAGGGCAGAACTCGAACTACGTGCTTTACAAATGCAAATGAATCCTCATTTCATATTCAATGCACTCAATTCGATTCAAAGCTATGTCATGAGCCAAGATACACTCACCGCCAATTTGTATTTATCGAAGTTTTCAACTCTTATTCGTCTATTCCTTGATTCTTCAAGAAGTAAGTTTATTCCTTTGGCAGAAGAAATTAGGCTACTCACACTCTACATTGAACTTGAAAAAATTAGATTTGAAAATAAATTTGATTTTGAAATAAATGTTGAGCCAGATGTGAGCCGTTATATAGAGATTCCTACGATGATATTGCAACCTTTCATTGAAAATGCTATCAATCACGGCCTTAATTATAAAGCCACTAAAGGTTTATTATCTGTGAAATTTTATAAAGATAAAGGATACCTCATCTGTAAAGTTGAAGATAATGGCGTTGGACGAAAAAATGCGGCAAAAATTCAGGCAAAATCAAGTAAAGGGTATAAATCACAAGGTATGAAAATTACAACCGAACGACTCATTACTTATAACAAAATCAATAACGCTAATATCGTATTTTCAATAAATGATAAAATCGAAAGTCCTGCAAACTCGAATGATGAAGTCGGAACTGTAATCGAAATCAGATTTCCTTATAATTAATCTTCTTGGCTTTTGAAACAAACAAGAATTATCACTTGTTGATAATTCTACACGCATAATTCTCAAATCTTAATTATGCGTTGACCTTTTTTGCTTAATTTTGCAGAAAATTTCAAATTTTGATGATTAGCAGTCAAAATTGTTAATCATTCAGTATTAATCATTTAGCATAAACCAAATGGCACTGAGCGAACAAGAGATACTACGCCGTCAGAAAAGACAAGACCTAATGGCCATGGGCATTGACCCATATCCTGCCGAATTATTTGAGGTAAATGTAACGGCCGCTGATATTGAAAAGAACTACGAAAATAACAAACTAGACTATAAGAATGTATCCATTGCGGGCCGCTTGATGTCGTTTCGTATCATGGGTAGTGCCTCTTTTGCTGAATTACAAGATTCAACTGGCCGTATCCAATTATATTTCCGTCGTGATGACCTTTGCCCAGACGAAGATAAAACTCTTTACAACACAGTTTTCAAGAAATTGCTAGATATTGGCGATATTATTGGTGTAAAAGGCTATGTTTTCACTACACAAACTGGTGAAACTTCGATACACGTAACTGAATTTAAGATTCTGAATAAATCGCTTCGCCCACTCCCAGTAGTGAAAGAAGTAGATGGAAAAATATTCGATGCTTTCTCTGACCCAGAGCAACGCTACCGCCAACGATACGTTGACCTCATCGTGAACCCGCAAGTGAAAGATGTTTTTGTGAAAAGAGCAAAAATCATCAGCACCATGCGTAGAATGTTTGATGAAAAAGGTTGGTTAGAAGTAGAAACCCCAATCTTGCAGCCGATTCATGGTGGAGCGGCGGCACGCCCATTTGCTACGCACCACAATACGCTCGATATGCCTTTATATATGCGTATTGCCAACGAATTATACCTAAAACGCCTCATTGTGGGTGGTTTTGATGGTGTTTATGAGTTCGGAAAAATGTTCCGTAATGAAGGAATGGACCGTACGCATAACCCAGAATTTACTTCGCTCGAATTCTACGTAGCTTATAAAGATTACGAGTGGATGATGGGTATTACTGAAGAAATCTTCGAAAAAGTTGCAATGGCCGTACATGGTTCAACGACTTTCAAATTGGGTGAAAATGAATTGAATTTTGCTGGTCCGTTTGCTCGTTTGAGTATTCTGGAAGCCATTGAAAAATATACAGGTGTAAACTTAGCCTATTTGAGCGAAGAAGAAACCCGTGCATACTGCCGCCAATGGGGAATGGAGATTGATGATACGATGGGTAAAGCAAAATTGATTGATGAAATTTTTGGCGAAAAGGTAGAAGCAAATCTTATTCAGCCGACGTTTATCATTGATTACCCAGTTGAGATGTCGCCACTAACGAAGAAACACCGCTCAAAACCAGGTTTGGTTGAGCGTTTTGAATTATTTGTGAATGGAAAAGAAGTAGCCAATGCCTATTCGGAGCTAAACGACCCAATCGACCAACGTGAGCGTTTTGAAGAACAACTCAAATTGGCTGAGCGTGGCGACGAAGAAGCCATGGCAATGGATGAAGATTTCATTCGCTCGCTTGAATACGGTATGCCTCCAACGGCAGGTATCGGTATTGGTATCGACCGCCTAACGATGATGCTTACCGATAATTCGAGCATTCAAGAGGTGCTTTTCTTTCCTCAAATGCGACCAGAGAAAAAACAAGAGCTTTCGCAAGAAGCTGATTACGAGGCAATTGGAGTTCCAAAAGTATGGGTTCCTGCACTTCAAAAAATGGGCTTCGTGATGGTTGAACAACTCAAAGGTGCAAATGCCAACAAAATCTTTAATGATTTAGGAGGGATGAGAAAGAAACTCAAAATCGACGAAAAAATGCCGAGCAAAGAAGAAGTTGAGGCTTGGGTGAAGTAAAATAAAAATTTTATAGGAACGTCCAATCTGGACGTTCCTATAAAAACTATTAATCAAACCCCACCCATACTCCCCTCACTTTCAATAACTTAATAAATATTTTACACCTATATTGACAGAAAAACTAAAAACTTTTAATTATCTTGCCTTACAAATATAAAACCGCTAATCTTTAAATGTTTTTATGAGCAGGAAAGTGTTAGTTTTAAATGCTGATTATAGTGCATTAAGTATTTGTACAGTACCAAAAGCTTTTTTATTGGTGTATCTCGATAAAGCCGAGTTAGTTTCCGATTCTCCTAAAGGTATGCTCCGCACCGTTGATAAAAGTTATCCACTCCCCTCGGTAATTAGACTCAATCACTACGTAAGTTTACCATTTAAGGGCGTAATGCTCAGTAGGCAAAATGTTTTTAGGCGTGATGGCAACAAATGTGTTTATTGCGGAAGCCACGAAGACCTCACCCTCGACCACGTAGTGCCTAAATCAAGAGGCGGAAAAACCAACTGGGATAACCTTGTAGCCGCCTGCCGTCGCTGTAACTCTCGCAAAGGCGACCTTACCCCCGAAGAAGCGGGACTCTCTCTCCCTCGCAAACCTTACAAACCATCTTTCATTATGTTTCTCCGAGATTTTGCTGGCTCAATAGAAGAGAACTGGCTGCCATTCTTGGGTACGAAAGAACGTGCGTAAAGTTTAAAACCTAATACTTATTCCTTCAACAGAGCCCCATAGGGCTTTGTAAAATAATGCTTTGTCTCTTTCTTCTGATTTTGTTTATTTCTTTTTTTACTTTCTACCATAAAACTATTTACTTTTGGTCAAAGTAAACCTCCTACACATAAATCATGCCTACAAACAATTTTGATATTAGCGGACTTTCCCAGCAACAGGTTTTAGATGCCCGAGAAAAATTTGGTAGTAATAGCCTTCAGTATAAAAAGGAAAATGGTTTTCTGGAAGCTGTCAATGACTTGATAAAAGAACCTATGGTGATTTTGTTATTGGTAGCTTCGGTTATTTATTTTATCAGTGGTGAATATGGCGATGGTATTTTTTTAGCATCTGCCATTGTATTAGTGGCCACCATTTCACTTTACCAAGACTCTCGAAGTAGAGATGCTCTTGAAAAACTTAAAAATTTTACACAGCCTACCTGCAAGGTTATTCGTGATGGCGAAATTGTTGAGATTCCGAGTGATGAATTGGTACAGGGCGATAGCCTTGTGATTGAAGAAGGTACACTAATAGCAGCCGATGGTATTATTGTTCGCTCAAATGATTTTTCAGTGAATGAATCAATTCTTACAGGAGAATCACTTTCAGTTGAGAAAGATGCCAATAAAGAAGATAACAATGTTTTTAGAGGAACAACCGTGGTTAGTGGTTTAGCAATTGCAACTATCACAGCCATTGGTAATGAAACTAAACTGGGCAAAATAGGAAAGAGCCTTGAAAGTATTGAGGAGGAAGAAACTCCTCTGGAACTTCAGATAAGCAATTTTGTCAAAAAAATGGTTATTGCGGGGGCTATTGTTTTCCTAATTGTCTGGGGAATCAATTTCTTTAAATCGAAAGATATTCTTGACAGTTTGCTCAAAGCCCTCACCTTGGCCATGAGTATTCTACCCGAAGAAATTCCTGTGGCTTTCACTACTTTTATGGCATTGGGTGCTTGGCGATTAATGAAAATGGGAATTGTGGTTAAACAGATGAAAACCGTTGAAACACTCGGTAGTGCAACTGTTATTTGTACAGATAAAACGGGAACAATTACCGAAAATAGAATGTCGTTGGCAAAGATTTTTGTATTAGGTTCTGATAAAATAACCGAGCCGAATAGTGCATTGACTGATACTGAGAAAAACCTGATAGAAATAGCCATGTGGGCAAGTGAACCTATTCCTTTTGACCCTATGGAAATTGCCTTACACACGGCCTATGAAAAAATGGTGTTGAAAGATGAACGGCCTAATTTTGAATTAATTCATGAATATCCTTTGGAAGGTAAACCACCTATGATGACGCATATTTTTGCAAATAAAGCAGGAAAACGCTTCATCGCAGCCAAAGGAGCGGCCGAAGCCATTATGAATATCAGTATTTTGACCGAAACCGAAAAACAACAAATCAATGAAGTGATTGAAACAATGGCCAAAGATGGTTATAGGGTTTTGGCAGTTGGCGAGGCTCAACTTGAGGGCGATATTTACCCCGCAACTCAACAAGAATTTAAGTTTGGTTTCAAAGGTTTGGTGGCTTTCTATGACCCGCCTAAAAAGAATATTCAAGCGGTTTTGAAGAGTTTTTATAAAGCAGGAATTGATGTGAAAATCATCACGGGTGATAATGCTGCTACAACTACTGCTATTGCAAAACAAATTGATTTTAAAGGTTTTGAACGTAGTCTTACGGGTGATGAATTGATGCAGTTATCGGAAACAGAATTACAGCAACGAGTGAAAGATACCAATCTTTTTACAAGAATGTTCCCTGAAGCTAAACTTCGCATTATCAATGCACTAAAAGCCCAAAATGAGATTGTAGCCATGACAGGCGATGGAGTAAATGATGGCCCCGCCCTCAAAGCAGCACACATTGGCATTGCAATGGGTAAAAAAGGTACGGAGATTGCCAAACAAGCAGCTTCATTGATTTTGGTAGAAGATGATTTATCGAAGATGGTTGATGCAGTGGCTATGGGGCGGAAGATTTATACAAATCTTAAAAAAGCTATTCAATATATCATTTCAATTCATATTCCTATTATTCTAACGGTTTTTCTTCCTTTGGCTTTGGGGTGGATATATCCTAATATATTTTCACCAGTACACGTCATTTTCTTAGAACTAATCATGGGGCCAACTTGCTCAATTATCTACGAAAATGAGCCAATGGAGAAAAATACGATGCAACAAATGCCACGCCCATTTACGACTACGTTTTTTAGTTGGAAAGAATTAGCAACCAGTGTTTTGCAGGGTATTACGATAACTATTGGTACACTTGCTGCTTATCAATATGCAGTTAGTGCAGGCTTTGACGAATCTCTAACTCGAACGATGGTTTTTGTTACACTTATTAATGCTAATATATTTCTAACCTTAGTCAATCGCTCTTTTTACTATTCTATTTTTACAACATTAATGTATAAGAATAACTTAGTTCTATTGATTATTTCTATTACTCTAGCACTAATTGGATTGCTGATTTTTGTTAAACCCTTAGCCAATTTCTTTGAGTTTACACCGCTAACTATCGACCAACTGGGTATTTGCCTCGGAATTGGCTTTATTTCGGTGATTTGGTTTGAGGTGGTGAAATGGTGGAAGAGGAGGTGAGAACGTGTTGACTCTATTTGCTTGTATTGATTATTTTTCTCAATTTCTGATGAAGAAATATTTCTTTTTAATTCGTTGAAGCCAACAATTAATAACTTGTTATTGAAAGATGTTTCTTCTAATGCGGTGATAGGTTAGTTCTAAAATACAGGGATAGGCTTGTGACTATCCCTGTATTTATCGCATTCTACCTCTCAGGCACAATCAAAGCTGGAATGGCTTTTTGCTTATACATTTCGTTGAATTTCGCTACTTCTACATTAATTAGTTTGTCTAAAGTTGCCTTGTGTTGTTCCCATTCTTTTGTTAGGTCGTTTAAGCGAGTGGCTGCACCTGAAGTTGGTCGTGGGTCATGTACATCGACACGATTTTTCAGGTCGAGCAATTCAGCATTGAGGCGATTATAGAAGTTAATCACATCTTGGAAAGTCTCTTGTTTTGGCGTAATTAGGTTTTCTTCCCATGCCGTTATTTTCTTTAAAACAGCCTTTCCAGTATCTACCAACGCCACCATATCTTTATTATCTTTCAGCAATGCCGTGATGTTTTCAATCTGAGATTTCACTTTTCTCATTCGATTAACCGAGTTGTGAATGTCTTTAGTTTGAGCCTCAATTTTGGCTAACATAGCTTGCTGAGCGTCGAAATCGGCTTTGGTTGCCTTTAGGCGTGGGTCGGCTATAATGGTGGCCTCGGTCATAGAAGTATCTTTCTCGGCAATGAGTCTTACTTTATATGTGTTTGGGGCTACCAACGAACCACGGTAGTCGCCATTGACAAAAACTTTGCTGATTCCTGCAATTCCTTCTCGACGCATATCCCACGCAAAACGATTGATACCTTTTTTACTCGGCATAACTGCTTTTTCGGCTGGGCCGCCTTCGTAGCGTTGATAGTTCAAGTCTTTCTTATTATCGTAAGTTCTGATGATGTTTCCTTGATTATCAAGTATCTGTAAAACAACATTGGAACTGTCCATGTCATTGGGCAAGAAATAATCTAAAATTACGCCATTCATCGGGTTTTGGCCAATGCCAGGAACTGGCTCCGAGGGTGTTTGCGAATCAAATTTTACGGTAGCTTTCGGCATGAAAACTTTAGCTTTATTTGCTGTTTGTAGGTTTTCAGATTGTTGTAAAACTGCCAAATCATCTAAAATCCAAAAGGCACGTCCAGCCGTAGAAGCCACCAAATCATTATCATGAATAACCAAATCAGTAATTGGTACAACTGGTAAATTAAGCTGTAATTTCTGCCAATTTTCTCCTTGATTATACGAAATATAAAAGCCCAACTCGGTGCCACAATACAATAAACCTTTGCGTTTTGGGTCTTCTCTCACCACTTTGGCAAAACTTTCGGCTTCAATGCCTTGCGTGATTTTCTTCCAAGTTTTACCATAATCTTTTGTTACGTAAATCAGAGGCGTAAAATCATTAAAACGATATTTGGTAGCCACAATATAGGCCGTTGCAGGGTCATGTGGCGAAACTTCGATGCTGTGAATCAAGCACTCATCTAACTCTTTTGGTGTAATGTTTTGCCAAGTTTTACCATCATCTTGTGTCAGATGCACCAATCCACAATCGCTACCTGTGTATAAAACACCTTCTTTATGTGGCGAAACCGCAATATAGGCTAAAGTATTATAGACTTCGCCACCCGCACCTTCGTTGGTGTATGGGCCGCCGCCATCTTCTTGTTTGGCTTTATCGTTTCTTGTTAAATCGCCGCTAATTACTTGCCATGTTTGTCCATTATCGCTACTCTTTAAAACTACATTTCCTCCGTGATAAATAGTGCCATTTTTGAAAGGCGAAGCCATGATTGGGGCATTCCAGTTGAAGCGGTATTTTTGAAGTTTAGGCGTTACGGCCAAACCAATGTGTGGATATGCCATTACATCTTTCACAATGCCTGTTTTGGTATCAAAAACTTCAATATTCCCTTGATAACAACCCCCATAAATAACTTGTGGGTCGTTGGGATTATCGAAAGCAATGTAAGCCGATTCGCAGCCTGGGCCTGTAAACCAATCTTGGCGTTCGATGCCCGCTCCATTGGTGCGAGAAGCAGTTCCGAGCGAAGTATTATCTTGCTGACCACCATAGACATAATAAGGGAAACGATTATCGGTAATTACTCGGTAAAACTGTGCCGTTGGTTGGTTGTTTTGGCTGCTCCAACTTGCACCACCATTAAACGAAATATTGGCTCCACCATCGTTGGCGTTTATCATTACTTGGTTATTGGTCGGGTTTATCCAAAGGTCGTGGTTATCGCCGTGAGGCACACGCATAGGAGCAAAGCTACGGCCACCATCGCTCGATTTTAAGAATGGAGCATTCATGATATACACCAAATCGGCATTGAGTGGGTCGGCAAAGATTTCGATGTAATACCAGGCACGTGTAATCGTGATTCTTTGTTTCGATGATTGAGTCCAAGTTTTTCCTGCGTCATCACTTCTATAAACACCTGCCTTATCGCCTTCGGCTTCGATATTGGCATAAACTCGGTTAGGATTTGCCCTTGAAACCGAAACCGCCGCTTTGCCTATATTTTTTGGTAAACCTTCGGTCATTTTGGTCCAAGTATCGCCACCGTCAACCGATTTGTATAAAGCACAACCTGCTCCACCACTTTCTACTTTCCAAGGATAGCGGCGATGTTGCCACATGGCAGCATACAAAATTCTTGGATTGGTCATATCCATGCTCAAATCGGCACAGCCGGTGTTGGCATCAACATAGAATATTTTTTGCCAAGTTTTACCTCCGTCAGTAGTACGATAAATGCCTCGGTCTTCGCTGGGGCCGTGTAAAGCACCTTGAGCTGCTACATAAACGACGTCTGGATTGGTCGGGTGAATTCTGACTGCCGCTATGTGCTTTGTTTTTTCGAGGCCAATATTTTTCCAAGTTTTTCCAGCATCGGTCGATTTATAGATCCCATCACCATGCGAGGTCATCATGCCACGAACGGGATGTTCGCCCATTCCTACATAAAGTACATTAGGGTCAGACTCGGCAACCGTAATTGCTCCAACTGAGCCAGTTTTTAATTGCCCGTCGGAAATATTTTTCCACGAGATACCAGCATCTTCAGTTTTCCAGATTCCGCCACCAGTCGAGCCGAAATAATAGGTCATAGGGTTTTGTTTCACGCCCGTAGCGGTTACGCTTCTACCGCCGCGAAACGGGCCAATATTTCGCCACTTTAAACCTTTGTAAAGCTCAGGATTGAATAGAGGCGGTGTAGGTGCTGTGGTTGCCTTTTGAGCAAATGATATACTAAAAAAGCAAAATAGTGTAAGGAGAATAGGTAAAACTTTCTTCATTTTGTTGATAGTTTAGGAAGTTGATTAGGTAAAAATAAGAGAAAGTTTAATACTTCTGTTGAATTTATTTTAGTTTAATGAAAGAAATAAAAAAAGGCCTCTCTATAAAAGAGAAAGCCTTCTGAAAGAGACCTCAAAATTTATTAGCTATTGCCTTTTATCAAACACATTACCTTTCACAAACCACGAAAACCCGAAGGCTTCTAAGGCAATTACTTCAAACCAGAAAGTAAGGTTATAATGATCGAATTCTGTTTTAGAAAATATTCCAAAGCAATTGGTGGCAATTATCAGCATTGAGAGAAGCATTAATAAGCCACATATAACAAAGATTATTTTTTCGCCTTTCAATTCAGGTAAAACTAGCCCTTCTGGGTCACCTTTTTTCTTGGTAAAAAGAAATATCGACATTAATGCCAAGCTGCCCAAAAACATTCCTGCCATAATGAAATGAAACTTAATTCTAATTTCATTATCATTCAAATGAGTAATGATGTAGTCACAATTAATAAGATTAGTATCACACGTAATATTGCTTGTAGGAAAGTAAAGTAGTAATAATGCACACACGCCAGCTATTGAGGAAAGGATAAAATCAATGGGCTCATACCCTTTATAAACTAATAGAAAAATAGCTAATAAACTCACAATAATGGTAAATATAGTACCTGCTCGTGTGTAAAAATAGTGGCTTATTGAGTCCATGGGGCTTTGAACACCATTTTGGATTAATAAAAGTAGCCAAAGGAGAAGTGGTAAAAGCATCCCCAAAACTCCTACTAAAATTCGTAGCGTTGTTTGTTTCTCTAGACCAATTCTTTCGGTATTAGAGTAATCAAGCATTGGATTTTCCATATTAAAAGGTTCGGTAAATGGTTGTTTATTTTGATTGAATTTAAGAGAAGTTTTTTTGTTGCAAAAAAGAATTGGCTCATTTTTATTTATTGGAGTATTGACTGATATAGCTAATAATGTGAAGTATTTATGAAAATAAGCCCTGAAAATCGTACTCAAAACACCATTTTTTATGTGATTTCAAGGCTTTTTCCTTAGTTTTGCCTTTATAAAAACATAATTCAAGACAAGTGAAGAACTTGTTTGGTTGCCAATGCTTCAGATACTCTATAATTTTTCGATATACGCATATACATTTATCATTAATGTTTTAGCTCCATTTAATTCAAAAGCAAAACTTTGGGTTGATGGTAGGAAAAATATTTTTGAAAGGCTTGATTCGGCTTCGCTCTCCAACCGTAGTTCAGCTTCGGTCAGCAACTCGTTTAACGAGTCGTTTACCGAGCGAAGTCGAGGTAGTCTTGCTTGGTTTCATTGTGCTTCTTTAGGGGAATTTGAGCAGGGAAGGCCAGTAATCGAGGCTTTTCGAGCAAAATATCCTGCTTATAAGATTTTAGTGACGTTCTTTTCACCTTCGGGCTATGAAATTAGGAAGAATTATGCTGGTGCAGATTTTATATTTTATCTTCCAGCAGATACACCTTCAAATGCCCGAAAATTCATAGAAATAGTACAGCCCTCGATAGTTTATTTTGTGAAGTATGAGTTTTGGCGAAATTACTTAACAGAACTAGAAAGAAAGCAAATTCCTGCAATTTCATTTTCAACAATTCTTCGTTCAAACCAACTTTTTTTTAAACCTTATGGAGGATTTTATAGAGAAATTTTGAAGAAGTTTAAACATATTTTGGTGCAGAATCAAGAATCTTTTGATTTGCTGAAAAGTATTGATATTGAGCAAATTACATTGGCAGGCGATACACGTTTCGACCGTGTAAAACAAATTGTTGATGCTAAAAAAGATATTCCGATTGCCGAGCGATTCAAAGCAAACCGACAAGTATTTATGGTAGGTTCGGCATGGCAAACTGATATGGAAGTCTTGATTCCGTTGATGAATTCACTTCAAAATGATTCAAACTTAACCTTCGTTATTGCTCCACACGAAATTCATCGAGAGGAAATAAATACTTGGCAAAAGCAAATTGAGTTGAAAAGTATTTGTTTTTCAGAAGTAAAAGATGAAACACAACTCAATAATTATCAGGTACTTATTGTTGATAATATCGGAATGTTGTCATCGCTTTATCAATACGCCGACTTTGCTTTTATTGGTGGTTCGTTTGGAAAAGGCTTACACAATACTTTAGAAGCGGCAACATTCGGAATGCCTATTTTCTTTGGTAATAGGGCTTATCATAAATTCAAAGAAGCGGTTGATTTGGTCAGACTCGGAGGTGCATTCGCCATCTCTTCAACCGAAGAATTGGCCGAAATATTAAAAGATTTACGCTCAAACGAAGTAAAAAAGAAAGAATCTGATAAAATTTCGCAGAATTACGTTTTGCAGAATATTGGTGCTACCGAAAAAGTAATGGCAATAACTCAATCAATTCTTAACGATTAAATAAACACCAGCTACAATTAGCAGCCCACCTGCAATTCTCCAACCATTAATTTGGTGTAGTTTGAAGCCTAAAAGCCCATAATGGTCAAGTAGCATGGCTGTTATGAGCTGCCCTGCTACGATTAAACAAATCATATTGGCCGAGCCGATTTTTTGTACACTCAAAATAACCGTTGTTACAAAAAAAGCACCTAGTACACCACCGGTTAGCTTCCACCATTCTAATGATTTCAAGGTTGTCAGCGTTGGCACTGATTCTTTGAAAAAAGGAGTTATCAAAATTAAGCCCAATAAACCCGAGGCAAATGAAATGATAGCAGCGTAAATAGGGTTATTGATTGACCTCCGTAATTCCGCATTTACGCCCGATTGCGTGCTGTTGGTTACACCACACAAAAAGGCAAGAATATAGTAGATGATGCTCATGACTTTGGACTATTGATGGTGCCATACCTTATTATCGCAGAAAACAGGTGTGGCACCATTAGTGCGATACAATTTTTTAGAGAATTACCTTGCCAAGCATGGTAATATACAGTTTTATACCTTCTTCAATTTCATCAAGATAGATAAATTCATCGGCTGTATGTGAGCGAGCTGAATCGCCTGGACCCATTTTTAATGAAGGACAATCGAGCAAGGCTTGGTCAGAGGTGGTAGGCGAACCATAAGTATTACGACCCATGCTGATTCCTGCTTGCACAATCGGATGTTCCTTCGGAATACTCGACGGACGCAAACGAATTGAGCGAGGCACAACTTCACTTTCGATGTTTTTCTTCACTACTTCCGTAATTTCTTCCAAAGTATATTGCTCTGTTACACGAATATCAACGGTGAATTTGCAGGTATCAGGCACAACATTGTGCTGAGAACCCGCACTAATCATCGTCACGCTCATTTTGATTGGTCCTAAGTTTTCGGAAACTTTTGGGAATTTATAATTCTGAAACCACGTAATATCTTTTACTGCTTTATAGAGAGCATTTTCGCCTTCATCACGGGCAGCGTGTCCTGATTTTCCGTGAGCAATACAATCTAAAACTAAAAGACCTTTTTCGGCAACGGCTAAGTGCATTTGCGTAGGTTCGCCCACAATGGCAAACTCGATTTCGGGTAATTCAGGTACAACCATTTCAAGCCCCTCACGTCCAGAAATTTCTTCTTCGGCCGTGGCAGCCATCACAACGTTATATTTGAGGTCTGTCTGATAGTAGAAATAGCAAAAAGTAGCAATCAACGAAACCAAACAACCGCCAGCATCATTGCTTCCAAGACCATAAAGTTTGCCATCTTTTACCAATGGGTTTAATGGGTTGAGAGTCCAAGATGGATTTGGCTTTACAGTGTCGTGATGGGAGTTTAATAAAACGGTTGGTTTTGAAGCATCGAAATGCTTGTTTTTAGCCCAAATATTATTTTTTTTACGGCGATACGGAATATTTCTTTCACGGAAAAACTCTTCGATAATTGCCGCCGTTTCGTCTTCTTGTTTGCTGAAAGATTCGGTTTGAATCAAATCTTTCAGAAGCTCAATGGCATCTTTGGTAAGTGTTTCAACTAATTCTGAATTTTGAAGCATAAAGTTCAATGATTAAAGCGGAACGCCGCCCGTTTTGACTGAGCGAATGATAGAAAAATCTTCTGATTTGCTCAAATAATATGATTTATATTGTTGACTGTGAACAGTGTACTTACAAAATTATCTGTGTTCCTCTAGTTCCTTCAGCAACCGCTTGTTTTAGTTCATCAGCATGACAAATCGTAACCTTCGCAACGCCACGGTTGAGGGCCGCAAAAGCATTGTCAAGTTTCGGAATCATGCCTGCATTGATAGCCCCTGATGCCTTGTAATCGGCATAAACACTTGGTGTTAGCTGCGGAATCACCGAGTCATCATTGTTAGGGTCTGAAAGTACGCCTTTTTTCTCAAAACAATAAATTAAATTTACTTCATACTGCTCGGCCATGGCAACCGCCACCGAAGATGCCTGTGTATCGGCATTGGTATTGAGCATATTTCCTTCTTTATCGAAAGTAAGTGGAGCAAAAATCGGAGTAAGATTATGCTGCAAGAAATTATCAATCAAAGGGGCATTCACTTTTTCTATATCGCCCACATAGCCGTAATCAATCTCTTTAACTGGGCGTTTTTTTGCCAAAATTACACCACCATCAGCACCCGTTAGGCCAAGAGCATTACAACCAAGAGCTTGTAATTGTGCAACAATTTGTTTGTTGACCAAGCCGCCATAAACCATCGTAACTACTTCAAGCATGGGTAAGTCTGTAATTCTGCGACCATCAACCATTTTGGTTTCTACATCGAGTTTGACGGCAATTTTCGTGGCTACTTTTCCACCACCATGAATCAAGATTTTTGAGCCTTCGAGTGCGGCAAAATCTTCTAAAAATTGCTTACATGAGCGAGGATTATCTATGACATTGCCTCCGATTTTGATAATGTTAAGTTTCATTTTATTTCTTTATTAAGGAAGTCTTCGCTTCAAGCGAAGACTTCCTTGAAAAATATAGGCTTTTACCTATATTTGTAAACTTTAATAATACAAAATTACAAAATGAAAATCGAAACTCTTGCGATTCATGCAGGAAATCATGGCGACCCAACTACTGGTGCAGTTGTGCCTCCGTTGGTTTTATCTACTACATTTGAGCGTGCCGAAGATGGGAGCATCGTAGAAGGGCGTGATATTTATACACGAGCGTCGAACCCTAATCGACGAGCTTTAGAAGAAAAATTAGCAGCCTTAGAGGGTGGAAGTGAGGCCATTGCTTTTGCTTCTGGACAAGCAGCAACAATGAGTATTTTTCATACTTTGGGAGCAGGGAGTCACGTAATTTTACCCGATGATATTTACTACAATACCAGAGTAATTATTGAGGGGCTTTACGCCAATTTCGGACTTACTTGCACGGCCGTTGATATGACAGATTTAGGAGCAATCAAAAAGGCAATCAAGAAAAATACAAAATTGATTTGGATTGAAACCCCCTCGAATCCGAGTTTAAAAATCACAGATATTCAAGCAGTGGTGAAAATCGCTAAGTCAAAAAATATCATGGTAGGATGCGATAATACTTGGGCTACCCCATTTTTTACTCGTCCATTCGATTTTGGTGTTGATGTAGTAATGCACTCAACCACCAAATATTTTGGTGGTCACTCTGATATTTTAGGGGGCTGTGTGATTCTACCACCTAATGCGTCCTCAAGCGAACTAGCCACAAAAATTCGTACTTTCCAAAGTGTTGGGGGCGGAGTACCTTCACCTTTTGATTGTTGGTTATTGAATAGAAGTTTATCAACTTATGCTATAAGAATGCCTATTCATGCCCAAAATGCCATGAAATTGGCTGCTTTTTTGGAGGCTCAACCGCAAATCGAAAAAGTAAATTACCCTGGACTGAAATCAAATGAATATCATAAGGTTGCTAAAAAGCAAATGCTTGGTGGATTTGGCGGAATGATGTCGATTTTAGTGAAAGGTGGACAAAAAGAATCAATGGCATTGGCATCGAAACTAAAGATATTTAAGCACGCAACGAGTTTGGGTGGAGTTGAAAGTTTAATCGAACATCGTTTTTCGGTGGAAGGTATTCATTCAACTAGCCCCGAAAACCTTTTGCGTATTTCGGTAGGCATTGAGAATATAGATGATTTGATTGCGGATTTCAAACAGGCTCTCGCATAAAACTCAAACTTATTCGTTTAATTCGCAAATAATTTTAAAAGAGTACTTTTCTCAAAACAAAACTAATACTAATGAAAAAAATCCTTTTTTCGATTTTAATATCCTCGTTTCTTCTTCAAACAAACGCCCAAGAACTAAAAACAAAACTAAACTGGTTTAACCTTGATTTTGAGAAAGACGGTATTCGTGGAATGAGCGTTGAGCGTGCTTACAATGAGCTTTTGAAAGATAAAAAATCTAAACCAGTTGTAGTAGCCATTATTGATGGCGGTACTGATGTAAACCACGAAGATTTGAAAGATAAACTTTGGGTAAACAGCAAAGAGATTGCTGGAAATGGTAAAGATGATGACAAAAACGGATTTGTGGATGATATAAACGGTTGGGATTTTATCGGAGGAAAAGATGGTACAGATGTGCACCATGAGCAAGTCGAAATGACTCGTATGTTGAAAGCAATGAAAGATAAATTCGGTGATAAACCTTCAAAAAAGCTTATCCGTAAAAACAAAGAGGAGTACGAGTTGTATCAAGCATTACAGAAAGAATTTGATGAGAAAAAGGCTGAAAGCGAACAATATGCTCCTTTCTACAAACAACTATACAACAACTACGTAGAATCGGAAAAAGTAATAAAAGAATATTTGAAAGTAGATAACCTTACTCAAGCGGCCATCAAAGGTATTGATGAAAGCCAAGCCGACCGCAAGGTAAGAGCGGCAAAAAAAACACTCGAAAAGTTTATTGAATTAGGGGCAACAGGTGCTGATATTAAAGAAGCAGTTGAACATTTTGAGAGCGAGTTGAAATACAACTACAACCTTGATTTTAATGCTCGCAAAGTAATAGGCGATAATCCTAAAAAGCTCGAATACGGCGAATATGGCAATAATGAAGTTACTGGGCCAGATGCCATGCACGGTACGCACGTAGCGGGTATTGTTGGAGCAAATCGCAATAACAATTTGGGTATTATGGGCGTGTGCAACGATGTACAATTGATGATTGTTCGCACAGTGCCAGATGGCGATGAGCGTGATAAAGACGTAGCCAATGCCATTCGCTATGCTGCTGATAATGGTGCTGAAATTATCAATATGAGCTTTGGTAAGAAATACTCTCCAGAAAAAAAATGGGTTGATGATGCCGTAAAATATGCTCAATCGAAGGGAGTTTTATTAGTAGCAGCCGCTGGAAATGATAATTTAGATACCGATGTTGATGTACATTATCCAACCGATACTTACGAAAATGGGAGTGTTGCTGAAAACTGGATTTCGGTAGGTGCTTTATCGTGGAAAGCTGATGCCGATGCGGTGGCAACTTTCAGTAACTTTGGTAAGAAAAGCGTAGATGTTTTTGCTCCGGGGGTAGATATTTATTCAACAGTACCGGGTTCTAAATACGAAGAGAAAAGTGGTACAAGTATGGCAGCTCCAGCTACAACTGGGGTAGCAGCTTTATTGAAATCATATTTTCCTAATCTTACGGCTGCTCAAATCAAGAAAATTATTTTAGATTCTTCAATAAAATTATCGGATATGAGAGTGAAAAAGCCAGGTAGCGAAGAATTAGTGATGTTTGGCGACTTATCGGCCACGGGTGGAGTTGTAAATGCCTATAATGCCGTGAAAATGGCTATGGAAATGAAATAAGAATTTCAGTAGAGACGTTGCACGCAACGTCTCTACTAAATAATATCAAGCCAAAGTTCCAATCAACTTTTCTCTCTTCTCTGGGTTGTTCTTCGTGTTTTCGGCAACACTTCCCAAAAGTGCTATTGAAACTTTATTTTCATCAAAAACTACAGTTAGTTTATCGCCATGAATTTGGTCAACAAACTTAAAGTTTATTTGTAAGGTATTATCGTTAAGCCAAGTAGCGGTGCTGGCAATTCGTGAAGGAATCACAATAGGATTGGCTGAAAATGGATTTTTATGTTTAGCAGGATTTACTTTCCACTTTTCCCAACCGAAACCAATTTTTTCCATTCCTTTACCAAAATTCAAGCGTAAAACGCCTGCATCATCAAATAAGCCAAAACCCATTTGGGTGATACCAAACGCATTTTTTTCTACATTAAAAATTTTATCGCTGTATTTACTCATCAACGAAGATTTAGTCGAACCCTTTGGTACTGAAAGTGATAACTCCGCAAGTTCTGTTTTCAAAGCCGATAGCTCCGAAGGATTTTCTGGTAAAGTTGTATTTTTAATTGCCGGCAAAATGGTTTGATAAGCAGTATCCATTGATTTTTGTAGGTTCCAACTTTCAGAAGTCATTACCAAAACTGCATCTTGCTCAGGCATTACCATACAAAATTGTCCATACGCACCATCGCCACGATAAAAACCTGGCTTGCAACGCCAAAATTGATAACCATATCCCTGCGACCAATCATTATCACCCGCCTGTGAAGTAGTTTGCTTGCTTGTAGCTTCATTTATCCAACTTTCGGGTAATAATTGCTTGCCCTGCCATTTGCCTTTTTGCAAATAAAGCTGTCCGAATTTAGCAATATCTTCCGTACTAACTCGTAAGCCATATCCTGCGGTATTTAAGCCCTGTGGCGATTTTTCCCAGTCGTAGCCTTTGATATTCAGTGGAGCAAACAAACGTGGTTGAAGATACTCTTCAAGGATTTGCCCAGTTACTTTATGTAATATTGCACCGAGCATGTAGGTTGCCCCTGTATTGTACATAAAGAAAGTGCTTGGTTCGTGTTCCACAGGTTTTTCAAGAAAAGACTTCACCCAACTTTGGTCGGGCTTTGCCCGAATATCGGGCATCGAATCTGTGTGATGGCCGGTATTCATCGTAAGTAAGTGCTTGATTTTCATCGCTTTCAAGTTTTCAGATGGCGATGCGGGTGTTTCTTCTGGAAAGAATTTAATGACTTGGTCATTTACAGAAATCTTGCCTTCTGTAACAAGGAAACCGATGGCTGTACTCGTAAAACTCTTTGAGAGCGAATAGAGTGTATGTTTATTGGCAGCTGAAAATGGTTTCCACCAACCTTCAGCTACTACGTTTCCGTGTCGAAGTAGCATAAAGCTGTGCCACTCAAGACCAGAATCTTTGATAGCTTTTAAGAAGTTTCGAATGCCTTCGGAAGATATACCCTGTGATTCAGGACTCTTTCGGGCTAAACTTTGGGGCGTTTCGGCAAAAGAATAAAAATTAGGTAAGATACTCAAACCAATAGAGCCAAGCCCTGTGGTTTTGATGAAATCACGGCGAGAAGTTTTCATTTTTTAGAGAAAGGTTGAATAGTTTTGTAGTTAAGTACTTCGTGCCACGCTCTTAATTTATCAAAATCAAGTCGTGGCACGAATCCTATATCAAACATACAATATTATTACAACTCTTCCCGAAAAACGTAATACTATTTTACGGCTTTCAAGCTTAAATCAAGGCTTTTAGCTGAGTGAGTTAGATAGCCCATTGAAACATAGTCAACGCCACAATCGGCATATTCTTTTACATTTTTTGGCGAAATATTGCCAGAAGCTTCCAATGGGAATCGTCCATCTACGATTTTGATAGCTTCTCTGATATTCTCAAAACTAAAGTTATCGAGCATAATTCGTACTACGCCGCCTATTTCGAGTGCCTCTTGGAGTTCGGTAAGGTTTCGCACTTCAATTTCGATTGGTAAATCTTTTCCAGTAGATTTTAAGTATTGATGGGCCGCATTTAAGGCATTCTTTATGCCTCCGGCATAATCTACGTGGTTATCTTTAATCAAAATCATGTCAAACAAGCCAAAGCGGTGGTTTACTCCGCCGCCAATCTGCACGCCCCATTTTTCAATCATTCTGAAACAAGGCGTGGTTTTACGGGTATCCAAAACCTTGGTTTTTGTTCCTTTGAGTAGTTTAACCACTTGGCTGGTTGTAGTAGCTATTCCGCTCATGCGTTGCATACAGTTTAAAACCAATCTTTCGGCGGTAAGAATTGAGCGGTCACGACCTTCTACATAAAAGGCAATATCACCGTATTTTACAGGTTTTCCATCTTTAATTAGAACCTGTACTTTGAGGTCTTTATCAACAATCTTAAAAATCATCTTGGCTAACTCAACACCCGCCAAAATACCCTCATCTTTTACCAATAGTTTTGCTTTACCAATGGCATCGGTTGGTACCGTTGAAAGAGAAGTGTGGTCGCCATCGCCAACGTCTTCGGCAAGAGCGGCTTTAATAAATTTATTGATTGCTCTTTTATCTAATTTCATATTTCTAAGGTCTGTTCCAAAGTGCCGACCGTTTATGTTTTGAAAAGTGTTTTATTCTTTCAATGTGATTCTTCCCCAATAATTCTTAACCCTTCCAAAGTTAATTCTCTGTTAACTTCTACGAACTCTTCTTTTAAAGTCGAAATAATCGAAGAAAGCCCACCTGTGGCGATGGCAATGCAGTCGCCTCCGAGTTCGGCTCTTATTTTATGAATCATATTTTTTACCAAACCCTCATAACCCCACAAAATTCCAGCTTGAATGGCGTGAACAGAGTTCTTCCCAAGCACCGAATTCGGTAATTCCAAAGGTACTTCGGGTAATTGGGCTGTATTCGAAAACAAGGCCTTTACGGCTGTGCGTAAACCCGGAGCAATTGATACACCCAAAACTTTTCCTTCTGCCGATACAATCGTAAATGTAAGAGCAGTACCGAAATCTACTACTACGCAGTTGCGTTGGTATTTGGTAAAGGCCGCTACTGCATTCGCCACTAAATCACTACCGATTTCGTCAGGGTTATCAATAGAAACCGATAAAGCAGGGAAGATATGAGCATTGACAACAATTGGCTCAATGCCAAAAAGATTAATAATCAACGACTTGAAAACAGGTGTAAGCGGTGGAACTACACTACTTAATACCACTTTCGTAATATCAGAAAAACGAAGGTTGTTTTCAAGAAAATACTGACGAAAACGGTATTCAAAATACACGTAGTTTTCGTCTTTTAATGATTTAATTCTAAAATTATGCAAAAGTTTTTCGCCATCGAAAAGGCCAAATGTGGCATCTGTATTACCAACGTCAATGACTAGTAATAAGGATGGGTTTTGCGTAATGGGTGCTGGGTTTTGAGTCAATGTTGAGTTTTTTTGATGCCAAAGTTTGCTAAATCTTCTTAATCTTTCAAATCTTTTTCAGAAAATTGCTTACATTAAAGGTTTTTACGCTTCAAAAACACAAATCCATTTTGCTCTTTGATAAGCTCAAGGTTTGGGTGATTTCGGTATTCATCGTATCGGTCGAATTTCGTTACGAAGAAAACAGGTTTATCAACTTTTCCATTCAATAGCCAATCTTCGTATTTTTCTCCAAGTTTTGCCGAAACATCAGAAACTGGTTTCTGGAAATAAAATAAATGAGCGTAACTCTTAAAACCTAATACGTGAACGTAAACTTCTTGCCCACGTTTCGACTCATAAAAATCAATGGCTGCTCCTTGTGTATAACGCTCGATTTTTGGAACCACCATTGCTCCAAATAAAAACAAACAAATGGCCGTAGATAAGGAGAGTGTATAAATAAACACTTCTTTTCGTTTGTGTCTTAATACCAAAACTGCATAAAGAATTACGGCAAAATAAAGTATTCCAATAAATATTTCGTAAGTATGCCATTCTACTACCGCTTCGAGGTTTTTTACAGCAAAAGGGTCTTTGATATACGGAACAATGGCCTTGGTATTCATGCCCACTAGTGGAACTGCGGCCAAGATTAATGATAAAATACCTCCAATGCTAATTAAGCCAAAACTAACCCATTTATTCCAAGTGGCACGCTCATTGAGCCAATCGTAGATAAATTTGGCGGCTAAAAACGAAACCGGGAAATAAGCCATCGAAGAATAATGCACAATCTTAGTCGTGACGATACTAAAAAGAATCATTACTACCCAAAAAGTAGTTTTCATCCACGGTACAAAAGCTGTTAGTTCATTAAAAGTACTATCAATCTTTGCATGATTATATGTAAAAGCACGAATGGCAAAAATCGAAATTGGAAAACAACCAATCAGCACTACAACGAAATGATAATAAAATGGCTGACCATGACCAGCATCAGGCGTACTGAAAAGTCTTATCTGATAAGTGATGAATTCTTTGAAAAACCAAGGGCCATTGTTGAAAAGCTCATTTGCGAACCAAATAGAGGTTATTAGTAGGCAGCTTATTCCAAAAATTACCATTTCTTTCCATTTGATATAATTTTTAAATCTTATACTGAGACCATAGAAAAATATAGTTAAACCCCAAATGAGGCCAGCAACGGGTCCTTTAGTCAAGATTGCAAGCCCAATGAAAAATCCAGAAAATATGATGCTTTTTAAATATTGAATTGGCTCAATTTTTGCTGTAAAAAAGAAATAGATGCCTAAAAAGATACACAAGTTAAATGTTGGGTCAATAATACCAGATTTGAAGTACAAATGAGGTGTGAATGCACCCAAATACATCAGCGACCAAATAAAACCAAAGGTGCTATCTTTAAGTTTTTTCCCAATTATAAACAATGTAATTAGAGTGATAACTCCAATACAGGCATTTGGGAAGCGTGCTGCAAACTCATTCACTCCGAAAATATGCATAGCAATGGTCTGCATCCAAAAGAAAAGTGGAGGTTTTTCCCAGAAAGGCTTAAAATCAATTTGTACACGACTATAATTACCGGTAAGAATCATTTCTCGGGCCGACTCGGCAAAGTTTATTTCATCCCAATCGAAAAGATGGACACCCCCTAGAAATGGAAAATAAAATATTAATCCTAATAAGATGATGTACGGTAGTTTCGTTGTTTGTTTAAGCATTATATTTCTTAGTTAATTTAAAAATTTTTAAAACGACTGGCCAATTTATCAAAAAAAAGTCTTTAAATGCCCATTTTTCATCGGTTTTTAAGCAAAACATAAATTTTGATAAAATAAAAAAAATATCGTAATTTGTATTAAAAAATAGTTTTATAAGAAGAAAAATTTCTCAAAAAGTGCATAGGGAAATAGAAAATATTTTAAGAAAACTCTACGAAACCATAGAGCGATTTTATCCTGATGATGTAAAGATAGATGATAAAAAGTATCTTGAAAAGTCAGGGCTTATCAACTTGTTGAATAACCAACAAGGGAATCTCTCTTTTTTAATAGATGTCAGACACTTAAGGGTAGTTCAAGCAAGCGGAAACATATTGAAGTACACAGGTTACAGTGAAGAAGAATTCTCAGAGGGTATTCTTATGAAGTTTCTGACAATGTTTGAGAAAGAGCATCATTTATTCATGAGTACAATTATAAATTGGGTATTGAATATTGAAAAAAACTTAGATTTTGTATATAAAACTCGGCAATTCATCAGTGCATGGGGAATGAAACTGCGTGATAAAGAGAACCGTCTCATGCGTTGGTATATCAATATAATTCCAGTTGAATTTAATGTAGAGAAATATCCAACGGTGGTTATTCTTTCTATTCAAGATGTAACACATTTGGTAAAAGGAGATGAATATTGTATTAGAGGTTCATTTGGTATGCAAGAAAAAAAAGTTTTTGTTTACTATTCAGGAGAAAAAAGAACATTAGAACATGATATTGTTTCGGAGCGAGAACGAGAAGTGCTTCAATACATTGCACAAGGTTTAGATACTAAACACATTGCAACCGAAATGAAAATTAGCCCTAATACAGTAGATAATCATCGTAGAAATATGCTTGCCCGTACGGGTACGAGAGATACAACTGCATTGATACAAATATGTAGAATGCTTGGTGTTCTATAATTTTTGAATATCAATAAGTTAGGAAATTGTTATTAGGCTTTATTCTAAAACTAAATAAAAGAGAATTAGTTAAGTTTTTTTTTGAATAATATTTTATGTAAACAACTGATTATAAGTATTTTGTTAGTTTCGTATAGTTGTTTAGTCATTCTGACTATTGTCTTAACGACAAATTTTAGAGAAATCGCACACTAAACTAAGAAATTCACTTTTTTAGTCACAGCAAAAGTTGT
>OFDC01000485.1_pt1 | contig 29834 bp, 29 predicted proteins | sample 1520941 | NCBI WGS metagenome assembly OFDC01 (sample SAMEA94258168, study PRJEB24077) | hot springs metagenome | biome: Aquatic biome; feature: Water | place: India | collected 2012-12-06 | depth 5 m | reverse complement strand
GTGCCCTCGGTCGACCGCGCGACCGCGCCCGATGCCACCGCCACCGACGCGGCGTTCTCACCGAAGCTGCGCGACGTGGACTACGAAGTGACGCGCCGCGAGAGCGTCGTCGACATCGACCGCATCCCCACGCCGCCGGGCGTCACGTAGGACCGACCGACCACCCGACACGCCCCGACCACACCGCCTCCCCTCCCACCCGCAGGCTGCCCATGAGCCACGATCCGTAACGCCGCGCCGCATCGCCAAAGGCGACCTCGTCCACCGCGACGAAGGAGGCGCACCGTCGTGTGAGACCCGCTGTGCCTGTACAGCCCCGCGCCGCGCGCTGGGTCGGCGACCGAGCTGCACCGTCGTCGGTGCAAGCGCCGCCGGCACCGCCACTGCCACAGCAGTGCCCCGTGTTGTGTAAGTCGTCAACTCCGACGACGATTCAAGGCGTTCGCATCCACAGCTCGCGGCCCTATGAGTTTCAAAGACAGACAGCGATGGTCGCCCTCCACCAGCAGCGATCGGCAGTGCACCGCACCGACCAACCACCGACACCGACGGCAGCCGCACCGCAACGCAACAAAAAACACTTCGCAGCGGCCAGACGGCCATGATGCAGTGGGGTTCTATATATAATTATTTACTGCACAGCGACGTCCCGCGGGGCGACCGACTATTTAATAGTCTCCTCCGCCACCGGAGCCACCGAACATGTCCATGCCACCGTCAAGGGCATCGACTTCCTCGACCTTGGGCTTCTCCTCCTTGGCAGGAGCAGCGCCGGCAGCAGGGGCAGCACCACCAGCAGGGGCAGCAGCGACGGCTACGATAACAAAAGAAGAAACAGAACAATGAGATGCGGGTTCAATGAAGAACAGTCAGCGACGACGACGACGTACCACCACCGGCAGAAGGGCCGACCAAGAACTTGTCAACACCACCAGCCTTGCCAATCATGGTGGCGTACAGACCAGAGTAGTAAGCAGGGATCTCGTTGTTGGAGGACTTAACAACAGCCTCCAAGTTCTCGGCGGAGATCTCAACACCGCTGTCGTGCAACAACAAAGCAGCCAAGCTCACCACAAGCTGGCTCTTGTCAGTTCCCTCAACTTTCAAGCTGTATGGCATGGTTGAATATATATTCGTGTGCAGAAAAAAGTGAATCCAGTCGAGAAGACCACGTCCAAAATCAAGAGCAATAGACTCGCCAAAGAGCGTCGTGGTCCTCGTCGACCTGTTTCAAGGTCGCCCGCGTCGCGTCGTACCAGGGCTTCGTGTTCGGCAGCCTCGCGGCCGAGGGTCCCTCGCTCGAGGAGCACCTCGGCGCAGCGACCAAGGAGATCGACCGTCTCGTCGGCCTCTCGCCGGAGGGCAAGGTCTCGCTGGACGCCGGCTGGCTCCGGCACCGGACGAAGTCGAACTGGAAGTTCCTCGCCGAGAACGAGACCGATGGCTATCACCCGCAGTTCGTCCACGGGTCGATCTTCGGAGTGACCGGCAGCCCGATCGGGGCCCTCTACAGCGACAACTCGACGGCCGTGACCCGCAACCTGGGCAACGGGCACAGCGAGAACGACCTGCGCCCGGAGTTCCGCGGCTTCGCGGAGCCGATGCGCTGGTTCGGCACCACTCCTGACCGGGTGCCGGGCTACGTGGCGGCCATGCGGGAGTCCTACGGGGACGACGCGGAGCGCCGGATGATCGAGGGCGCCCCCCACGTGATGATCTTCCCGAACCTCTTCATCGCCGAGATCCAGGTCTTCAACATCCAGCCCGTCGCCGTCGGCGAGTGCGTGCAGTACGCCACCGCGGTGCAGCTCGATGGCGGCCTGGAGCTCAACCAGCGGATGGTGTCGCAGTCGATCGGCTCGGTCGGACCTGCAGGGATGCTGCTGGCCGACGACACCGAGATGTACGAGCGCAACCAGCGCGGCGTGGAGATGGCGGACCCGGAATGGCTCGACGTCCGCCGCGGGCTGGGCCGCGAGAGCGTCGACGAGGACGGCTTCACCATCGGCGCCGCCACCGACGAGACCGGGATGCGCGGCTTCTGGAGCCACTACAAGACGCTGATGGAGGCGGAGGACTGATGACCGAGACCACGATCCAGGACGGCCAGGACGGCCAGGACATGATGCCGCGTCCGGATGCCGGTGCGTTGGTCGACATCCCGGGCGGGTGGGAGGTCCGGGAGGTCGAGCAGTTCCTCTTCCGTGAGGCGCGGTTGGCCGACGAGAACGACTACGACGGCTGGGAGGCGCTCTGGACCGACGACGCGCTCTACTGGGTGCCGGTCGACGGCGAGGGTGAGCACCCCCGCACCCACGTCTCGATCATCTACGACAACCGCAACCGGATCTCGACCCGGATGAAGCAGGTCAAGACCGGAAAGCGCTACGCCCAGGCCCCGCCGTCGAACCTCCGGCGAATCCTCGGCAACATCGAGCTGCTCGGCGGCCGCGAGAGCGCCTCAGGTGAGGTCGACCTCGAGGTCGGCGCGAACTTCATGGTGCTCGAGTCCAAGGCCCGCGGCAACAACCTCTGGGGCGGCCGTACGACGTACCGGCTGCGGCGGGTGGACGGTGCGATCCGCCTCGTCTACAAGAAGGTCGTGCTGGTCGACAACGAGCAGGCCGTGCCCACCCTGGGGTTCCTGATCTGATGGCCGAGCGCGAGGGCGCCGATGGCGCTCACCACGAGGTCGTCGTGGAGGAATCCGCCGGCGACGTCGAGATCCCGGCCGGCAAGGTCGTCGAGAGCGAGTTCGCCTCGGTCGCGGTCCGGCTCGACCGCGACGGCAACTCGGTCCGGCTGCGGGTCGAGGACCTGCGGACGGGCCGGGTGCGCCACCTCGACGCGCTCGAGCTGGAGTCGATCGTCTGGCTCGGCGACGGGCACCTCACCCAGCTCCTCGATCCCTCGCACGAGCGGTGGCGCGGGTGATCGACCTCGCGACGCACGTCCGGCCCGGCGACACCCTCGTCTGGGGCCAGACGTGCGGCGAGCCGACCACGCTGGTCGAGATCCTCGTCGCGCAGGCCGACGGGATCGGGGACCTTCGTTGCTTCGTCGGCATCCCGGCGCAGAGCGCGCTGACGGTCGAGACGGTGCCGGCCGGGCTCGCCGTGCACTCGTACTGCGGCGCCGGTACCAACGCCGCGCTGCACGCGGCCGACCGGCTCGAGATCTGGCCGGTCCACTACTCCACGCTGCCGACGCTGCTGTCCGGGGGCACCCTCCACGCGGACGTCGTCCTCGCCCAGGTCTCCCCGCCCGACGAGCACGGGCACCACAGCCTCGGGCTGGGCGACGACTACTTCTCCGCAGCCATCGACACCGCACGCGTCGTCATCGCCGAGATCAACGACCAGGTGCCCTTCACCTACGGCGCGCGGACCCTGACGACCGACCAGATCACGGCGTCCATCCGCACCTCTCGGACCCCGGGTGAGGTCCCGACGCCGGTCGTCGGAGATGACTCTCGCGCCGTAGCCCGCCGGGTCGCGGAGCTCGTGCCCGACGGTGCGACGCTGCAGTTCGGGATCGGAGCCCTGCCCGAGGCCGTGCTCGCCGAGCTCATCGGTCACCGCGACCTGGGCATCCACTCCGGGATCATCAACGACACGGCGATGCGCCTGGTCGAGGCCGGCGTCGCCAACGGGACCCGCAAGACGCATGACCGGGGCGTCGCGATCGGCGGCCTGTTCGGCGGGACACGCGAGCTCTTCGCCTGGGCCCATCGCAATTCCGCCGTCGAGCTGCGCCCGACGGCCTACACGCACGACCCCCAGGTGCTCGCGTCGTCGTACCGGATGACGGCGATCAACGCCGCCATCGAGGTCGATCTCACGGGCCAAGTCAACGCCGAGCTCGCGGGCGGCCGCTACGTCGGCGCGGTCGGCGGTGCGGTGGACTTCCTGCGCGGGGCGGGCCGGTCCGAGGGCGGCTTGCCGATCGTCGCGCTGCCCTCCACGGCGCGCAGCCGCAGCGGGCCGGTGCAGCGCATCGTCAGCCGCCTGTCCGGTCCGGTCTCCACCCCACGCTCCGAGGGCATCGTCGTCGTCACCGAGCACGGTGTCGCCGACCTGCGCGGGGCCACCTTGAACCAGCGGGTCGAGCGGATGATCGCCGTCGCCGACCCGGCCCACCGAGCAGAGCTCGACGCCCGCGCGGACCGCGTGCTGGCGTCGGTTTGAGGAGCACGTCATGAGCCAGCTGCGTCGCGTCGCGATCGTCGGCCCCGTCCGCACCGCCGTCGGAGGCTTCGGCGGAACCCTGCTGCCGCTCCGCGCCGAGGAGCTCGCGGCGGAGGTGATCCGTGCCCTCGTGGAGCGCACCGGCGTCGACCCGACCGCGATCGAGGACGTCGCCTTCGCCCAGTCCTACGCCAACTCCGAGGCACCCTGCATCGGCCGGTGGGCCGCGCTAGCGGCGGGTCTGCCGATCGAGGTGCCGGGGTTCCAGGTCGACCGTCGCTGCGGTGGGGGTCTCCAGGCCGTGATCAACGCCGCGATGACGGTGCAGACCGGCGCGGCCGACGTGGTCATCGCCGGTGGGGTGGAGTCGATGAGCAACATCGAGCACTACACCACCACTGCGCGCTGGGGGTCCCGATCGGGCAACCAGACGCTCTACGACCGGCTCGACCGCGGCCGGGAGCGGTCCCAGCCCGAAGAGCGCTTCGGCCGGATCAGCGGGATGATCGAGACGGCTGAGAACCTCGCCACGGGGTTCGGCATCGGTCGCGACGAGGCCGACTCCTTCTCCGTGCGCAGTCACCAACGGGCCGCAGCCGCCTGGGAGTCCGGCGTGTTCGCCGACGAGGTGGTGCCGGTCTCCGTGCCCCAGCGTCGTGGGGACGCTGTGGTCTTCGACCGGGACGAGGGCATCCGCCCGGACTCCTCCCTCGAGACGCTCGGCCGGCTGCGCACGATCACGCCCGGCGGCACCGTCACCGCGGGAAACGCGGCTCAACAGAACGATGCGGCTGCGGCGTGCCTGGTCGTCGCGGAGGACCGGCTCGACGAGCTCGGGCTCGAGCCGATGGCGTGGTTCGAGGGCTGGGCCGCCGCCGGGGTGGACCCGTCGGTCATGGGCATCGGCCCGGTCTCCGCCGTGCAGCGCCTCTTCGCCCGCACGGGGGTGGGCTTCGACGACCTCGACCTGATCGAGGTCAACGAGGCCTTCGCCGTCCAGGTGCTCGCCGTCCTCGCCGGCTGGGGCGTGAAGCTCGACGAGGTCGACGACCGGCTCAACGTCAACGGCTCCGGCATCTCGCTCGGCCACCCGATCGGCGCCACGGGCGTGCGGATACTGACCACGATGCTGCACGAGCTCGACCGCCGACGCGGAGGCCTGGCCCTGGAGACGATGTGCATCGGCGGTGGGCAGGGCATCGCCGCGCTCTTCCGGGGGGTGCACGCGTGATCGGCATCCTCCGCTACGGCGCCTACCTGCCGTCGTACCGGCTCGGGAAGGACAGCGGTGTGCGCGGTTCTCGGGTGGTGGCGTCCTTCGACGAGGACGCGACGACGATGGCGGTGGAGGCTGCCCACAGCCTCGCCCGCGACGCAGTGACGTCTCTGTGGTGGGCCAGCTCGACCCCGCCGTACGCCGACAAGACCAACGCCTCCGCGGTCCACGCGGCACTGCGACTGCCCTCGACGGTTCCTGCCGCTGACCTCGTCGGCTCCGCTCGCTCGTCCTTCGCCGGCGTCCGCGCGGCGATCGCGTCGGGCGGGCTGGTCGTCGCGGCCGACGTACGGGTCGGCAAGCCAGGCTCGCTGGACGAGCAGTCCGGTGGGGACGGCGCGGCCGCCCTGCTCTTCGGCGAGGGTGACGCCGTCGCCGAGGTGCTCGGTGTCGCGAGCGAGACCGTCGAGGTGCTCGACCGATGGCGTGACCCGCAGCGCGCGACCGGCGAGCAGTGGGAGGAGCGCTTCGGGTTCGAGCAGTACGCCGACCTGGTGCGCCGGGTCGCCGCGCGGCTGCTCGACGAGGCCGGCCTCGACGAGGCGGACCACGTCGTCCTGACCAGCGGCAATGCCGCGGTCACGAAGAGGGCGGGCGCTCTCGTCAAGGGCGCGCTGTCGTCGACCGGGTCGCCGATCGGCTTCTCCGGTGCCGCGGACCCCCTTCTGGGGCTCGCGGCCGTCCTTGATGTAGCTGGCCCCGGCGAGACGATTCTCGTCCTCTCCGCGGTGGACGGCTGCGACGGGCTGCTGCTGCGCACGACCGACCTGCTGCCTTCGCGGCGCGCCGGGCGACCCGTCGCGGACCAGCTCGCGAGCGGGCGGGAGGTGCCCTACCCGACGTACCTCTCGTGGCGGGGACTGCTCGAGCGCGAGCTCCCGCGCCGTCCCGAGCCCGACCGTCCGGCCGGACCGCCGTCATCCCGAGCCGGCGCGTGGAAGTTCGGCTTCACCGGCTCCCGCTGCACGGCGTGCGGGTTCCTCCACCTCCCGCCGCTGAGGGTGTGCCGCGCGTGCGCGGCCGTCGACGCGATGGAGCCGGTCGCCGCGACCGAGCTGGTGGGACGGGTCGCCACGTTCACCGTCGACCGTCTGGCCTACTCCCCGTCGCCGCCGGTGGTGGACGTCGTCGTCGACTTCGAGGGCGGCGGACGGACCACGCTCGAGGTGGCCGACGCGGACCCGGACGCCGTGGGCGTCGGCACCGAGGTCGGCCTGGCGTTCCGTCGGCTCTTCACCGCTGGCGCCGTGCACAACTACTTCTGGAAGGCGAAGGTGCGCTGATGGCCAGCAAGGGCATCAAGGACTCCGTCGCGATCGTCGGGATGGGGTGCACCCGGTTCGGCGAGCATTGGGAGTCGTCGACCGACGACCTGCTCCTCGACGCGGTCGGGGAGTGCCTGACCTCGGCGGGTGTGGCGCGCGACGACGTCGACGCGTACTGGCTGGGAACGCTGGGCTCCGGGCAGTCCGGACTCACGTTGAGCCGGCCGCTCGGCATCGACTACAAGCCGGTCACCCGGGTCGAGAACTACTGCGCCACCGGCTCGGAGTCGTTCCGCAACGCCTGCTACGCCGTTGCCTCCGGGGCCTACGACCGCGTGATGGCCGTCGGGGTCGAGAAGCTCAAGGACTCCGGCTTCTCCGGCCTCCTGCGCGCCGACCCGCCGTCGGACGGCACTGCGGCGGAGCTCTCGCTGACCGCGCCGGCTGCCTTCTCGCTGCTCGACCCCGCCTACACCGCCAAGTACGGCGTCGATCCGGTCGCGATGCGCGAGGCGATGACGCACGTGGCGTGGAAGAACCACGTCAACGGGGCTCGCAACCCCAAGGCACAGTTCCGCAAGGAGGTGTCGCGCGAGACGATCGAGGGCGCGCCGAAGGTCGCCGGCCGGCTCGGGATCTTTGACTGCTCCGGTGTGTCGGACGGAGCTGCTGCAGCGATGATCGTGCGGGCCGAGGACGCCTACGACTACACCGACCGGCCGATCTTCGTGAAGGCGCTGGCGCTGGCGTCGGGTCCGATGCGGGGCGGCCTCGATCCGGCCTATGACTTCACCACCTTCCCGGAGGTGGTCCACTCCGCCGCCGACGCGTACGCGCAGGCGGGGATCACGGACCCGCGCTCACAGATCTCGCTCGCAGAGGTCCACGACTGCTTCACCCCCACCGAGGTCGTCCTGATGGAGGATCTCGGCTTCACCGACCGCGGCCAGGCGTGGAAGGACGTCCTGGCGGGCGACTTCGACGCGGACGGCCGGCTGCCGGTCAACGTCGACGGCGGGCTCAAGTCGTTCGGTCACCCGGTGGGTGCCTCGGGTCTCCGGATGCTCTTCGAGGCCTGGCTGCAGCTGCGCGGCGAGGCCGGGGAGCGTCAGCTGGCCGACCCCCGGCTCGCGCTGACGCACAACCTGGGCGGACGGCCGGGCGGATGTGTGTCCTTCGTGTCCGTGGTGGGCAACCAGCGCGGCTGACCACCACGGACACTGAGGGCTCAGCTGCTGACAGCCGACCGGAGCGCACTCTCCACGTCCAGGTCGACCAGGGTGTTGATGGCGCGCACGGCAGTGACCTCCATCCTGTCGTCGGGCTGCATGCCGCCGGCGGCGAGAGTGAAGACGATCGCGATCCAGCCGTCCACCGTCAGCAGCCGGTAGGTGTCCCACGCCTCGTTGAAGGAGGGCGCCTCGTTGCCGGCGCCGCTGTCGGCGAGGACCTGCAGGTAGCGCTCGAGCAGGTTCTTCTCCTCCGCCCGGCGCAGCTCGGTCGGGATCGAGTGCATGAGGAAGTAGGCGAAGTCCCGTAGGCCGTTCATCTTGTGGAACACCTGCCAGTCGTAGATGCCTGCGGTCCCGTCGGGGTTGGCATAGGTGTTCCCCAGGTGGGTGTCGCCGTGGCACAGGGTCGGAGTCATCGACTCCCAGAGGCGGGTCAGCGCCGGCTGGTTCTGGACGTAGGTTTTCGTGAGTCGACGCACCGGCTCGGGGACGACGCGGTCCTGCTGCATGAAGCGCTTCTCGCTCCACGTGAAGAAGTGCTTCATGAACTGCCCGCCCGGGCGCTTCGCGTAGGTCGCGAGCCACGCGAGGTCGGTGTCGAACCTGGGCGAGCGCCAGAACCTGCCGTGGAGCTGGGCCAGCAGCTCGACCACCGCCTCGGCGTGCTCCTTGGGTGCCTCGTCGTCGGCGTTGTAGAACGTCACCCCGCCTTCGCGCAGAGCGAGGTCCTCGAAGGCGATGACGTAGCGGCCGCCGGCGCCTGAGCGTGCCAGGTAGGGCGCGATCGTCAGATCCGCGACCGCCGGCTGGATCTGCTCGAAGAAGCGCGTCTCGTAGGTGTGGCAACCGAACCCGGACACGATGACCCGGGGAGCGAGCTGGCTGGAGGTGCCCTTGGCGAAGGCGGTCGGAGGCAGCCCGGCATCGCGGCCGGCGGCGTTCCAGTCGAGGTGGATACGCGCGCGGTCGGTTGTTCCCCGGGAGTCGATCTCGACCCTGAGCCTGTCCACTCGTGCGCCGGGCGTTCCGGAAGCGAGTGCTCGGGTGAACTCCTCCGGGCGCAGCGAGTCCAATCCGAAGCGGCCCTGCCCCGGAGTCCAGGGGGAGGCCCCGAGTACGGCGTCACGGACGGTCGTGATGGTCGAGAGCATGGTGCCTCCTGCTAGCGCATTCTTGAATGTTGATTTGAAAACGTAGCACAGAATTTACGCCCGTCAATTATGACTTGACCCTGCCCGCTCCGGTAGACAGGTGGCGTGACCAGCAAGGGCGCTCGAACTCGTCGGCGCATTCTCGACGTCGTCGTCGACCTCCTCGAGACGCAGTCGTACGACGCGATGTCCGTCGCCGAGATCACGCGCCGGACTGACATCACCCGCCCGGCGTTCTACTTCCACTTCGCCACCAAGGGCGCCGCGGTCGCAGGCGTGCTCGAGGAGCTCCTGGAGCAGTTCGTGACCGTCGCGGCGGCCTGGTACGAGCACCCGGGTGACGATCCGCTGGCCGGGGTGGAGGAGGCGCTGGGCGCGACCATCGACCTGTGGCGCGCCCATGCCCGCCTCATGGACGCCGTCCTCCGTGCGGCGGCCACTGATGACGAGGCCGCCGAGATCGTCGGTGCATGGGTGGAGGGACTGTGTGAACGGGCTGGCGAGCGACTGCGTCGTGACGTGGGAACGAGGCTCGCGACGAACGGTCCCTCGGTCGAGTCGCTGGCCGCCTTCATGGTCGGTGCGACGCTCGACGCCATGCGCAGGGACGTGGGGACGATCGTGGAGAGGGGCCGGCCGGCGCCCGAGGTCCGGGAGACGCTGGTCTACGTCTGGAGCCGCGTGATCGCCGGCGGCTGCTGACCGGACGCGCTCCGGGGGGTCCGGAGTCGGGCTTGCCGTCTCACCATTCTTTAATCTATATTCAATTAGGTGAGCGAAAACCGCGGCCTGGAACGCGCCCTGATCGAGGGCCTGTACGCCGCCCTCGCTGCCGGGGACCGCGATCGGATCACCGCCGTCCTCACCGACGACTTCGTCGGTCGCCTCACACCGGGCCTGCCGTTCGGGATCGGCGGCGAGCACGCCGGTGCCGAGGCCATGATTCGGGACGGCTGGTTCGCGATCGGCAGGAACTGGCGGGTACGGGCCGAGCCGTCGTCGTACACGGCGCTGGAGGATGGCCGTCTGCAGGTCCAGGGCGCCTACCGCGGCCAAGGGCGAGCGAGCGGCCTGCCTCTCGATGCGTGGTTCCTGCACCAGTGGGAGCTGCGCGACGGCCGGGTCGCCGGGCTCACCCAGCTCACTGACTCCGCTGCCTTCGTCGCTGCCCTCGGCCAGCCACCGACAGCACTGGAGACCATCGACCTCACCATCGCGGACGGTGTCGCCACCCTGCGCCTCGCCCGTCCCGACGCCCGTAACGCGATCAACCAGCGCCTCGCCGACGAGCTCCTGGTCGCAGCGGTGCGAGTCGCGGGGGACGCGAGCGTGCGCGCGCTGCTGATCTGCGGCGACGGGCCCGACCTGACCGTCGGCGGTGACATCGGCTACTTCACCGAGCACGCCGGCGACGACCTCGGCGGGATGCTGCGGCGGATGATGACGCCCTTCCACCTCGCCTTCCAGGTGCTCGCCACGCTGCAGGTCCCGATCGTCACCGTCGCGCACGGCGCCGTCGCGGGCGGTGGGATCGGTCTCGTGTATGCCGCCGACCTGGTCGTGGCGGCCGACGACGCTCGCTTCGTCACCGCGTTCGGTGCCATCGGGTTGAGCGGCGACGGTGGCGGCACGTGGCACCTGCCCCGCCTGATCGGTCCAGCGCGGGCGGCCCGGGCCTACCTCCTCAACGAGCCGATCACCGCCGGCGAGGCCCTCGAGTGGGGCCTGGTCGGCGAGGTCGTCCCGGCCGCCGAGGCCCAATCCCGCGGCGAGGCGATCTGCCGCCGGCTCGCGGAGGGCCCCACCCGCGCCTTCGCGGGCATGCGAGCCCTGCTGCGCGAGTCGTGGGACCGCAGCCTGCCTGACCAGCTGGGCGCCGAGATCGACGCTCTCGTGGCATGCGCCGAGACAGAGGACGCGAAGGACGCCATCGCGTCCTTCGTCGCCAAGCAGCGCCCGACCTTCCGCGGTCGCTGAGAGACCCAGGAGCACCAGATGAAGAAGATCGCCGACTACGCGGCCCTCACCGGCCCCCTCGCGGTCGTCGTCACCCTCATCGGGTGGTTGGTCGCAGGCTTCCTGCCGGTTCCGATCGGTCCGGGGAACCAGGCCGACGTGGCGAGCATGTTCCTCGACGACGCGACCCGGGTTCGAGCGGGGTTCCTCATCGGGTCGGTGGGCGTCGTCCTCATGATTCCGCAGCTCGCGCTCATCTCGCTGCACCTGCGGCGGATGGAACCCACATCCTTCCCGCTCCTCGCGGTCATCCAGGGCATCGCGGCGACGACGACCGTGCTCATCAACATGTTCCCGCACCTGATCTTCGCCCTGGCGGGCTTCCGGGACGACCGTGACCCGAGTGAGGTCGTGCTGTTGGTGGACCTGGCCTGGCTGCTGCTCTTCTGCGGCATCACGCCGTTCATCGTCCAGAACGTCGCAGTCGGCGTCGCCATCCTGCGCGATCCAGCAGGGCTGATGCCACGGTGGGTCGCCTTCCTCAACTTCTTCATCGCGTTCTCGTTCCTGCCGGACCCGCTTGCGTACTTCTTCAAGTCCGGGCCCTTCGCGTGGAACGGGATCTTCGTGTTCTGGCTCGCCCTCACGACCTACTGCATCTTCCTGCTCGTCATGTCCTGGGCATGTCGGCAGGCCAACAAGTCCCTCGAAGGAGCTTCCTCATGACCGGCCTCATCCGCGACACCGACGAGCACCGCGCGATCCGCGAAACGGTCGCCAAGATCTGCGCCCGCTACGACCAGAAGTACTTCCTCGAGCGCTCGCACGCTGGTGAGGACGTCACCGAGCTGTGGACCGAGCTCGGCCAGGCCGGCCTGCTCGGGGTCCACCTGCCCGAGGAGTACGGCGGCGGAGGCGGCGGCATGCAGGAGGCCGTGGTCGTCGTCGAGGAGCTCTCGGCGCACGGCATGCCGATGCTGGTCTGGGTCATCTCGCCGGCGATGATCGGGTCACTCCTGGCCGCGCACGGCTCCGAGGCGCAGAAGCAGGAGTGGCTCACCGGCATCGCGGCCGGCACGAAGAAGGTGGCCTTCGGGCTGACCGAGCCCGATGCCGGCTCCAACAGCCACGAGGTCTCCACCACCGCGACCCGTGATGGCGACGGATGGCGCGTCAGCGGCTCGAAGTACTACATCTCCGCGATCGATCAATGCGACGCCATCCTGGTCGTCACCCGAGATGCCGAGCTCTCGACGCCGGAGCGCAAGAAGCTCTCCATCTTCCTCGTGCCGACCGATGCCCCGGGTCTGAGCTTCCAGAAGATCCCGACCTCGATCGTCTCGCCGGACAAGCAGTTCAGCGTGTTCTTCGACGACGTGCGGGTGGAGCCGGAGTGGCTGGTGGGCGAGGCCGGCAACGGCCTGCGCCAGGTCTTCGCCGCGCTCAACCCCGAGCGGATCATGGTCGGCGCGATCACGACGGGAGTCGGTCGCTACGCGGTCGAGAAGGCTGCGGACTACGCCAAGACCCGCCAGGTCTGGTCCGTCCCGATCGGCCAGCACCAGGGCGTGGCCCACCCCCTGGCTGCGGCCCACATCGACGTAGAGGTCGCCCGGCTGGCCACCCAGCACGCAGCCGTCCTCTACGACGAGGGCGACGCTGGCGCCGCCGAGGCGGCCAACATCGCCAAGTACGTCGGCGCCGAGGCGGCCCTCAAGGCCTTGGACCAGGCGATCCAGACCCACGGCGGCAACGGCCTCTCGCACGAGTACGGGCTCTCCGAGCTCTGGTTCGTCACCCGTCTCATGCGCACCGCCCCGGTCAGCCGGGAGATGGTCCTCAACTTCGTCGCGCAGACCTCCCTCGGCCTGCCGCGCTCGTACTGATCAGGAGACACAGCAATGACGCAGACCAACCCCACCACGTACGACGCGATCGTCATCGGCGCCGGCGCCGGCGGACTGTTCACCGCGGCCCGCCTGCAGAACCAGGGCCTCCGCACCCTCGTCGTCGAGCGCCTCGACAAGGTCGGGGGCCGGGCCTCGACGACCGACGTCGACGGCTTCCAGGTCAACGACGGCGCCATCGTCATCGAGTGCGGGACCTTCACCGAGCGGACCTTCCGCGAGCTCGACCTCCCCTGGGAGATCCGTGAGCCCAGCCCGCCGATCCTCTACCGGATCAAGGGCAAGGACGTCGACGTCACCGGGGGCGGCTGGGGCTTCCTCCTCCAGAAGCTCACCCGGCAGGGGGCGAAGCTCGTCGGCGGCATCGGGGCTGCTCGCAAGGACGACGCCGCGCTGCCCGAGGACCAGCTGAGCCTGCAGGACTGGGTGTCGAGGTACACGAAGAACGAAGGCGTCCACGGCATCTTCCGGAACATGGCTGCCTCGGTCTTCTCGGTCGGCTCCGAGGAGCTGCCGGCGAAGGTGTTCCTGACCTACTTCACGCGCAAGAGCGCGTTCAAGCGCTTCGGCTTCCACCCCGGGGGCACCATCGGTGTCTGGAAGGCGTTGGCTGGGGCGATCGAGCGCGACGGGGGCGAGGTGAGGCTCTCCACGGAGGTGGAGCGGATCCTCGTCGAGGACGGCAGGGTCACGGGTGTCGTGCTCGCGGACGGCGAGACGATCGCGGCTCCGGTCGTCGTCAGCAACGTGGGTCCGGCCGCCACGGTCGCGCTCGCCGGCCCGCAGGCGTTCGACGCCGAGTACCTCGAGGAGGTCAAGCGCAACGACCGGCCCACCGCGATGATCACTTACAACTTCGCCAGCCAGGAGCGGCTGGTCGAGGCACCTGGGATGCTCAGCTTCGCGACCTCGCGTCGCCTGGCCTACATCGCCAACTTCACCGACACCTGCCCCGAGATGGCACCGGAGGGCTGGAACCTCTACACCGGCACGGGCGTGCCGAAGCCGGCGGTCGGCGACTTCGACGAGGAGACGGAGTACGCGCTCCTGCTCGAGGACCTGCGGGACACGATCCCCGGGTTCGACGAGCGAGCTCGGATCCTCAGTCGCGTCACCACCCGCGACGGCTGGCCTCCGCAGCGGGCCGTCTCCGGTTTCGACATGTCCCACGACACCCCGATCGCGGGGCTCTGGAACGTCGGGGATGCGGTCAAGGAGTATGCGAACGGTGGGACGACCGCCTGTGCGGAGACCGCCGAGATCGTCGCTGGGAAGATCACCGCTGCCCGCGTCCCAGAGACCGCTTGAGGTCACGAATTCTAATCTCGATAAGAAAGCGGAGCCGCGGCGCTGGCCAACGGGCATAACTCAAGTTATGCTGGTGGGGTGACGAGGCACCCGGAACGGAGAAGACGATGAAGTGTGTGACGGTCGATTTCGACAAGTGCACGGGCCTGGGGATCTGTGAGTCGCTCGCGCCCGACTTCTTCGAGGTCAACGACGACGGCGAGCTGCTCGTCCTCAAGGAGGAGATCGGCGACGAGGAGCTCCAGGAGGTCGAGGAGGCCGTGGCCGGCTGCCCGACCGAGGCCTTGAAGATCGTCGAGCGATGAGCGACGTGCGGCGGCTCGTCGTCGTCGGCGCCTCGCTGGCCGGTCTGCGCGCCGTCGAGGCGGCGCGCAAGGCCGGGTACGACGGCGAGATCGTGCTGATCGGCGCGGAGGAGCACCTCCCGTACGACCGGCCGCCGCTGTCCAAGGCCTTCCTGGGCGTCGCAGACGAGAGCGGTGCACTGCCGGAGGTCCCGTGGTTCCGCACCGAGGAGACGCTGCGTGACGAGCTGGATGTCGACGTGCGGCTGGGCTCGCCCGCCACGGGGCTCGACACCGCTGACCGGACGGTCACCGTCGGGGGCGAGAAGGTCTCCTACGACGCCCTGGTGATCGCCACGGGAGCGCACGCGCGTGAGCTTCCCGGCGCCGAAGGGCTCGAGGGTGTCTACCCGCTGCGCACCCTCGACGACTCGCTGGCCGTGCGCGAGAAGCTCGAGGCAGGTGCCCGCACCGTCGTCATCGGCGCCGGCTTCATCGGCTCGGAGGTCGCCTCCACCGCCCGCAAGCGCGGGCTCGACGCCACGATCGTCGAAGCCCTGCCCACGCCGCTCGTGCGCGCGACCGGCACCGAGATGGGCGCCGCGATCGCCTCTCTCCACGAGCTCAACGGCACGACCCTGCGCTGTGGTGTCGGCGTCTCCGCCCTCGAGGGTGATGGCCACGTCGAGCGCGTCGTCCTCGCCGATGGTTCCACGATCGACGCCGACCTGGTCGTCGTGGGCATCGGCGTGGTCCCCTCCGTCGACTGGCTGGAGGGGTCAGGCCTGACCATCGACAACGGCATCGTCTGCGACGAGTTCCTGTGGACCGGTGTCCCCGGTGTCTACGCAGCGGGAGACGTGGCCAACTGGCTCAACCCGACCCTCGGTGAGCGTCAGCGGATGGAGAACTGGACGGCCGCAGCCGAGCAGGGCGCCGCCGCTGCTCGCAACGCGCTCGATCCCCAGAACGCCGAGCCCTACGGGACGGTCCCCTACTTCTGGTCCGACTGGTACGACGTCCGGATCCAGTTCGTCGGCTCGCCCGACGCCGACGAGGTCCGCCTGGTCGACGGTGATCCCGCTTCGGGTGGCCGCTGGGTCGCGCTCTACCGCCGCGGCGACCGGCTGATCGGCGCCCTGACGGTCAACGGTCAGACCGAGATCATGAAGTATCGCGTGCAGATCATGAAGGGCGGCTCGTGGGAGGACGCCCTCGCGTTCGCCGAGAAGCGACGCCTGGCACACGCGGAGAAGCTCGCCACTGTGTGACCCCCTCAGATCGAGGGGATCCGGTCTCCCCCCTGGCGGCCGGGTCCCCTCACCACCTGGCCTTCGGCGGCGGCCAGCGCGTCACGCAGTGGGGGTGAGCGCGTGGCGCACGTACGACTGCGCGTTGGCGACGACCCGGTCGATCGTGGCCCGGTTGGGCTGCCACCACTCGGCTGCCCAGTTGATGGTGCCCATGACGAGCATCTGAGCGAGGTACGGGTCGAGGTCCTCGCGCAGCTCGCCTGCCTCCGCGGCCCGCTTGAAGAGCTCGCGCCACGCGGCGCCGTACTTCTTCTCCTCGGCGTCATGGCGGTCCCGGATGTGGTCGGGCAGCTGGCCCGCGTTGCGGATCGCGGCGGTGGCGTAGTCGGAGATGTCGAGCTCATGGCGCAGGTGCGCCTCGACGCCGATCAGGATCCGGTCCAGCGCCGATGCATTAGCGGGGGCTGCGTCGAGGGCCTCGTTGAGGAACTTGCGCATGTCGGCCAGGCCGACCCACATGACCTCCTCGATGAGGTCGTCGCGTGAGGGGAAGTAGTAGTAGATCGCAGGCGCTTGGAGCTCGGCGACCTCCGCGACGTCGCTGAGTCGCATCCCGGCGTAGCCCTTGGCGCTGAGTACCTGCGCAGCGGCGTCGAGGATCCGCACCCGCGTGCGGGCGGACTTCTTGTCGACGCGCTTGCCCTTGCTCTGTGTTGCCAGGCTCGGGCTGCCGGACTCTGTGGCCATAGATGGATTCTAATCAGGGTTCACATGATCACGTGCGCCCGGCTCGCCGCGTCAGCGGCCGAGCCCGCCGCGCTTGACCAGCTGGGCAGCGATCACGTTGCGCTGGATCTCGTTGGTGCCTTCGCCGACGATCATCAGGGGGGCGTCGCGGAAGTAGCGCTCGACGTCGTACTCGGTCGAGTAGCCGTAGCCACCGTGGATCCGCACCGCGTTGAGGGCGATCTCCATGCCGACCTCGGAGGCGTAGTACTTCGCCATGCCGGCCTCCATGTCGCAGCGCTCGCCGGCGTCGTACTTCTCGGCGGCGAAGAGGGTGAGCTGGCGGGCGGCGGTGAGCTTGGTGGCCATCTCGGCGAGGTAGTTGCCGATCGACTGGTGCTGCCAGATGGGCTTGCCCATCGACTCGCGCACCTGCGAGTAGGCGAGCGCGTCGTCGAAGGCCGCCTGGCCGACGCCGAGGGCGCGCGCGGCCACCTGCAGGCGCCCGGTCTCCAGTCCGCGCATCATCTGCGTGAAGCCCTTGCCCTCCTGCTCGCCGAGCAGCGAGGTGACAGGCGTGCGGAAGTCGTCGAACGCGAGCTCGCAGGACTCCACGCCCTTGTAGCCCAGCTTCGGCAGGTCGCGCGAGACGTTCAGGCCGGGCCCGTGCTCGACCAGCAGGATCGAGACGCCCTTGTGTCGCGGCTCGGCGGCCGGGTCGGTCTTGCACATCAGGGCGATCAGGCCGGATCGACGGGCATTGCTGATCCACGTCTTGGAACCGTTGACGACGTACTCGTCGCCGTCCTTGCGGGCGACGGTCTTCATCGCCTGCAGGTCCGAGCCGCCGCCGGGCTCGGTGAGCGCCATCGTCGCGCGCAGCTCGCCGGTGGCCATGCGCGGCAGGTAGTGCTGCTTCTGCTCCTCCGTGCCGTACTGGAGGATCAGCTTGGCGACGACGGTGTGACCGCCCATCGCGCCCGCCAGGCTCATCCAGCCGCGGGCGAGCTCGGCGGTGACCTCGACGTAGCACGGCATCGAGACGGCGACGTCGCCGTACGGCTCGGGGATCGCGAGCCCGTAGATGCCGAGTTGCTTCATCTGCTCGATCCACTTCTCGGGGTACTCGTTCGCGTGCTCGAGCTCCTGGACGTTGCCGCGGACCTCGCGCTCGACCCAGTCGCGCACCAGGGCGACGACCTCCTGCTCGTCCGATGACAGCTTCGTCATGGTTCGTCCTCCGTGGTCGTCGCGGTCCGGTTGCCCGCTGATCGTAGTTTAATGTAGATTAAAAGAATGTCCGAGGTCAACGTTGCGCATCTCACCCGTCGCTCTGCGCTCTGCGTTCCCGCCGGAGACCACCCCAAGCTGCTGAAGGCGCTCGCATCCGGTGCGGACGAGGTCGTGGTCGACCTCGAGGACGCCGTCGCGTACGACGACAAGGCGCGGGCGCGGGAGCAGCTGGCCCGCTTCGAGTGGCCCGCCGACCGCCCCCGGGTGGTGGTCCGGGTGAACGCCGTGGGCACGCCCTGGTGCCATCGCGACCTCGAGACGGCGGTGGGCGTGAAGGCGGTCTCCGCCGTCGTCCTGCCCAAGACAGAGTCACGCGCGGACGTGGGGTTCGCGGAGCGGCTCCTCGACGGGCTGGAGGCCGAGGTCGGGCGCAACCTCCCCTTGGCCGTGCAGGCCCTGGTGGAGACCGCGGCCGGCATCGTCGGGCTCGGTGACGTGGTCAGCGACGTCCGCCGACTCGAGGCGGTGGTCGTGGGGTACGCCGACCTGGCGGCGTCACTCGGACGCGACCGCGACGTCGCGCCCTCGGCGTGGCGAGGGGTGCAGGACGCCGTCGTGCTGCAGGCCCGAGCCGCCGGCGTCGCCGCGATCGACGGTCCGTTCCTCGGTGTCGGTGACGGCGAGGACTTCGTCGACTCCGTCGCGACCGCCGCGGCGCTCGGTTTCGACGCGAAGTGGGTGATCCACCCGCGCCAGGTGGCGACGGTGAACGACGGCTTCACCCCTTCGGCGTCGAAGGTCGACCATGCCCGCCGGGTGCTCGATGCACTCGCACAGGCCGCCGCTGTCGGCAAGGGCGCCGGAGTCGTCGACGGGACACTGGTGGACGAGGCGATGGCGCGCGACGCCCGGCGCGTCCTGTCGAAGGTGGCGTCCGCATGAGCGTCTCCGTGCGATCGGTCGGCGGCCCGTTCTTCGACGAGCTCGAGGTCGGCCAGGTCTTCGACACCGCGCCCGGGTGCACGCTGACCGAGGGGCGCGCTGCCCAGCACCAGTCGATCGTGGGCGACCGTTGGCGACTCGCGCTCGACGACCACCTCGCCCGTGAGGTCGCAGGAGGGCCCGTGGCGAGCCCGGCCTTCGTGACGAACGCCGCCATCGGCCAGACGACGCTGGTCACGCAACGGGTGCGGGCGAACCTCTTCTACCGACGCTTCGCCCTGCTGCGCCAGCCGATGATCGGGGACACGTTGCGCACCACCACCAGCGTGGTCGGCCTGCGCGAGAACGCGCGCCGTGACGGCAGGCCGCCCACGGGGCTGGCAGCCCTGCGCATGCGGACGACCGACCAAGGGGGCCGCGCGGTGGTCGACTTCTTCCGCTGCGCCATGCTCCCGCTGAGCCCGGGGGCAGGCCCCACCGGCCACGCGGACGATCTCGACGAGATCGGTCGCGACCTTCCGCCCCTCGAGCGCGCCGACCTGGTCCCCGACTGGAGCCGGGCCGCGTACGTCGCCGGACGTCGCGTCGCCCCGCTCCCGGCCGAGGGCGAGGTGCTGGAGCTCGCGACAGGGGACGTGGTCTCCAGCGCGCCAGAGCTCGCTCGTCTCACCCTCAACGTCGCCGGCGTCCACCACGACCGCTTCGCCGGCGGTGGACGGAGGCTCGTCTACGGCGGCCACACGATCGCCGTCGCTGCCTCCCAGCTGACCCGGGCGCTTCCCGATGTCGCGACGATCCTGGCGTGGGACTCGTGCGACCACACGGGTCCGGTCCACGAGGGCGACACGCTGACGACCCGGATCACCGTCGAGCGGGTCGTCCCGGTCGCCGGCTGGCACGTGCTCGAGCTGCGCGCCGAGGTCACTGCGGACGGCGAGCGGCCTGTCCTGGACTGGCGCTTCTCCGCCCTCGCTCCCTGAGCGCTACGGCATCGTGTAGCCGCCGCTGACGCTGAACAGCTGCCCGGTGACCTGACGCGACATCCGCTCGGAGGCGAGGAAGAGGACCGACGCGGCGACGTCCTCGGCCGAGGTCAGACGGCCCAGGGGCGTGTCCTTGAGCAGGTAGGCCGCCTGGTCGTCGTTGAAGACCTTGTCCTTGCCCACGGCCCACAGGCTCTTCGAGCCGACGGCATCGGGCCCGTCCGGGACGACCAGTCCGGGGCAGACGATGTTGGACCGGATGCCGTGGCGGCCGTGCTCGCGCGCGGTGGTGCGGGCGAGGGCGACGACGGCGGCCTTGGTGGCGCCGTACACGCCCTGCCGGATCTGCCCGAAGGCCGACTCGCTGGCGATGAACACGATCGAGCCTCGGTTCTGCTCGCGCATCGCAGGCAGCACGGCCTGGGTGGCTGAGATCGCCGTGAAGAAGTTGACCTCGACGGTCCTCTGCCAGTTGGCGCGATCGGTGTTCTTCGCGATGAACCCCGGGACGCTCCACCCGGCGTTGTTGACGAGGACGTCGACCCCGCCCCACGTCTCTACCGAGCGGTCCGCCGCGCGCTGCGCCTCGCCCTCGTCGGTGAGGTCGCCCACGACGACCTCGACGGCGGCCGCGCCACGGTCGGTCGCCTCCTGGCCGACCCTCTCGGCCTGCTCGCGGTCGATGTCAGAGAGAACGATGCGGCTGCCCTCGGCGGCGAACGCGTGCACGATGCCGCGCCCGATGTTCGAGGCGCCGCCGGTGACCATCACTCGCGCGTCCTTCAGGCCCAGGTCCATCGTCTCTCCAGGTTCTCGCTCTCGGCGGCGGTCGGATGACCCCGCCCGCAGACGGCAAAAGTTTAATCCATATTTGAAATTATGGAAGGTCGCATCGCGCCTGTTCCCGGATCCGAGGACGGGTGAGCCGCCGGGCATCGGCGGCGACGATGTGACGCTTGACACGGCCCGCCGCCGCACCTACGGTTCCATAAGTAGAGTTACCTTAATCTGGATTCAAAAGCGGCGGTCGTCCGCAGAGCCATGGGGAGAGTCGATGTCGTCAGCGCTCGATGCTGCCGCGAAGCCGACGCGCGCGCTCGGCGACGTGCTGGCGATGGCGCTCGACGCGCTCGTCATCATGTGCACGCGCCGCTTCTCCTGGCGCGAGGCGGTGCAGCAGTCGTGGTTCATCGCCCGCGTCTCGCTCGTTCCCACGCTGCTGGTGATGCTGGGCTTCACGCTGCTGGTGATCTTCGAGGTGAACCTGCTGCTGAAGGACCTCGGCGCCCTCGATCTGTCGGGCGGCATCGCCGGCATCGCGTCGGTCCAGCAGATCGGCCCCTTCGTCACGGTCGTGGTGGTTGCCGGCGCAGGTGGCACCGCCATGTGTGCCGACCTGGCGGCCCGCACCATCCGGGAGGAGATCGCGGCGATGCAGGTGCTGGGCATCGACCCCATCCAGCGGCTCGTCGTTCCGCGAATCGTGGCCGCGGTCGCCGTGACCCTCGTCCTCAACGTCCTGATCTGCGCCGGCGGCCTGGCCGGCGGGTACTTCTTCTCCGTCTACCTCCAGGGCGTCAATCCCGGCGCCTACGTCACCAGCATCCCGCTGTTCACCGGGATCCCCGAGCTGATGTTCAGCATGATCAAGGCTTTCGTCTTCGGTCTGATCGCGGCGATCATCGCGTGCTACCGGGGCCTCAACGTCGCCGGCGGGTCCAAGGGCGTCGGTGACGCGGTCAACCAGGCCGTCGTGATCACCGTCGCCGTGCTCGTCCCCGTCAGCCTGACCATCAGCCTGATCCAGTTCGCGATCCTCTGAGGCCACCGATGTCTGCTCTCACTCCCAAGCTCGCCGCGGCACGGCGTGCGCCAGCGCGCGCGCTGGACTCGATCGGCGTCCAGGGCCTCTTCTACGCCCGGGTGCTCGTCGGGATTCCCCGCGCCTTGCGGCGACACCCGGGCGAGATCGTCAAGCTCATCGCCGAGCTCGGCACCGGGACGGGTGCGCTCGCCCTGGTCGGCGGGTCCATCGTCATCGTCGCGTCGATCACCTTCTTCGCCGGCGCCGTGGCCGCCGCCCAGGGCTTCGAGTCGTCCTCCAGCCTCGGCGTCGGGTCGTTGAGCCCACTGCTCGCCGCGTTCTTCACCGCTCGTCTCTCGACGCCCCTGCTCGCAGGCGTCGCGCTGGCGGTCACGCTCGGAGCCGCGACCACCTCACAGCTCGGTGCGATGCGGATCAGCGAGGAGATCGACGCCATCGAGGTCATGGCCATCCCCTCGTTGCCCTACCTCGTCACGACCCGGGTGACTGCCGGCATGATCGTGATCACCCCGCTCTACATCTTCGCCACGCTCGGCGGCTTCCTCGCCGACTACCTGCTGCTCGTCTTCTTCTACGACGTGGGCGCCGGCAACTTCTCCCATTACTTCTTCCTCTATCTGCATCCCTTGGACATCGTCTTCTCCTACGTGCAGGTGCTGGGGATGGTCATGGTGGTGATGCTCATCCACACCTTCTACGGCTACAACGCCTCGGGCGGTCCCGCCGGCGTGGGCGAGGCCGTGGGACGGTCCGTCCGGGCATCGCTGAGCGGCGTGATGATCGTGAACCTGCTCATCGCCATGGCGATCTACTCCAACTTCAACACCTTCCACCTGGGGGGCTGACCTGATGAGCAGGGACACCACCGCGCGCGCCGTGCGCCTCGCAGGCATCGGCCTGGTCCTGACCATGACCGCTGCCTTCGCGCTGACGATCGCCCTCTACACGCGAGCCTTCGCCGATCCTGCCGAGCTCACGCTGGAGACCTCCCGGGCCGGACTCGTGATGGATCCCGGCGGCAAGGTCAAGCTGCGCGGCGTCGAGATCGGCCGGGTCGGCTCCGTCGAGCGTGCCGGGGACGGCGTGGAGATCACTCTGGAGATCGATCGCGACCAGCTGGACTCCGTCCCGGCCGACGTCGTGGCCGAGATCCGCGCGACCACGGTCTTCGGGGCCAAGTACGTCGAGCTGGTGCCGCCGGCCAAGGGAGCCGCGACCAGCATCGCCGAGGGCGCCACGATCCGTGCCTCCGCAGTGACCACCGAGGTCAACACCGTCTTCGACGGGCTCGACCGGGTCCTGAGCGGCATCGACATCGCGAGTCTCAACAACACGCTGTCGGTGCTGGCCGGCACCCTGTCCGGTCGAGGCGACGACATCGCAGCGGTCGCCGCCAAGGCCGACGCCTACCTCACCAAGCTCGAGCCGGTGCTGCCGCAGCTCCGACGAGACCTCCGCGAGGTCGCCAGGTTCGCCCGTCTCGGGGTCGAGGTCTCGCCCGCGCTCCTATCGATCCTGCGCAACGCCACCGTCACGGCCGGGACGATCAGCGACGAGCAGGCAGCGCTCGACCGCCTGCTCGTCGACCTCTCTCTGCTCGGCGGCAGGGCCGAGAAGCTGCTGGGTGACAACGGCGACGCCCTGGCGACCCTGCTCGAGAGCACGCGGCCCACCGCGGCCACGTTGCGGTCCTACTCCACCGAGCTGCCCTGCCTCCTCAAGGGGCTCGACGAGACCCGCAAGATCATGGCGGACGTCATCGGCGGCACCGACGCCTCGCTCAGGGCGCTGGTGAGCGTCCGGTCCGAGCTGAGCCAGTACACCTTCCCGAACGACCTCCCCGGCTACCCGAAGGGCCGCGGTCCGGACTGCCAGGGCCTCCCGCGTCTCGACAACAGCCAGCTCCCGATACCGGAGAGGGGAGCACCCCAGTGAACATCCGCTCCGATGCGATCCGCCTGACCGCCTTCGGGACGGTCGGACTGCTCATCCTCGGACTGCTCTACCTCACGCTCGGCGAGACCAGGCTGGGTCCGACCAAGGACTTCCGCGTCGTCATGGCCGACGTCAGCGGACTCGAGGCGGGAGACGTCGTACGCATCGCGGGAGTGCGGGTCGGACAGGTCGACGGTCTCGAGGTGCGCGACGGGAATCGCGTCGAGGTCGCCTTCCACGTGGACGAGGACCAGATCCTCACCGACGCCACCGAGGTGCTCGTCCGGTACGAGAACCTGCTCGGCGACCGGTACCTCGAGCTGCAGCAGCCGCCGGACCGGGGCGAGCCCCTCGCAGCCGGCACCACGATCCCCCTGGACCGCACGACCCCCGCACTGGACCTGGACGTCCTGCTCAACGGCTTCCGGCCGCTATTTCGCGGACTCGAGCCCGCCCAGGTCAACGAGCTGGCGGACAACCTCATTGCCACACTGCAGGGCCGCGGTGGCACTGTCGAGTCGCTGTTGGCGAAGACGGGGAGCCTCACCAACGGCCTCGCCGACGACAGCCGCGCGATCACCTCGCTCATCGACAACCTCGACGTGCTGCTCAAGAGCCTTGACAGCCGTGACCTGCAGCTGCGCCAGACCATCGGGCAGTTCCGCAGCCTCGTCTCGGGGCTGGCCGAGGACAAGGACCCGATCGCAGCGTCGGTGACGTCGATCAACCAGATGGCGGCGACACTCGCCGATCTGTTCACCGACGGACGTCAGCCCTTCAAGGAGACCGTCATCGCGGTCAAGGACCTCGCGAAGCTGCTCAACACCAACACGAAGACCTTGAACAAGGTCTTGAAGTCGCTGCCCGGCGCCTACCAGGTGCTGGACCGGATCGGGTCGCACGGCAACACCTTCAACTTCTACCTCTGTGCCGTGCAGGTCGTCATCAGCGGGCCAGGCGGCAAGCCGATCCGCACGCCGATGGTGCGCAGCCAGACCGAGCGCTGCCAGGACGAGGTCGACCGGTGAAGATGTTCCGCGAGCGCAACCCGCTCCCCCTCGGTCTCGTCGTCGTGGTGTGGCTGATCGCGATGATCCTCGTGGTCCTGAACATCAGCGGTCTGGTCGGCATGTTCGGCAGCAAGTACAGCGTCATGCTGCCGGAGGCCGCCGGGATCAAGCAGGGCGCTCCGGTCCGCGTCAGCGGCCTCACGGTCGGCCGCGTCGGCGAGGTGAGGCTGGAGGGCGAGGGCGTCCTGGTGGAGTTCTCCGTCACCGACACCGGCATCGAGCTGGGCGACGAGACCTCCGCTGCGGTCAGCGTCGAGACAGTCCTCGGTGACAAGGCGCTGGTGCTGGCCTCCGCCGGCGACGGGACCCTGGCCGACGGCGCGCGGATCCCGATGGAGCGCGCGAGCGTGCCCTACGACGTGAACGACGCGCTCACCGACCTCCAGCAGGAGACGGAGGCGATCGACGTCGACACCGTCGCGACCGCGCTGGAGACCGTCGCCGGCACGCTGGAGGGGGCGACGCCCGAGCTCAGCAGTGCCATCACCGGCATGAGCCGTCTGTCGCAGACGATCAGCAGCCGCGACGACTCCCTGCGCAGCCTGCTCGCCAACGCCGAGGGCTTCAGCGATGTCCTGGCCGATCGCAGCGGCGACCTCACAGCCCTGATGCGCGACGGCAACGTCCTCTTCCGCGAGCTGCTGGAGCGGCGCGAGGACATCACCGCGCTGCTGGTGAACCTCTCCGCCATGGCCACCGAGCTCCGGGGGCTGGTCGCCGACAACGAGGACACCATCGGACCCGCGCTCAAGGAGCTGAACGCCGTGATCAAGACCCTGCAGGACAACAAGGCCAACATCAGCGAGACGTTGCGCGGGATGTCGGTCTACGCCACCGGGCTCGGCGAGGTCGTCTCGAGCGGGGAGTTCTTCTCCGCCTACCTGCAGAACCTGCTGCCCGGCAACCTCCTCCAACCGGACCTGTCGGAGCTGGGACTGACCGGCCTGCTCGGGGGGACGGAGCGGTGACGCGTCCCCGCATCGCGGTCCAGGAGGTGCTCTCCTCGCCGCGCCTGCGCATCCTCCTGGCACTCGCCGTGGTTGCGGTCCTGGTGCTCACCGTCGGCTTCCGTGACAAGGAGCGGACCGAGCTGGTCGCCTGGTTCCCGAGCACGGACGGCATCTACGCCGGCGACGAGGTCCGGGTTCTCGGCGTGCCGGTCGGCAAGATCGACGACATCGAGCCCGAGGGAACGCGGGTGAAGGTGAGCTTCCACGTCGACGGCGACGTCAAGATCCCCGAGGACGCCAAGGCCGTGATCGTCGCGCCGTCGCTCGTGAGCAGCCGATACCTCCAGCTGACGCCTCGGTACGACGGTGGCCCCGTCCTGGCGGACGGCGCGACCATCGACCTGGAGGACACCGCCGTTCCGGTCGAGTGGGACGAGATCAAGGAGCAGGTGAACGGGCTCACCGAGGCGCTCGGCCCTCGCGGCGCCAACAAGGACGGCGCCCTGTCGAACCTGGTCGATGCCGGGTCGCGAGCACTAGACGGTCAGGGCGAGACGATCAACCAGACGATCGCGGACCTCTCGAACGCGATCGGTGTCCTCGACAGCGGCGGAGAGGATGCCTTCGCCGTCGTACGGAACCTGCAGGTCTTCGTGGCCGCGCTGGAGAAGAGCGACGGACAGATGGAGAAGTTCATCCAGAACCTCGACGCCGTCTCCGAGGTCATCGCCGACGACCGCAAGCTGGTGCGCAGCGCGCTGCGCGACCTCAGCGGCGCCGTCACCGATGTCGAGAGGTTCATCAAGGACAACCGCAAGGGCCTCAACACGGCGGTGACCAGGCTCTCGGACCTGATGCAGGTGGTCAACAAGCAACAGGGCGACCTCGCCCAGATCCTCCACGTGGCCCCGAACGCGCTGGAGAACCTCTCAGAGTCCTACCACCGCGGCCAGAACGCGGTCGGCGTCAACCTGAACGCCGCCAACCTCAACTCGCCGGGTCAGCTCATCTGTGGCGCGATCGGGGGAGCGGCCGGCGCCGACGAGGCAGGTGCTGAGAAGCTCTGCAACGACCTTCTCGGCGACCTGCTCGGCAAGGTCGTCGACGATCCGCAGTCGCAGCGGCTGCTGGACGCCCTCCTGCTCCTCATCGCCGGCGGGGGTGCCTCGTGATGGGTGCGAGCACTGCCCGGCGGCTCCGCCCGGCGCTGCTGATCGCGGCCGCGCTGGCACTCCTGCTCTCCGGTTGCCGCTTCGACGGCATCGAGTCGATGACCCTGCCAGGCGGCAAGGGCACCGGCGACGACGGCATCAAGCTGACGGTGGAGCTGCCCGACGTCGGGACGTTGACCACCAATGCTCAGGTCAAGGTGGACGACGTGACAGTGGGTACGGTCACCGAGGTGCGCGCCGAGCAGTGGCACGCCGTGGCGGAGCTGAGCCTCGAGCCCGATGTCGAGGTCCCCGCGAACGCGCTGGCCAAGGTCGGTGTCAACACGCTGCTGGGGGCGGCGTTCGTCGAGCTGGTCTCTCCCGCGAAGCCGGAGGGAACGCTCCGCAGCGGCGACCGGATCCCTCTCGAGCGTGGCCGGGCCTACCCGTCGACCGAGCAGGTGCTGTCCGCGGCCTCGTTGGCCCTCAACGGAGGCGGACTCGAGCAGATCGCGACCATCACCGCCGAGCTCAACCGCGTCCTCGGCGGCAACGACCGCGCCGTCGCCGACCTCCTGCCGCGGCTCGAGTCCTTCGTCGGGACGCTCGACGGTCAGCGCGAGGACATCCTCGCGGCCGTCAACGACGTCGCGCGCCTGTCGAAGCGCTTCGCGGAGGACCGGACCGTGGTGACCGACGCTCTCGACGAGCTCGGTCCTGCGCTCGAGGTCCTGGCTCGCAACCGCCCCGACCTCACCGAGGCCCTCACCGCCCTCACCAAGCTCAGCGAGGTCGCCACACCCCTGGTCAAGCGGGTCAAGGACGACCTGCTCGCCGACCTGCGCGACATCGTGCCTGTGCTGCGGTCGGTCGAGGCGGCGGGAGGCTCAGCGGTGTCCGCCCTGGGCTTCGCCCTCACCTTCCCGTTCGCGCCGGAGACGGTGCAGAACGCGTGCCGCGGCTCCTACTGCAACCTCACGCTGATGCTCGACCTCACGAACTCGGCCCTGCTCAACGGCTTCATCCGTCCGGACGGGTCGATCGGGATCCCCGGTCTTCCGGGGATCCCCGACCTCGGCAAGCTCCTCGGAGGCCTGCTGCCCGGCGTCACCGGCCTGCTCAACGGGCTCACCGGCGCTGGGACCAAACCGACCACGGGGACCCGCGGGAGCGGTACGACGAAGACTCCCGGCAGCGGTGACGTCGGACAGACCGTGGAGGAGCTGCTGGGCGGCCTGCTGGGAGGCGGACGATGATGATCCTCAAGGGCGCACCGCCCATCATCCGCAAGCAGCTGATCGCCTTCGGCATCGCCTCGTTCATCGGCGCCGTCGTGCTGGCCGTGTCCTTCCTCAGGGTGCCGGAGCAGCTGGGGATCGGCCGTCACACCGTGGCCGTGGAGTTCGCCCAGGGTGCCGGTCTCTACCCGGGTGCTGAGGTGACCTACCTCGGTCACCCGGTGGGCAAGGTGAAGGACATGGAGCTGGAGGGCGACCGCTTGGTCGCCACGCTGAGCCTGGTGGACGACGTCGACGTGCCGGCCTCCGTCACCGCGGAGATCCACAGCCGCTCTGCGGTGGGCGAGCAGTACGTCTCGCTCGTGCCCGCGGGGACCGACGCTGCCAGCAGCTCCTCCACAGGACAACCCGTGCTCGCCGACGGCGATCGGATCCCGGCGGACCGGACGTCGTACCCCGTGGAGATCGGGCCGGTGCTCGACAACGTCCAGTCGCTGGTGGGCAGCCTGGACGAGAAGAGACTCTCCACGCTGATCGACGAGTCCGGTCAGGCCTTCAACGGTCGCGTCGGTGACCTGCAGACCATCCTGGACAGCGGCTCCAGCCTCATCGAGACCGCCGACGCCAACTTTGGTCCGACCGCCGAGCTCGTGCGCGACCTGGGCCCGGTGCTCGGCACCATCAACGGGGAGTCCGACGGGATCACCCGGCTCACCCGCAACCTCGACCAGGTCACCGCCGAGCTCCGCGCAGGCGACGACGACCTGCGGGCGTTGCTCGAGGCCGGACCCGGGTTCAGCGAGGAGACGACCGCCCTCGTCGATGACCTCTCCGTCTCCCTGCCGGCACTCCTCGCGCGGACCAATCCCGTGCTCGGGGTGCTGCGGACCTACGACAGCTACCTCGCACAGATCCTCTCCGACTACCCGCTCGCCGTCGCGACGGTCCAGTCGGTCACCATCCCGGCCATCTCGGACAAGGCGGTGCGGCTCACCGTGTCCAACGCGAACAAGCCGCCTGAGTGCGTGAAGGGGTTCGTGCCGCCGAGCCAGTGGGCCTCACCATTCGACTTCAGGCCTCGCAAGACGCCGCTCGTCTATTGCAAGCAGCCCGCCAACGACCCTCGCGGGGTACGGGGAGCGCGCAACATCCCCTGCCCGGATGACCCCAGCCGCCGCGAAGGCGATGCGGCGAAGTGCTGACCTGTCTACCCGAGGAGATTCGATGACGCTCACCGAGAACCACAACCCCACCGCTGCTGATCCCGACAGCATCCGCGGCGACTACGTGACGTTGCGCGTCGCCCTCCTGCTGGTGGGGAGCTATGTCCTGTTCGGTCTGCTCGGCTTCGCCGTGTTCGCCGGCTTCTGGCCGCCTCCGGGTCAGGACTGGACCGCTGATGAGATCCACGCCTACTTCGTGGAGCACCAGACGGGCCTGACGCTCGGCATGGTCATGATGGCGTTCGCCGGCCCGTTCTACGTGACGTGGAGCGTCGCGATCTCCAAGGTGATCGGTCGTATCGAGGGCCCCATGGGTCCACTTGCGGGGATCCAGGTGATCGGCGGACTGCTCACCGGGCTGGTCACGTTCGTGCCGGCGACGATCTGGATCACGGCCTCCTTCAGGGTCGAGGAGCGCTCGCCCGAGATGGTGCAGACGCTCTACGACTTCGGATGGATGTTCTTCGACACGACCTTCGTCTGCTCGGCACTGCAGAGCGTCGCGATCGGGGTCGCCAGGGCCGCCGGAGCGGCGCTGGGCGAGCGGATCGTGCGCCACAGGTTGTAGGTCATGATGGCCGCGCCCCCGAGGTACATGAGACCTCCGATGGTGCGGATGACGTTCTCGATGTGCTTGGCCGCGACGGTCTCGACGAAGGCGTTCGCGAGGTAGCCCTGCGGCGTGTATTCCCGCCACATCAGGCCTTCCATGATCCCGGAGACCCACATCGCGGCGATG
>OFDC01000484.1_pt1 | contig 29902 bp, 27 predicted proteins | sample 1520941 | NCBI WGS metagenome assembly OFDC01 (sample SAMEA94258168, study PRJEB24077) | hot springs metagenome | biome: Aquatic biome; feature: Water | place: India | collected 2012-12-06 | depth 5 m | reverse complement strand
ACTCAGCACTTCGTAAAGTTGCTCGTGTTCGCTTAACAAACCAAAAAGAAGTAAATGCCTACATCCCAGGTGAAGGACACAACTTACAAGAGCACTCAATCGTATTGATTCGTGGTGGTCGTGTAAAAGACCTTCCAGGGGTACGTTACCACATCGTTCGTGGAGCGTTAGATACTGCCGGTGTAAACAACCGTAAGCAGAGCCGTTCTAAATATGGTGCTAAACGTCCTAAACCAGGTCAGGTAGCAGCTCCAGTTAAAGGAAAGAAAAAATAATTTCCTGAAAAATAATTTCCAGTTGAAAGTTTTCGGTTAGAAGATTAACGTTCAGTTTTTCAATAATACAGCTTAACAACAGGGTAGTAATCTCGGAGCAATCGGAGGTGAATTAGTTTTCAAGAACGAAACCTTATTTAAACAAAATGAGAAAGTCAAAACCAAAAAAGCGTTACGTGCTTCCTGACCCAAAGTTCAGAGACGTAACTGTAACAAAATTTGTAAATAACTTGATGTATGACGGTAAGAAAAGTACTGCATACACAATTTTCTACGGTGCTTTAGAATTAGTTGAAGCTCGTACAAAAGAAAATGGCCTTGAGTTGTGGAAAAAAGCGTTATCTAACGTAATGCCAACAGTAGAGGTAAAAAGCCGCCGTGTAGGTGGTGCTACATTCCAAGTTCCAATGGAGGTACGTGCTGACCGTAAGCAATCAGTAGGTATGAAATGGTTAATTGGATATTCACGTAAGCGTGGTGAAAAAACCATGACTGAGCGTTTAGCTGGCGAAATCATCGCTGCTGCTAAAGGTGAAGGTGCGGCAGTGAAGAAAAAAGATGATACGCACAGAATGGCAGAAGCTAACAAAGCATTCTCGCACTTCAGATTCTAATTTATAAGAATCAATATATAAAGAGCCGCAAATGCTGAAAAGTATTTGCGGCTTTTTTGTGTTTGCTGAGTTTAGGAAGCCATCAAAATAGGAGTTTTTTGCCCTTCTAATAAGTATTATGGTAATTCATTGCCGTCTGCTTTAGCTGACGGATTACTAAAAAAGAATAAATTTGACTTTAGTCAAACCATTAATTTAGACTAAAGTCAAACTTGATTTACTATAAGTATCCGTCAGCTAAAGCAGACGGCAATGAATCTTTTTTTGGTAATTATTTACTTTTGGTGAAAACAACGACGGCAAGGTTTTGCCCCTTGCCGTCGTTAAATTAAAACTATCAAAATGAGTGAAGACTATCGAATCATTTCATAATCTTTAAACATATTCAGCTTCATTGATTCTACTTTCTTTCTGAAATCGAGCCAGTTTGTGGCAAAGAATGTATTTATTTTAGAAATTGATTCTCTCGTAAGGCCATCAAATTGCTCTAAAATGATTGATTCAGTTTTCGATGGTGAAGACTGGTGATTACCCAAATACATCATTAACTCTTGAGCTTTTGTAAGTGGAGTCACTCTGTACGGGCGACCGTAACCTTGTTTTTCAAGCGGTCTTGCCACAATAAGTTCTCTTTTTGCCTTGATAGTATCTTGTACTGCTTTTATTTGCTTTCTGAAATCTTCAATTTCCTTGCCTTCGATATCTTTTACCTGATTCAATAGCTTTTCTGTAATATCATTGGCTTCGGTGAGACGATCGGTTGCTTCTGTGAGTTTAGAAACGTTCACTTTTAGGCGTTCGTAAATATCTCTCTTAGCCACTTCTGCACTTCGGTCGAAATTATATCTTGGGTCAGGTTTTACGTTTACATAAGTCGAATCCTTTTGGTCACCAAAACTTAACACTACTTTATATTTGCTTGGTAAAACATTGATTCCACTTGGTTCAGCAGCTCCTTTTTTGGGTTTTTGAGCATTTGGATAACGAATGCCCTTTTCGGTCAAGTTCCACGTGATGCGTTGCACTCCCGAAGTATCAGGCACACTAAATAAAGTACGAATCTGCTTGCCTACTTCATCATAGATTTTAGCATAAACTGTATCATATTTAATACTTGGTGCTTTTGTGGTAGAAGCGTCTTTTTTATCTTCGGGCTTTTTCTCTTCTTTTTTAGGTACATTCACAAAATAACTAATTCTTGCACCTGCCGCACGATTTTCACCTTCATACATCCCATCACCGATAGTATTGTAGCCAATTTGTGGCGTAAATTCAACCAAATAAGCATCAGGTGAATCAAACGCTATCAGTTTTTGGTCTAAAACCTTCGTAGAGGCTTGAGCGACTTTACGAAGTGGGCGAATATCATCTAAAACATATAAGGCACGGCCAAAAGTACCTACCACTAAATCGGCTTCACGCTCTTGAATTGTTAAATCCATTGTCGAAACCGATGGCAGACCAGCTTTCCATTGTGTCCAAGTTTTTGCTTCGTCAATACTTACCCAAAGGCCGTGTTCTGTGCCACAAAATAGTAGATTCGGCGTTGTTGGGTCTTGCAAGAAACAAAGAGCATAGCCACGTACTTTGTTTTCATCAACAATACGTTCCCAGTTTTGACCAAAATCTTTCGTACGGAAAACATACGGAGCAAAATCTCCTTGACGATAATTATTGACAGTTACGAAGGCTTCACCAGCATTATATTTTGATGCTTGAATCTGACAAATCCATCCTTCTTTCGGAAAATTTCTGATTTTAGAAGTAAGATTCGACCAGTTTTTGCCAAAATCTTTCGTTAACTGCACATTCCCATCATCAGTTCCTGCCCAAAGTACGCCTCTTTCTTTTTGAGACGGTGCAAGTGTAAGAATCGTATTATGATTTTCAGCTGAGGTAATATCAAGCGAAAGTCCACCGCTTTGGTCTTGCTTTTGGTGTTCTGGATTATTGGTTGTTAAATCGGGCGAAATTATATCCCAAGTCAAACCTTTATTTTGGCTTTTATGGACAAACTGACTTCCGTAGTAAATCGTCCCTTTTTCAAATGGGTCTTGAGCGATGGCAGCATTCCAATTGAAACGCAAACGAGTTTTAATATCAACTTGTGGCGGACGAATCATTGTCGATTGCCCCGTTTTGGTATCATATCTGCCCAAAAAACCACCTTGCGACATAGCATAACCATAACGAGCATCTTCGGGGTCAGGCACAACATCAAAGCCGTCTCCACCATTGACCGAAAGCCAACTATAATTTCTGATTCCACCCTCTTTCCAAATATAAGCTGGTCCTTGCCACGAACCATTATCTTGTAAACCGCCATAAATATTATACGGGATTTCGTTATCGACATTTACGTGATAGAATTGTCCTAAGGGTAGAGCTTCGGCAAAAGTCCATGTTTTACCTCGGTCTCTCGAAATCGAAACGCCACCATCATTTCCGTTAATGATAAAATTATTGTCTTCGGGATGAATCCAAATTGCGTGATGGTCGGCATGAGCTTGGTCGAAAGTTGCGGTGGTTTTGAATGATTTTCCACCATCTTCACTCACCGAAATAACTTGATAAAGACTATAAAGTCGATTTTCGTTCTTTGGGTCGCACAAAATATCATTGAAATAAAACGGGCGATTTGTTACATCCTTTGGGTCTTCGTTTACTTTTTCCCATTTCATACCACCATCATCAGAGCGATAAAGTCCATTTTTCGTAGCTTCAATCAAAGCATATACTCGATTTGGATACGAGCGACAGCTCGCTAAGCCAATTCGGCCGTAATCACCTTCGGGTAAACCGTCAGTTTTTGAGAGTTTCTTCCAGCTTTTTCCTGCATCATACGTTACATAAAGTCCCGAACCTTCACCGCCTGATTTAAAATCCCATGCGGTGCGTTTGTGTTGCCACATTGCCACAAAGAGTTTGTTTGGGTTTTTGGCATCCATAATCATATCGGCTACGCCCGATTTTTCATTTGTAAACAAAACTTTTTGCCAAGTTTCACCGCCATCGGTTGTTTTGTAAACGCCTCTTTCTTGTTGTTCGGCATAAGGGTTTCCGATGACACCCGCATAAATCACATTCGGATTCGTAGGGTCAATCAGAATACGATGAATATTGCGAGTTTTTTCAAGCCCCATCAATTTCCACGTTTTACCGCCATCAAGCGATTTGTAGATTCCTGCACCTAAGTTGATTGAGTTTCGGGGATTTCCTTCGCCAGTTCCTACCCAAACCACCGAAGGATTTGATTGTTGAATGGCTATCGAACCGATATTTTGTAATGGCATATCATCAAAAATAGGTTGCCATTTTGTGCCACCGTTTTCGCTTTTCCAAACGCCACCCGATGCCGACGCAGCATAAATGATATTGGGGTTTTCCCAAACGGCATCAACAGCAGTGATTCTACCCGACATTACGGCTGGACCTATGCTGCGGGCTTTCATTTTTTTGAATAAATCGGTGTTGAGTTTTTGGGCAAAAGCTGCCGTTGAGAGCAAAGTGATTAGGAAAAAACTCAGAAAGTAGTTTTTTTTCATGTTTGTCGAAGGGTTTTTAAGTGTATGTTGGTTATTTTTTTACCACGAAGGTACTAAGGAACACTAATTTCACAAAGAAAATGCTCCGTGTTTCTTAGTGTTCTCTGTGCCTCAGTGGTAAACCTTTAAACGTATTCCATTTCGAAAAGGCGACCTAAATGTCCTTTTAGTTTTGTTCCTACTTCTTGCACATCCAATAGTTTTCCGAGTTCGGAAGCCATTGAAGTTACGGCTTTATCATCAATACCACATGGTACAATATTTTGAAAATAATTCAAGTCGGTGTTTACATTTAAGGCTAAACCGTGCATCGTTACCCAACGACTCGACTTTACGCCCATTGCACAAATTTTTCTTGGGTTTTCTTGCTTTATTGAGTCAAGCCAAACGCCAGTTAGGCCATCTATTCTTCCCGCTTCGATTCCATAATCGGCTAAAGTTAGGATTACGCCTTCTTCCAAAAAACGCATATAGCGATGAATATCAGTAAAGAAGTTTTCTAAGTCGAGAATCGGATAGCCTACTAATTGCCCAGGCCCGTGATAAGTAATATCTCCACCACGGTTGATTTTGTAAAATTTTGCTTCTTTTTCCTGTAAACCTTCTTCGTTAAGCAAAAGGTTATCTATTTTTCCACTTTTTCCGAGCGTATAGACGTGCGGATGTTGACAAAAAAGTAGATAATTAGGCGTAGTTTTTTGCTCTTCGGGGGCTATTCCTCGGTTAGCAACTTTGATATCTATGATTTCGGCAAAGAGTTTTTCTTGTGTATCCCAGCCTTCTTGATAATCAATTAGACCTAAATCAATAAACTGTACTGTTTTATTAAGATTATTATTCATCAGTTTCGTAACTTTGTGGCATGAACGCCAATGCAAATGTAATTATTCGTGAAGGTACAATTGCCGAATGTATTGAGATTTCTGAAAAAATACCCGAATTTTCGAGTGGAAACCACGGCGAAGCAAGCTACCTCCAACGATTATCAAACACACAATACTTGATTTTAGTTGCTGAAAAAGACCAACAGGTCGTTGGCTTCAAGGTTGGATATGACCGCTACCAAGATGGTAGTTTTTATAGTTGGCTCGGTGGAGTTTTGCCCGAATACCGAAAAGATAGTGTTGCTACCCAACTGGCAAATGAACAACAAAAATGGGCTTTGGCAAACGGTTTCGATGCAATTAGGCTAAAAACTCGCAATCGTTTCAAGTCAATGCTAATATTCGCATTGAAAAACGGCTTTTTAATTGAAAATATAGAGATAAAGGAGAATATCGAAGATAACAGAATCATTCTCCGAAAAATGTTAAAAATCGATAAATAGTAAATAAGATGATATACCCAATTGTTGCCTACGGAGACCCTGTTCTGAGAAAAGAAGCCCGTGATATTGTGCAAGGAGAAATGGATGTTAAGAAATTAGCAGCCGATATGTTTGAGACCATGTATGCTGCTTCGGGAGTTGGCTTGGCCGCTCCGCAGATTGGCATGGATATTCGTTTTTTTGTGGTTGATGGCACACCTATCAACGAAGGTGCTGAAACCGAAGAAGATATTGACCCATCTTTGATTGATTTTAAGAAAGTATTTATCAATGCCGAAATCTTGGAAGAAGATGGCGACGAATGGGCTTATGAAGAAGGATGTTTGAGTATTCCTGGAGTAAGAGCAGATGTGTATCGCCCAGAGTTTGTTACGATTCGCTATTTTGATACCGATTGGGTAGAACATACCGAAACTTATGAGGGTTTGGCAGCAAGAATCATTCAGCACGAATACGACCATATTGATGGCATTTTGTTTACTGACCACCTGACGTCGTTAAAAAAACAAATGTTGAAGAAAAAACTCACTAATATCACCAAAGGTGATGTGGATATTGAGTATCGCATGAAGTTTCCGAAGTAAAATAACAGAACGCTGATAATTATGATTTTTATGATTAGTTAAGGTTTTATCATAAACTATTATAATCATCTGCGTTCCATCTTAATTTAAAATCAGAAAATGTCAGAAAATAGCCGTCAAAATTTAAAAGTTTCGTTGATTCAAACGAATCTCCATTGGGAAAACCCAACGGCGAATTTGGCTATGCTTGAAGAAAAGATTTTTGGCATTGATGAGCCGACTGATTTAATCATTCTCCCCGAAATGTTTACGACTGGCTTTTCGATGAAGGCTGAGCAGTTTGCAGAACAAATGAATCTTACGACAATTCGTTGGATGAAGCAAATGGCGGCACAGACTGGAGCCGTAATTACGGGTAGCGTGATTATAAAAGAAGGAGAAAGCTACTACAATCGCCTGCTTTGGGTGACGCCCGAAGGTGACGTTGATACGTATGATAAACGCCACTTATTCAGAATGGCGAAAGAAAACGATGTTTATGCCGAAGGCACAAAGCGACTCATAAAAACAATCAAAGGATGGAAGATTTGTCCGCTTATTTGCTATGATTTACGTTTTCCTGTTTGGAGCAGAAATGTCAATCTCGACTACGATTTATTGATTTACGTAGCCAACTGGCCGCAAGTGCGTATGTATCCGTGGGACTCGCTTTTGGTGGCTCGTGCCATCGAAAATCAAAGTTATGTGGTGGGGGTAAATCGTGTGGGCGAAGATGGTAATGGTTTTCCGCATTCAGGCAATTCAGCGGTCGTTGATTTTACGGGAAAAGTACTTTTCCGTGAAATTGATAACGAAGTTATTCATCACCACACACTCGACCACTCTTCGCTTGATGAGTTTCGTCAACGTTTTCCTGCTTATTTAGATGCTGATAGCTTTGTGATTAACTTATAATTGGTCGGCTTTCGCAAGAATATCGTTTACAAAAGCCCTTGCCTCTACTTCTTTTAGTGATGCATATCTTTTCTTGTCTTGATTAGCGTCGGCAGCAATTTCGTATTTCAATTGTTGGTATTCGATTCTGGCGGTTTCGTTAGCCATTAGATAGTTTCTAAATAAAATGTGTCTTCGTAACTCTTCGCTATCAACAGGGCAAGCATATAAATGATGCGTAATTGTGTCGAGAATTGAGTGTTTACCCCACCAGTTTTTCCGTTTAAATACTTCACGATTTTCAATTCCTTGATTTCCATTGTGGTAATACCCTATTTTTTCTAATTTTCTTTTTAGGATTTCAAAAGGCACATCTTTTCCGTAAACAATATCAATGTCAATGATTGGTTTGGCTGCCAATTTCGGAACAGCGGTACTTCCAACGTGTTCAATAGAGATATTAAGGTCTATCAAAGCATCAGTAATAACACTTTCGATAACCTTGAAATCTGCTACCCATTTTTCTTGATATTCTTGAATCAACATCGTTTCTTCTTACTCCAATCAAACAATTTTTATAGAAACACTACCTACTTTCATGCCTTTCTCGACGTATCGGTGAGCTTCAGCAACTTCATCTAAGGTATAAGTTCTATCAATAATGGCTCGCAAATGGCCTTTTTCGGCTAAATCTTTGAAAAACTCTACTTGTTCTTTCGTATCTCTTGGAATCGGAAAGATGATTTTCTTGGTGAAAAGTGGTAAATAGACATTCTGAGACAAATATCCCAATTCGGTCGAGAAATAAGTGCCGTTTTCTTTCAAGAGTTTTTTACATTTAAAAAACGAGCTTTTTCCCACGGCGTCAAAAACCAAATCAAATTTTTTATCAGTAGCCGTAAAATCTTCTTTCGTATAATCTACCACAAAATCAGCTCCGAGTTTTTGGGACAAAGCGAGATTTTTAGTATCGGTTACGGCTGTTACTTCCGCACCAAAATATTTGGCCAATTGTAAGCCCGAACTACCAATTGAGCCAGAAGTGCCATTGATGAGTATTTTGGTGGTTTTATCAATTTTAAATTTTGTTAGATAATTCAGAGCCAAATAAGGGCCTTCACAAATACAAGCAGCTTCGTAGAATGTGAAGTTTTGGGGTTTGAGAGCAATAGAAGCACTTTCGGGAATGGCAAGGTATTCAGCATGAGTGCCAAAAGTTGATGTGCTTAGTCCAAATATTTCGTCACCAACCTTAAATGACTTTACATCTTCGCCGACTTGCTCAATAACTCCCGCAAATTCGCTACCGAGTGTATGAAATCTTGGTTTAAAAAGTCCTATAAATAACCTTGAAATAAAATATTCGGCCGAACGCAGCCCCGTATCTGTTCGATTGACGGTTGTTGCATAAATTTTCACCAAAACTTCGTTTGGCTTTGGCGTAGGTTTCTCAATTTCTTGTAGTTTCAGTACATCTGCCGAGCCGTATTCAGTGTTTATTATAGCTTTCATAATCTTGTTTTTGATTCAAAACAAAGACTAAGTAGCAAGATAAACCACCAAATATTGACAAAAGGTAATAAAAAGGCTTTATTTGGGTATATTTTGGGTGAAATAATCAAGCCGCCACAAAAAAATCCTGCACTTCGTGAGGTTGCACTTTTATGACATTGGCCAGCACCAAAACAATTAAAGTCCGAGAAGCTACTTTTCGTGGAATATTAGCAATATTGGCGTAAGTTTCTACCGTGATGGTTGGGTTTTCGGCCAAATATTTCATCAAAATCTGTTCTTTTTCGCCGTAATTAAACTTGATATTCAAGCCTTTTCGCTCGCCTTTTAGAATTTCTCGCATTTCCTTACTGGCTTGCACCGAGCGGTCGGCTACACGTACGTACGCCCGACGGTTTTCGGCAATCCCATCTAAATCTACATAATGTGGCTTAAACGGACTTTTCTGAATATCATAAATTAAAACCTCACGCTCGCCCTCAACAATTAGGCGTTCGAGACGATAATCAATGGCAGGGTAAATGTATTTTTCGATGGCTTTTTGCAGAATATACTCATCTTCATCGGGAAATTTCAAGCCTTTTATGCTCTTGTCGTCGCCGATGCCCACAATCAATTTTCCACCATCAGTATTGGCGAAAGCAACCATTTCCCTGACAATTTTCTCAGGGTGATTAGTTTTTAGTTTAAATTCTACGAACTTGTTTTCGCCGTGGCGAACCAGTTCTTTTAATACCCGTAAATCAACTTTTGACTGTTGGGTTGGTTGGTAATCCACCATCATTTCTCGAATGATTGGGTTATGGTTCTTCGCAGCAGTTTGTGTGGTGAAAAGAACGTAAAAATCTTTTTTAAAAATATAGCTTTTTGTCTTGATTATCAAAGAACCGCAACAAAATTTTCAAGTATTTAACACATATTAGAATAACTTAGTTTAATTTCGTTTGTTTTGTACAAACCTAATCTAACATGAAAAAAATTCTATTCCTCTCACTATTTTCTATGAGTACTCACATTATTACTGCCCAATCAAAAACTATTGGTAAAATTGACCGTTATGATGCCGCTTTAGACAAAATTTTAGATGCGAACACCAAAATTGAAGTTTTGGGCGAAGGTTTCGTTTGGTCGGAAGGCCCCGCTTGGGTAAAAGATGGCGAATATTTGTTATTTTCGGATGTGCCAGCCAATACAATTTATCGTTGGAAAAAAGGCGAAGAAATTACTGAGTTTCTGAAACCTTCGGGTTACACTGGAATACCGCCATACAGCGACGAACCAGGCAGTAACGGTTTGATTATCAATCGAGTAGGGAATTTAGTTTCATGCGAACACGGCGATCGCCGATTGGCAGAAATGCCGCTAACTTTTGGCGGAAAACGTACATTGGCTGATAATTATATGGGAAAACGCTTCAATAGCCCCAATGATGTCGTACAGAAATCAAATGGAGATTATTATTTTACCGACCCTCCTTATGGTTTACGCCAAAAAGAAGATGACCCAAGTCGTGAAACGCCACTTTTTGGTGTTTATCGAGTTGATAAAACAGGGAAGACGACATTAATAATTGATGATTTAACTCGCCCAAATGGTTTGGCGTTTTCGCCCGATGAAAAAACACTTTACGTGGCACAATCTGACCCCGACCGTGCATATTTGATGGCTTATCCTGTTTTTATTGATGGAAAAGTAGGTAAAGGGAAAGTTTTCTATGATATGACATCAATGGTAAAACAAGGACTAAAAGGCTTACCTGATGGACTAAAAATTGATAAAAAAGGCAATATTTTTACAACAGGCCCAGGGGGAATCTTGATTTTATCGCCCGAAGCTAAATTATTGGGAAGAATTGATACGGGTGAAGCAACGGCCAACTGTGCATTCGGAAACGATGGGTCGGTACTTTATATTACGGCCGATATGTATTTGCTGAAAGTGCAGACACTGACGATTGGCGTTGGTTTTTAAACATTTGTGCCACACTTTATTGTGTAAAGTGTGGCACAAAATTTTGAGATTATTTTTACTTCCCTCCTACTACAACTTCGCAAAGTTCTGCGGCATTGAGGTATTTATTAGCAATTTCCATGACATCTTCTCCTGAAACTGCATTTACTTGCTGAATATAATTTTGGTAAAAATCGCTCGGCAGGTTTTCTAAAATCACTACTTTTTGGCGGTCAGCTACCTCAAATGGCGTATTCAATGAACCTACAAATGAGCCAATCATATAATTTTTGGCAGTTTCGAGTTCGTTTTCTGAAACTTGTTCGGTTTGTAAGCGAATAATTTCTTTATGAATCTCGTCGATGGTTTGTTGAGTAAATTCTTTTTTCACATCGGTTCCGATAATCAAATAGCCACCTTCTTTCTGCGGAATCAACGATGATGAAATACCGTAGGTAAAACCTTTTTCTTCACGGATATTCTTCATTAATCGGCTTCCGAAATAGCCCCCAAAAATAGTATTGGTTACAATAAATTTAAAGAAATCGGGGTGCGAACGATTAAATAATTTTCTACCCACTCGAATCGAAGATTGTAAATTTTCTGAGCGATTTAGGAGTAAATTTTCGCCAACTTTTGGGGTTTCGGGAAAGTTCTCTTCTAATTTTTCTGGTGAACTTACTGGAATTTGTCCAAAAACCTCATTTAAACCTTTTATTTCTTCTTCACCGAAATTTCCTGATAGAAAAATTGTGAATAATTTTCCGCTGATTTGTTTTGCGTAAAACTCACGAACCGCCTCGGGCGTAATATTTTCAATAATAGCTTGATTGACCGATTTTCCGTAAGGATGATTTGCACCAAAAATCTGCTCTCTGAAAGTTTGGCTGGCCACAAAAGCAGTTTTTTCGAGATTGACTTTGAGCGTTTGAGAAGCAATATTTCTTTGCATTGAAAACTCTTTTTCGGGAAAAACCGACTCTGAAATCATTTCTTTGAGCATCGGTAAAAGTTTTGTTAGATGCTTGGTTAGTCCGTGAACCGTAATAGCAAGTCGTTCGAACGATTGTGTGATTTCGGTAAAAGCCCCAAATTGGTCAAAAAATTCGCTAATTTCGGCCGCTTTATAGTTTTTTGTACCTTCTGTAAGCATTTTTGAAACAAAGAGAGATTCTCCGCCAACGACATCGAATTTACTACCCGCATCAAAAATCAATTCCAAACGCATTACTGGCTGCTCGCCTGCACGGATCGTATAAAGTGGAATGTTATTATCAAGATTTATCTTTTCAGCAGTCGGAATATTTACGTATTCTACTTTCCTTGATGGTGGAGCAATGGTTCGGTCTAAAATCATCAAAAATCTATTTATAATTTATCGAATATGGTGTTTATGAAAAACGATGCCGTAAATGTATGGCTAAAAAGTAAAATTTCAGCCTTCTACATAGAAAAACGCACTTATGAAGATAAAAGTTTATCGACACAAGTGCGTTTTACTTACTCTTTATTTAATTTACTCTAAACTCAATCCGTAGCAGGTCGTACGAGCCGAACTTTGGTATGTTCCGCAAATCATTACTCCTTCTTCTTCGTTTTCTTTGGCTTCTTTGATGGCTGCCTTGAAATCATTTGCCGAATTGATGCGTTTGTCGCCCACTTTCATAATCACAAAACCTTCACGCATTTGTGTATAATCGGCAATATCTCCTTCAAAAATCCTTTTCACCATCACTCCACCTTGAATACCCATTCGTTGCTTATCATTAGATGAAAGTTCAGCTAATTCTACACCTAATTGATCAAGAACTTTACTTTCTGAAACAACCGTATTTTTCACAATATCTTTTCCTCCATCACGGTTGCGAAGCGTTACCTCAAAGTCTTTCAACGAACCATTTCTATTAACCGTCACACGAGTTGATTCACCTGGGCGTTTACGACCTATCATTTCTTGTAATTTTGGACCGCTCTTAGTATCCATTCCATCAACTTTCACAATTACATCACCTTTTTGGATACCCGCTGCTTTTGCTGCACCGTTTTCTACTACATCGGCCACATAGATACCTTCATCGGTTTTGGTTTTAAACTCGTCAGCTTTTTTGCCGTCTAATTCAACCAAATTAATGCCTAAATAACCACGTTGTACGTTTCCATATTTTACAATGTCGGCTGTTACTTTTTTTACAATTTCAGAAGGAACGGCAAACGCATAACCTGCATAAGCACCATTCGGGCTGGCAATGGCTGTGTTGATACCTATTAATTCCCCTTTAAGGTTTACTAAAGCACCACCACTATTACCAGGGTTTACGGCTGCATCAGTTTGGATGAAAGATTCAATAGCATCACTGGTTCTTTGGCGTCCGTCTTCACCATAACGACGATACATTTGTTGTTGCTGTTTTTCGGCCAAAATACCAATGCTACGTCCTTTTGCACTCACAATACCCGCCGTCACTGTTGATTCTAAGTTGAAAGGATTACCAACAGCCAAAACCCATTCGCCTACTCTTACGTTATCAGAGTTAGCAAAAGTCATTGCAGGGTGTTTTCCTCCTTCTATTTTAATAACCGCAATATCGGTCGAAGGGTCAGTACCGATGATTTTTGCAGTATAAGATTTGTGGTCAGAGGTTACAACTTCTAACTCGGTTGCACCTTCGATTACGTGATTATTGGTTGCAATGTAGCCATCATTTGTAATAATTACGCCAGAACCTGATGACTCTTGTTGTTGATTGCGTGGCTGTCCGAATGGACTTTCTCCACCAAAAAAATCATCAAAAATAGAGCGTTGCTGAGATACTGCTCGTACCGACTTTGCTTTGATATGCACCACCGAAGGAGTTGAAAGTTCGGCTGCATAAGTGAAATCGCCTGGTACACCAACAGGACCATCGTAGTTTGCTAAACGAGTGAGTGAAGGTTTTGATGCTTCACTAAAAATTACATTATTTCCTTGCAATCCGAGCAAGTGATAACCTCCAATCGTGGCGATACTGCTCAAAACAGCAATACCGATGGTTTTTACTGTGTTATTCATGTTTTCTATGCCGTTGTTTTACAGTTAATATTATTTATCTAATCGACTTTTTTCAATTATTAGTAATGTTTCTTCAAATAGTTTTGTGTTTATAACGAAACAAGGCTTGTTTTTGTTTCATGCAAATTTAACGTAAAAGTATTGATGTAAATTCGGGTATTTGATGAATTTTAACAAATTTTAACGGAAAAAATATGTTGGGCTTGATGACCGAATATTATTGCATTATGAACGGTTATTTTAAGGAATAAATTTTATCACCACAAAGGGCAAAATACAAAGTAAATTTGCATTTTGCCCTTATTTTAATGTTTGAATAGGCCGAAAACCCATTCTATAAATTATGCAATTTCAATCAAGCGTGGCTCTTTTGGTTTTGCTTCTTCTTTTTTTGGAAGCTCTAAGCCCAAGATACCGTCATTGTAAGTAGCTACTATTTTTTCGCTATCTACAGTTTTAGGTAATGTAAACGAACGTTTGAATGTACTGAAGTTAAACTCTTTGCGAGTATATTTTCCGACAGTCTCGGTGTTTTCTTCTTTTTTCTCAGTAGAGATAGTTAAAGTATTTTCGTGAACGTTTACTTTAAAATCTTCTTTTTTCAAACCTGGAGCCGCTAATTCGATTTTGAAAGCTTCTTCGCTTTCGATAACGTTTACTGCTGGAAAAGAGTGTTGGTGTGCAGGAGCTACACGCTCGAAGTCATTTAAAAAATTACCTAATACTGCTGGAAAAACTGGTGCGAAATTTCTAACTAATGTTGCCATGATTTTTATTGATTTTAATGTTTGTTTCTTTTCGTGCCACGACGTTGTGGCGATGCGAACATTTCATCAATTTGCGTACCAGTTGATACTTTCGGACTTTTTGGCCGATTTTAAACTTTTCAAGAAACAAAATAATGCCAAATTGTCTTTTTTTTAATTTTTCAAACTGACTCAAAGGCAGAAAGTGAGAATTAACTTTAAATGCCTAAAAACAAAAAAGGATTTGACCGAAGCCAAATCCTTTCTATTATTGAATAAAATCTATTTTTATTTCTTAGCTTTTTGCATCACAAGTTTACCAATTTTTCTACCTGCAACCAACCCTTCATCGCAAGCCGAACGGAAGTGAATTCCACCATACACACGACTGATAGATGCTTGTTCGGCAGCTTCATTGAATGATTTAAACTGCCCAACCCCATGGCCAAACTTGGCTTCGGTTGAGTCAGTAAAAGCAACGTTTTCGCCAAAAAGCTCAGTCATTACTTCGGCTGATGCTCCCGAAATCGTACTGTGTCCACTTGTATATTCTGGAAATGGCGGGGTTTGTAAAAACGGCACCCATTTAGTATCAACACTGGCATTGATAATTGTTTCGGGGCGAATTTTGTGAAAACGATATTTTGTTTCCCAACATTGAATGAAGGCATCACGCAAGGCCATCGAAACCAATAAATAGGCCTGCACAGATTTGGCAAAATCTACTTTTTTGTCTTTACACACCGTTTTTGTGATAGCCAGCCAGTGTCCACCAGGGGTCATTTTTTTATCAGCAAACATTACGTGTCCTTGTACATTCATCACAAAAGCGTTATCATCCCAAAACCACGCAATCCGTTTTTCTTCTTCCGAAAGTTTATTTCCAATTTCATATACTTCCGTTACTTCTTTCATGAATGGACTTGTTTTTGCCAAATCATAAGTAAATGGCGGCGGCGGTAAAAACTGCGATGACGAATCAATAACCATAGGTCTGATTTTACCCCAGTTTGGCTCAATGGCATCGGCATACGATGGCGGTGTTGGAGTCCAAGCACCAGGTTTATTTTGCAAAGTATAGCGTAAACCACGGGTTTGTGGATAATTGTCTTTCTTGGCATAATCTAAAACTGCTTTTCCAACGGCCGTTCCGTAAGCTACCGAACGCTCAATTACTTCGCTTGGCACGCCTGCTGTTTCAAATTTCTTATCGAGGGCTTTCTCAAAGGCATCGTATTTATCCACTGAAAACGTAAGTCCACGTGCAACCGTCATGAAAGCTTTGATACTGGCCAATTGATGACAATATTCTTTACCCGCTTCGATTTTTGGTACTTCGTTGAAATCTTTTACTCGTCCAACCATCGAAGGCATATCTTTTTCACCCGAAACAAGAGCTTCGTAACCAGCTAAAGTGGCATACGAATAAATACGGCTCGCCACTGGCGGAGTGAAAATATCATGTACGATTACATCAGTAAGTTGATTGACACAATCATGATAAAAATCGGGATTATTAACTTGTGGCGTGTATTCGGCCGACGTTTTTTGCTTACAGCCATTGGCAAACAAAACAATTAATACAAGCGTAAGCAGGTTTTTAAGAGGTTTCATCTTCTAAAAAATGTAAATGGTTAGAAATTTCTTTCTATTGGGTAGCCCCAGAAATCATCACAAAAATACATGTTTTTTTTTAGAATATTTTGTTAAAATTCTATTTTACTGGAAAATTCCTACTCAGAAAATAACCAAAAATTTGCTACCCTCGCCTACCTTGGATACTACCTTCAAATTCCCTCCGTGAATTTGCATGATTTGTCGAGAAAGGCTCAATCCAATGCCTGAACCAGTCTTTTTGGTGGTATAAAAAGGAATAAAAATCTTTTCTACTGCTTCAGGTTCTATTCCACTCCCGTTGTCTGAAACCTCTATAAATCTTTGATTATCAGCTTGATAAACTGCTATTTTTATTTCTGGATTTAATTTGTTTTCTACGGCTTCGATGGCATTTTTCATCAGATTAATCAAAACCATGTCAATCTGTTCGGTATCGACAATGAGCGAAAAATCTTGTCTTATATTAGTTTGGAGGCTAATTCCTTTGGCTTTTATCTGGGGTACAATCAGATTTGTGAGATTTCCGACGAGTTGTTTGGCGGTTGTTTCGGTAAAAACTGGCTTCGGAATTGTCGTAAATTCTCGATACGCATTCACAAAATTCATGATGCCTTTACTACGGTTTTCGATGGTTTGGAGAGCTTCTTTTAAATCATCGACAGTTTCTTTAATTTCCGTTTTTTCGGATAAATCAATTTCGATGATTTCTCGCATCGTGCTGGCCAACGAAACTATCGGCGTTACGGAATTCATGATTTCGTGGCGAAGCACTTTCGTGAGGTTTTGCCATGCATCGAGTTCTTTTTCTTGCAGTTCAGATTGAATATTTTGCAACGAAACCAATTTTATGACCCTTCCTCGAAGACTAACGGTCGTGGAGTTTATCGTGATTTGTTGTTCGTTAGAAGTTATATAAAGTGTTTTACCGCCCGACGGCAATTCTTTCAGGATTTCGTAAAGCCCGATATGTACGCTGTTACTTAATTCAGAAATATTACGAAGCCGATAAATACCAAGCGTGCGAAAGGCCGCATTATTTATTAATTCTATTTTACCCGAAGCATCGAACGAAAGTAAACCCACATTGACGTGCTGAACGATGGTGTTTATATAATGTAGATTGGCTTCTTTTTCGGCACGAGCTTGGCGAAAAGCATCTAAAACTCCATTGAGTTGGTTGTTTACTTCCTCAAAACTTTTGCCCAGTTTATTATCGGCTCTAAATTTTACGGCAAAATCGGCATAACGAACCGATTCAAAAAAACGAGCCAGTTTCCGATTAACTGATGTGACATAGCTAAATAGCAAGTAGAAACTAATTGCAACTCCTCCTACTATAAAAACAGACAAAAACCACTGCTTTTGTAGCAAAAAGTACGCTAAAGCTGCCAGTAGCAATGTCAGAATGGCTAATCTCCAAAGTATTCCAATCGAAAAATGTTTCATATATTTTGTCTGTAAAATTGAAAAATGGAGATTTAGATGGTTGATTTTCTATAAACTAAAGCAAAAAGAGTCAATAATAGCAAAATTTCCATCCTCAAAAATACAAGTTTTATACATTCTTTTTACCACTCATCAGAAAATCAAAAAGTTTTTAACCAAGTATCTTGCATTGCATAGTACCTTATTATATCTTTGTATCGTCATCATCAGAAAGCTGTTGTTGATACGAAAGAAAACTTAAACTTTTTAAATTCCCCCTTTTGAAAGATAAGGGATTAAAAATATGGATTTAGAAAATGCCCAAGTGCAGATGCGGAAAGGAATTTTGGAGTACTGCATTCTGCATATAATTTCGAGGGGTGAGATTTACGCCTCCGAAATTCTCTACGAACTCATCAACGCCAGAATAATGGTTGTTGAAGGTACGCTTTACCCTTTATTGACTCGTCTGAAAAACGCAGGCTTGCTTGATTATAAATGGGTAGAATCAACTTCAGGCCCGCCACGTAAATACTACGTATTGACTGATACGGGGCTAATGTTTTTAGAAAACTTGAACAATACTTGGAACGAACTTTCGGAGTCCGTTACGACAATTATAAGTAAGAAATAATTAAAATCTGATTTTCGAGCTTTCAGTTTTATTCACTCGAAATCACCTAATCTAATTACCCTAAATCAAGCATCTAACAGCGAACGATTTTTTATCAATAAGACAATGAAAAAGACTATACAGATAAATATAGCAGGCATGGTTTTCAATATTGAAGAAGATGCCTACGAAAAACTAAACGCTTACTTAGCCTCCATTAAACAATATTTTGCGTCGTATGAGGGCAGTCAGGAGATTGTTTCAGATATTGAAGCACGTATTGCTGAAAAATTCTGGACGAACCAAAAGTCTGATAACCAACCAGTTATTACGCATGAAGGCGTAAATGACCTCATCAAATCAATGGGAAGTGTATCTGACTTTGAGGCAATCGAAGAAGAAGAGGATTTGAGAAACACTGCTCAGTCAACTACTGGCAGTTCGCAATCAACAGTTAATAATCAAAGCTCGGCTGATAGTTCATATTCAGAAACAGGAAGTTCACAATCAGCACAACCAAAACGTCTTTATCGTGATGTTAAACGCAAAGCTTTGGGCGGTGTTTTAGCTGGTTTGGCACATTACTTCAATATTGATGTGGTTTGGGCAAGAATTGTTTTCTTGTTGTTGTTCTTAGGTTTACCCCCAATTGATGACGACCTCGGACCAATTTCAGGTTTTGTTTTCTTAGGTTATTTTGTTTGTTGGGTAGTTTTCCCGCCAAACTTTAATCTTGACGAAGACAAAAAAATCAAGAAATTCTACCGTGATAACGATAATAAAGTTCTGGGCGGTGTTTGTAGTGGTTTAGCCGCCTATTTTGGGGTTGATATTACAGTTATTCGTTTACTTTTTGTTTTGGGTGTATTTTTATTCGGAACGGGCTTCTTGGCTTATATCATCCTTTGGATTGTAGCACCAAAAGCTCAGACACTTACACAAAAAATGGAAATGAAAGGCGAGCCAGTAACGCTTTCTAATATCGAAACCAATATCAAAGAAAGTATTAACGTTGATAAAAACGCTCCCGAAAACGCTCTCACTAAAATCCTTTTGTTTCCTTTCCGTTTAATCGGAATCGTTATCAAGGCTTTGGGTGAAGTTTTAAAACACCTTGGGCCAGTTGCCAGAGTTTTGGCGGGCGTAATGCTGATGTTATTCTCATTATTTGCCATTGTTGGAGTTGTGGCGGCTGTGGCGGCATTCTTTGGAGTTACGTCGGGTATCGAAGGAACGGAGTTTTTCGATAATAGTCCTTTCAAAATTTTCTCGCAAGATATTCACCCAATGGCTGGTTTCTTTGCTTTCTTGGCAATGTTTACACCATTCTTGGCACTTTTACTCACAGGTCTAACATTACTTTCAAACAGAAGAATCGGAAACCGCAACTTTTGGATTTCATTATTAGGTCTTTGGCTGGCTGGTTTGATGGGAACAGGTATTTTGGCAACAAAATATGCTCTTAATTTCAAGAAAAAAGGGCGTTTTGAACAAACTAAGAACTTCCCTTACACACTTTCGGGACAAACACTAGTGCTTGATGCCAATAATAACTACGATGGTGATTTTGACGAAATTCGTATCGAAGAAGATGTAAAAGTAAATGTAGAAGGCTATGATGGAACAGATTTGAAACTCGAACAACGTTTCGAGTCTTCGGGACGCACAAGAGCGGAAGCTGAAAATTATGCAAAAAGCATTGTTTATGCCATCGCTCAAAAAGATTCAACGCTTACTTTCGACCAAAATATAACTTTGCCCGAAAATGCTCGTTTCCGTGGACAAGACCTTGAAATGACGCTATTTATTCCTTATGACAAGCCTTTCAAAATCACAAAGTCGTTCTATCACAGTGTTTATCGCCACGATTGGAATAGCAAAAACTTTGATATAGATGGCGATGATGTGGACAAATACACTTACGTAATGAAGCGTGACTCTGGAATGGTTTGCCGTGATTGCCCAAAACTAAGCGATGAAGAAAAAGAAGCTCTTAATGACCGCAACTATGATGATAATGACGATTCAGCTTTCGATTATGGTGTTTTTGAAGAAAAAGGACAACACGAAAAGAAATTTGAGGTGAATGGATTCGACAAAGTAGAAGTAGGTGGAGCATTTGTCGTGACGATTCGTAAAGGTAATTCTTTTGAAGTAATTGCCGATACTGATGACCAAAAAGACTTAGAAGATATTGATTTTGAAGTACGTAACAATACTCTCGAAATTGGTCATAAAGATAAGTTTTCGTTCGGTAGAAGAAACGAAACCGTCAGAATTAATATCACAATGCCATCTCTCGAAGGGCTTGATATTTCGGGAGCATCTACTTTAAAAGTGATAGGTTTCAAAGATAAAAGCAAAGACTTAGATATTCAGTTATCAGGTGCATCGAAAGCTGCAATTGATGTAGAAGTTCGTAAAATTGAATTTGATGCTTCGGGTGCTTCAAAAGCAGACTTGAGAGGTTCGGCCGAACGAGTGAACATAGATATTTCGGGAGCTTGCCACATTAATGCCAAACGCATGGAAATCGACCAAGCAAGAGCCGATGCCAGTGGTGCGAGTCATATTAGTTTCGGAAAAGTAAAAGATTTCGATTCAAATACCAGCGGTGCGAGCAAAATAAGCAGAGAGTAAAACAGTGAGAAAATGAATAATTAATAGAATGAGTGAATATGCTTCGAGCCTTATTCACTCATTTTGTTTATTGGTTCGTTAGTTTAAAAATCTGTTTCATTAGCACCCATTTCTCACCAGGTTTGGCCATTGGCAAGCCCTGTTGATATTTCCAAACAAATGCTTCCCACGCTTGTACTTTAGGGTTGTTGGCATCCATTTCTGATTTTCTTTCAAACGAAAAATCATCTTCGGTTTCCATAATCATAAACAAGCGATTGCCGATTCGGTAAATTTCCATTTCCGTAATGCCAGCATCAGTGATACTTTTGGCGATGTCGTCGGAAATTCGTTCGTGTAATTTTTCATATTCGGCAATTAAAGTTGGGTCATCAACTAAATCAAGGGCAAGCGTATAACGTTTCATTGGAAAAAATGGGGGATTTTTTGAATACTTTTTTTAGATATAATTAATTGATAATCAGAGTTTTTGTTATTAACTGGAAATGTTTTTTCTATTTCCTACAATATTTTTCGTAAAAAACGTTTGAAATTAAATAGATTTTTTCGTTATTTCATTTGAGAAGTAAATTTTTGTTATACTTTTGCAGCCTTAAATTTTTTGTAACACTAAAAAGGAATATAGACTATGTATTGGACACTCGAACTTGCGTCGTATTTAGAGGACGCTCCGTGGCCCGCTACAAAAGATGAGTTGATAGATTTTTCGATTCGTTCGGGAGCACCCATTGAAGTTATTGAAAACCTACAAGAACTTGAGGACGACGGGCAACCGTATGAGAGCATTGAGGAGATTTGGCCCGATTATCCGACCAAAGATGACTTTTTCTTTAATGAAGACGAATATTAAGCTCGAATCAATGGTTCAATAGCACAAATTATTCGTTAGATTGCAGAGCAACAATCAGATTCGTCTGGTTGTTGCTCTGTTTTTTTTCTGGACTTCAAACTTTTCCTGCAATGAATATTTTACAAATTTTTATCGTAATTCTTGTAATAGTTTTGGTGGTTTTTGCTTGTTTACCTAAGAAAAAAGTAAAAGAATACACTTTTCGCTACGATATTGGCAAACCCAATAATAGAATGGAAATGCCCCAAAACCTCAAAGAGATTTCGGGTTTATCATTTTATAAAAACAATCAACTCGCTTGCGTAAACGACGAAAAAGGTACGGTTTTTATCTACGATTTAGCTTCGCAGGAAGTTGTAGAAACAATCGACATCGGTAAAAATGGCGATTACGAAGGCATCGAAGTTGTTGATGATGAGATTTTTATCATGAAAAGCAACGGCAAAATCAAAGGTTTCAAAATCAGCGATGGCTCAGAAAGAAAAATTGATTGCTCAGATAAAGACGTGAAAGAATATGAAGGACTGAGCTATCACCCACAAACCCGAAGCCTTTTGCTCGTAACAAAAGAAAAAGACAAGGGTAAAAACGATAAGAAAACCATTTATGCTTATTCTTTAACCACTGAAAAGTTTAGTAAATATCTGACTATCAATGAAGATATGATAAAAGGCAGCGATGGGAAGAAAACATTTGCACCGTCGGGAATTGCGGTACATCCGATTACGGGCGAAATTTTTGTAATCTCTTCGCAAGGCAAAAAACTACTGATTTTATCACCCGAAGGAGAAAAAAACACTCTCATCGAACTCGACCCCGAGGCTTTCGTTCAACCCGAAGGTATCTGTTTTACTCCAAATGGTGACTTGTTTATTTCATCAGAAGGCTCAGATAGCAATGGTTATATCCTAAAATTTTCATTTTTTTTATAAATTTTTTTTTATTGCTTTCTTACTGAAAGATTTTACAGATTTCTTATTATTTTCTTTGAATAATACAATTACAGATTTTTAAAGTTCAACACTTGTTTAGAGTTTTTGTAAAAAAATTAAACAAAATATTGGATACCCTGTTGTTATTGCATTGTTCAACTTAAAATAATAATACCTACAAATGTACAATCTATTCCTAAACATCGTCAACATTGACGGCAAAGACCCAGTTTCATTTACATTCTTCACAGGCTACATGGCAATGCTTGCCGCATCAGTATTTTTCTTGTTTGAACGAGGAAGTGTTGATGGAAAATGGAAAACTTCTCTTTTAGTTTCGGGCTTAATTACTGGTATTGCAGCGGTTCACTACTACTACATGAGAGATTTCTACGGAGCAACGGGCGAAACCCCAGTAGCTTTACGCTACATCGACTGGACACTAACAGTGCCATTGATGTGTGTTGAATTTTATTTGTTGCTCAAACCAGCGGGTGCAAAGCCAGCATTCATGTGGAAGCTAATTTTAGCATCGGTATTGATGTTGGTAGCGGGTTACATCGGTGAAGCATTTAATCCAACCGCTTCAACAAGCCATTCTGTCATGTGGGGTGTGATTTCAACCATTGGTTATGTTTATGTATTGTACTCAGCATGGGTTGGAGAAGCAAAACAATTAGCAGCTTCTTCAAACTCAGCTTCTGTAAAGTCAGGGATTCAGGCACTTGCTTGGTTTGTATTGGCTGGTTGGGCAATTTATCCAATCGGTTACATGGCCGGCCCTGGTGGTTGGTTAGGACCAGACGGTGCAGGTTTATTCCAAACAAAAGATTTGAACTTGTTTTATAATATTGCCGATGCAATCAATAAAATAGGTTTTGGTTTAGTAGTGTATAACATTGCAACTACTGAATCTAAAAAGGTTTTAGCTTAAAGTTCGCATTGTTTTTGCCCAAAATCTTAATTTTTAAGGTTTTGGGCAAAACAATTTTCTCCTCCGTAATAGTGATTATCTTGAAATAATCGACAATTTCATTAAAGTGTAAATGTCTAATAATCAAATAATTACAAAATCTTTGGACTGTCGTCTTTTGACTATGGACTACTTAAACAATCTATTTCTTTTTCTGCTAAATACTCAAAATCAATGAGAATCTTCCTCTTGTTTGTAGGTTTTGCTATGCTGTTTGTGCATCAATATATTCGGCATATCTCGGTAGAAGGTCAATTTTTGGCGTTTGCAATAGGTATTCTATTTTTGGGAATTCCGCACGGGGCGGCCGATTTGTTGGTTGCCAATCAAAATGCAGATAATAGTAAAAAACGCTTTTCGATGTTATTCTTTTTTGTCAATTATTTAGGCCGACTCGTTGGTTTTGGTGCCATACTTTGGTTTTTTCCATTGATTGGTAATATTCTATTTATTTTTCTGGCAGCTTACCATTTTGGGGAAACTGATTTACATCATTTTAAGACAGATACAGCTCGCGGTAAGTTTCTCGTAACAAGTTATGGATTAGTTATTTTGAGTTTAATTTTGATGCCCAATTTTGATGAAGTTCGCCCAATTTTATTGCTTTTCAAAGCAGGTTCTGATAATTTGGCTTTTATCAGCTGGCTTGACTTGCATCGAATTGGATTAATTGTTTCGGCCGTCATATTATTTTTGGTTAGTGCGATTATTTATTTCTTAAAAAACAAAGATGCAGTTTTTGTAAAAAATAAATTCTTCTCAATTCAATTTCTATTAATTTTGGTTATTCTGTATAATCTCCCAATGGTGCTGGGTTTTACATTTTATTTTGTTATTTGGCACTCAACACTCTCGCTCAAAAACATCACTTCGTATCTCCGAAATAATAGTAGTTTCAATACCGCTAACCGTGTTATTCGTCAGATTGTATTTTACAGTTTATTGGCCATCGGTGGAATTTTAATTTTTGGCCTTACTGGATTTATGTTTATCAACAATAATGCTATAATGGCTTATAGTTTTCTGGGCCTTGCAGTTCTGACCGCACCACACATGCAAGTAATGCACGACATGTATCACAAAATTCGCATCAATCATAATGCCTGAATGCAATTTTGAATTGTTTTTGTACTTTTACCAAGTAAACTTCAAAAACATTCAATTATGCGAATAATTCTAAGCCTTATCTTCATTTCAAACTTAGTTTTTGCACAAGTTGGCAAAGAAAAAGTATTGGTTACTGACCTCACCCGAATCAAACAAATCGGTTCTATTAACATTGCTCCCGATGGCAAAAAAGCCATTTACTCGCTCCGAACTTCCGAAGTAAGCGAAGAAAACAAACTCGAATACGATTATCGTACGCATTTATTCCTGACTGATTTTCAGACAGTTAAGCAAATTACCCGTGGCACAGAAAGCGTCGGTAGTGCGTCGTGGTCGCCTGATAGCAAACAAATTGCCTTCGCTCGAAATGTGAAAGGTAAATCTCAAATTTTTATTATGCCGCTTGATGGTGGCGAAGCCTTCCAGCTAACTGATTCAAAATACGGTGCTTCAAATCCAAATTGGTCGAAAGATGGTTCAAAAATCTCATTTAGTATCGGTCTTTCTCTGACCGAACTCTTGAAAGATTCTGTACTGAATCCATCAAAAGGTATTCCTGCATGGTCTTTAGAAAAACCTGGTTTTGCGAAAAATGAGTTTTTAAAGCCTGCTAAAGGCGTGAAACCAAATCCAGATGGTACAATTGAAGAGATTCGTGCATATTTGGAAAAAGATGTAGAAGATAAAAAAGCAAAGGTTATCAACCGTCTTACTTTTCAAGGAGAAGCCACTACTCAACCAGAGTTGAATTTTTCGCATATTTATACTGTCGAAGTAAAAGAAGGAGCAAAAGCTACGCCTCTGACTACGGGCTTTAGAAGCTACGGCGGCGGAGCATGGCTACAAGATGGGCAAATTGCGGTGCAAACAGCTCTCGACTCATTATTACACCCTGACCGTGAACAAGATAACAGAGTTTTGGTAATGAACCCAGATGGCTCGAATCGTAAAGTGCTTTTGGGTGAAAAAGGAAAATCGTTTGGTGGTGTAACTTGGTCGCCCGATGGAAAAAGCATCGTTTACACAAAATCAAACTCTCAAGGCGTAAATATTGGCGATTTGTACATCGCAAAAGCCGATGGCACAAATCCACAATTGATTAAATTCGACCGCTCTGTTGGTGGACTAACGTGGTCGAAAGACATGAAATATGTCTATTTTACGGCACAATCAAACGGCGGACAACCAATTTATAGAGTTGATGTGCAAACTAAGAGAGTTGAACAACTCACTGATTTTGAATCGGGAATTTTAGGGTTTGATTTATCTGCTGATAAAATCCTCTATTCAAAAACCGAAGTGGCCAATCCAAATGAGCTTTATGTGGCCGATTTACAGATGAAAAATCCTGTGAAATTGACTTCTGTAAATGATTGGGTAAAGAATAAAGCTTTGAGTTTTCCAGAAAAACGCACTTATACAAATTCAAAAGGTCAAAAAGTAGAATATTGGATAATGAAGCCTACCAATCTTGAGGCAGGAAAAAAATATCCACTCTTATTGAATATGCACGGAGGTCCAACGGCTATGTGGGGGCCAGGTGAGTTTTCGATGTGGCACGAACACCAATATTTTTGTTCGCAAGGCTATGGCGTGGTTTATGCCAATCCACGTGGTTCGGGTGGCTATGGATTAGATTTCTTACGAGCCAATATCAAAGACTGGGGAACTGGCCCAACCGAAGACGTTTTGGCTGCTGCTACGGATGCCGCAAAAGCTTCGTGGGTGGATACTTCTCGCCAAGTAATTACGGGCGGCTCGTATGCAGGTTATCTGACCGCTTGGATTGTGGCACACGACCACCGTTTCAAAGCAGCTTTTGCTCAACGTGGCGTTTATGACCTTACAACATTCTTAGGCGAAGGAAACGCATGGCGTTTGATTCCGAGTTATTTCAATTATCCGTGGAATGATACGCAAGAAAAAGTACTGGAAACCAATTCTCCCTATACATTCGTTGACAAAATTCGTACGCCGCTACTCATCAAGCACGGTGAAAACGACCTTCGCACGGGCGTGATTCAAAGCGAAATGATGTATAAATCAATGAAAATCATGGGCAAAGAAGTAGAATACGTAAGAATGCCAGGTGGTACGCACGAACTTTCTCGCACAGGGAATGTTCGTCAAAGAATCGACCGTATGCTACGCATTTATGAGTTCTTTGAGAGATTTGTGGGGAAGAAGTAAAAGACGTTTTCTAACATTATTTTTAAAATATTATCCTAATTTTGTACTATGGATTACAGATTAGAAAATTTATCAGAAGACGACTTTGAAGAGCTTGTGAATGTACTTTGTCAGAAAGTTCTTGGCACAGGAGTTGTTAGTTTTACTAAAGGTAGAGATGGTGGGCGTGATGGGCGTTTTGTGGGTACGGCAAATCGTTACCCATCAGAGATAGAAAGATGGAGTGGTAAATTCATTATTCAAGCTAAACATACGACAGACTATCAAGCAAGTTGTTCAGATAATACTTTCTTTGGGAACAAATCCAGTTTAATAAATAAGGAAATTGAAAAAGTGAATGTATTGAAAAGTAATAATGAAGTTGATAATTATTTACTTTTTACTAATAGAAAAGAAACAGAGTCCAGAGAAGCTGCAGGGAAGTATATCAAGAACGAAACAGGTCTTTTAAATGTTGATATTACTGGAAAAGAGACTATTCATAGACTTTTATCCCAAAATAAAGATATAATTAAACAATTTGGACTTGATAAATTTACATTACCTTTTGAGTTCTATGATAAGGATATTAGGGATTTAATTGTCATTTTTCATGATACATTACCTGATTTTGTTAATCAAACGTCATTAGTTTTAGATAGGCCAAATATTGAAACTAAAAACCAAATTAATAATCTTGACAAATCATATTATGAAAATATAATTTTGAATGATTTAAACCGTTATCGTTCACAAATTCTTGATTTTTTAGAAAACCCTATCAATCAAGAGTTTGCAAGTTATTATGAGGAAACGGCACAAGAATTAAAACGGGTAATTGAGACAAATCATGGTAAATTTGATGATTTTAAAAATGTTTTCGACTTTCTAACCAAATACTTGATGGAGAAAGAACCCGAAAAACTAAAAAAATATAGAAATACAATTCCTGCCTTTTTTCATTTTATGTACTATCAATGTGATATAGGAAGAGATAAATGATTACTCCAAACAAATATCTAAACTTAGACTTATCAGTGATTAATGTTAGTGCATTAATCACTGATAAGTTAAAAAAACATAGTTTATTAAAGTACGACGAGTTACTTAAAATAACAATAGATTCTCTTGGCAAAAATTCAAGAGAAGTATTTCCTTACGCTTTAAATTTCCTATTTCTACTTAATAAAGTTCATTATATACAAGAGTTAGATGTATTTCAGTTAAATTTTGACTAAATGAAATTAAGTAAGATATATAGCAATATGCCTTTTCATAACCTCTCTTTCATTACTGATAAAGGTGGGTTAAATGTTATTTTGGGAGATACTAAAAGTAATAATGGCGAAAACAAACAACATAATCTTGGCAAAAGCAAGTTAGCAGAACTTCTTGATTTTATGTTATTGAAATCAGTAGATAAAAACTTTTTCTTTTACAAGGATATAACGAAAGAGAAATTTGCTGGCTATGAGTTTTATTTAGAAATCTTACTAAATAGTGGCAAATATTTAATTATAAAAAGAACTGTTGATACTCCAACCAAAATTTCTTTCAGAATAAATGACGCTCATTTGCAAGACTTTATACTTTATGAAACCTTTGATAAAGCCTTCACTTTTGATAAAGCTAAAGAGTATTTAAATGAGTTATTAGCTTTTGACTTTTGCATAGAAAATAACGAGAGCTATCGTAGATTGGTAAACTATTCATTAAGAACACAGGGAGATTATGAACCCAAGATGAATACAATTTTCCAATTACGAAAATTTACTAAAAATAAAGATAAAGACTGGAAGCCGCTCCTATTCAGCTTATTAGGCTTTAATGGTCAGATATTAAAAGAAAAATACGATTTAGAAGAGAATATTAAAGAAGAAAGTAAAACAATTAAAACCCAAGAAAAAGATTTTGGAATAAAATCAGAAGATAAAGATTTAATTGTCGGAAAAATACAAAATGCAGAAATAGAAAGAGACCTTTTACGCAAGGAATTAGACAATTTAAATTTTTACAATCAAGATAGGGCTATTATTCAAAACTTAGTTGGAAATGTTGAAGGACAAATATCAGAGTTAAATCAAAGGTTATACAACATAGAGTACGATATAAGAAAATTAGAAGATTCTATTAGAAATGAATTTTCTTTTGATTTAAAAAAGGTTGAATCTATTTTTAAGGAAATAGAATTGTACTTTCCAACTCAACTTTCAAAGTCTTATGAACAGTTGATAGAATTTAATCATAAAATTACCCAAGAGCGAAATAAGCAAATTCGCCAAACATTAATTGAAAAACAACAAGAAGAAAAAGAAATCACAGAAAAATTGATTTCTTTAAATAACCAAAGAGAGCAATTTAGAGACTTAATTCAGGACACTTCTTTGTTTAAAAAGTATTCTGAATATCAGAAAAAGCTTATTGAAGCAGAAAAAGAGTTGTTTCGTTTTCAATCACAATTACAAGCAATAGAGGAAATTGAAAAAAGAAAAGATATAATTGAAGAAAGGCAAAAACATGAACTTCAAGAAGTAAAAGATTTATTGAAAGAAATCATTGACAACACAGCCAAGTGTGTTTTATACATGAATATTCGAAGGTCTTTCTCAGAAATCGTTAAACGTGTTTTAAATGAAAACGCCCTTATAAAAATAAGTCCTAACTCAAATTATAATATAGACTTTAGTCCTGAGTTTCCCAATTCAGTAAAAGACGCTGGTGCAACTTATTATAAAATCCTATGCGTTGCCTTTGATTTAGCCATATTAATTAATTACCGAAATAAATCTCATTTTCGTTTTGTTTATCACGATGACGTTATTTCTGGTGATGACAATGGTGTAAAATCAAGGTTAATTGAAGTTATTAGAGAGGTTTGTGAAAGATATGACATTCAATACATTTTTTCTGCAATCAAAGATAACATCCCTCAAAGTATAGACTTATCACAGAATGTCATATTAGAACTTAATGACAAAGACGATTCGGGTAAATTATTTAAAATGAGTTTTTAGAACGAACAAGCCACAAAAAAAGCCGAGGCAAAACCTCGGCTTTTTATTACTACACTTACCTAAACCCTAAAACTCCATAGGTACGCT
>OFDC01000483.1_pt1 | contig 29921 bp, 23 predicted proteins | sample 1520941 | NCBI WGS metagenome assembly OFDC01 (sample SAMEA94258168, study PRJEB24077) | hot springs metagenome | biome: Aquatic biome; feature: Water | place: India | collected 2012-12-06 | depth 5 m | reverse complement strand
CGCTCGGCGTCCAGCCACCAGCGGCAGGCCTGGACCTCGCCTGTATTGGGCGTCTTGTGCAAGCGGCGCTTGCCGCGCGGCTCGTGCTTGAAGTGCTTCACCGCATTGGTGAGGTAGAGATCGCGTCGGTTCAGTCCCACCTCTTCAAACGCCGCGCCCAGAAGACGGCCCGCAGGTCCGGCGAACGGTCGCCCGACCAGATCCTCCTGATCCCCCGGCTGTTCGCCCACGATCATCAGCCGCGCGCCCCTGGGGCCCTCGCCGCAGACCCCCTGGGTGGCGTCGCGATACAGGGGACAGCGGCGACAGGCCTGCACCCCGCGCTCGACCTCGCTCAGATCATCGGGAACCGCATCCGCTGTGGGCCGCCCGGCGTGCAGATCCGGCGCGATGGCCCGGGAGAAACGGGCGTTGGGTTCGGGAGCGGGCTTGGCGACCATGACATCGGTGCGAACCGACGACGCCGCCACCAGTTCCGGGATCAGCGCCGCCTCGGGCAGGTTCTTCCAGTATCCCTTGGCCATTTCTCCCTTCATCGCCTTCACCTTCAGCCGGGCGGGATTGAAGGTCGAGGCGTAGTAGGTCTTCCAGAATTCCTCGATCTCGTCCTCGGCCGGGGCCATGTCGCGGGTGGCCGGCGGGCCGAAGGCCAGTTGCTCCCCGTCCCAAAACGCCGAGCCGTCCGGGGTCAGGATCGACCAGCGCATGGTCGGGAACCGGCGCTGGAAGAAGGGGGCGGTCTTCTCAAGCACCCGATGCGGCGGCTCGAACCAGGCTACCCAGGCCTCGCCCCGCCCATCCTCGACCTGCCGGAACCGGACGAAGGCCTTCATCTTGTGCGAGGCCCGACTGACGGTCTTGGCCCGCTCCATCGCCTCGGCCACGTCCCGGTCGGAGATCACCTTCATCAGATCGGGCTCGTCCCTCAGCCGCCACAGCAGCCGGTACAACAGATCGAACCGGTCGGCGGAGCGGTGCAGGATCACCTCGCGCGCCAGGTCCACGAAGGCGGCGGGCGCCGAGAAGCCCTTCTCCTTCCGCTCGCCCCCCCCTTGAGGATGACGAGGCGTGGCAGGCGGGTGAGCGACCATAGGCGGCTCGTCGAACAACCCGCCCTGCCCGGACGCCTCAGCCCCCTCGACCACGAACCGCGCCGCCGCAGGCTCCACTCCGGCCAACCGCATCTCGCGCGCCGCCGTCCTCCAGGCGTCGAAATCCGTTTCCGACGCCAGCATCGCCGTCCGCATCAGAATAGGCTCAACTGTTGCGGCGCCCCCGTCGCCACCCGCGCCCTAAGGTCCGCCGCGTCGGTCAGGCCGCCGGGCGTCCAGTCCAGGGCGGTGATCCAGGGTCGGACCTTGTCCACTGATCGGGTCAGTCGCCCGACGTCCTCCAGCCTCAGCGTCCGATACCGGCGCACCGACACGATCCGGTCCACCGCCTTCACCCCCAAGCCCGGCACGCGCAGCAGCATCTCGCGCGTGACGGTTTCGCCCGCATTTTCCATGAAATAACGGAAGAGCGCGAATTCCTTGGGGCTTAGCGCGATGTGCTTGCCCGAGCGGAACGCGGTGCGGGCCTTCACGTGGCATTCGAACGCGCCGTAGATGATCACCGCGCCGTGAACCGCGCCCGCCGCGCGGCGATGCAGCGCGCGCAGCCGCGCTACCAGCTCCTGCGGCTCGTAAGGTTTGGCAAGATAGTCATCGACGCCAGCCTCGAGCCCTTCAATGCGGTTTTCGCTGCGGCCGAGGGCCGAAAGCATCAGCACTGGCGTGCCGACACCTGCCGAACGCAGGCGCGAGACGATCGTCAGGCCATCGAGATCGGGCAGCATGCGGTCTAGGATGATCACGTCGAAGTCCTCGGCACCGGCGCGCTGCAGGCCCGCCGTCCCGGTCTGCTCCCATGCCATCCGGTCACCGTCGGCCAGCACCAGTTCCTGCACGGCCTGCGCGGCGCGTGGATCGTCCTCGACGTATAGGATGTTGAGATTGCCCATCTTCGCTGCCCCCGATCCGGCATTTGCCGTGGCCGAACCGTCCGGCGTGATCATTTCACGCCGGACGGTGGCCTTGCAACCCTTCGTTTCGCGAGCGTTTCAGCGCATGTCCTCGACCGAGACCCAGCCCTTGGTGCCGAAGCTGTCCTGGACCTCGATGAACAGACCTTGCCGCTGACCGGTGGGTGTGAGAGCGGTTCCGGCGCGCACGGTGCGAAGAGCTGCGGACTTGAGATCGGCCGCGGCAAACATCTTGGTGTCGATCGCGGTGGTCGCGCTGGCGGGGGTTGCCGGTGCTGGTGCCGCAGCCGGAGCGAGCGAGGCGAGCGAGGGGCCTTGCGCCGATATGTTGTTGAAAGCCTTGACGAACGCCTCGATCAGCATCTGTCCGTCCTTGCTCCCGGCATAGGCCGCGCCGGTTGCACCATTGGCCACCGCACCGATGGCGCCGCCGCCACCGCCAAACGAGATGGAGGTCTTCTTGACCTCGCCCGCGCCTGAGGCGACTGTCTGGCCATTGGCCGGGCTGATCAGGCGGATGCCTGCAGCCACGACCTTCTTCTTGCCGCCGAAGCCGCCCAGCATGCCGAGCATCGAGCCGCCGCCGGGAATTCCGCGCAGCATCCCGCTTGCCGCACCCGAGCGGACGAGGCCTTCCATCGCAACGCCCTTAGCCTTTTCAATGGCTTGGTCGACTTCTTCCTTGTCGCCAGCGATGACGTTCATCAGGAACGTGGCAGGCTTGCCGCTGGCCGGATCGTGCAGCGAAAAGCAGCCGGATTCGCGCGCCATGGCAGCGATGAGCTCGCGCGGGGAGGACAGGCCGTACTTGGTCCAGCCTTGGGTTTCGCCGTCGACCAGGGCGATCGAACCATAGCTCTTGTCGCACTTGGCGAGCGTGACGGGCGGCTCCTTGTCGGCAGCCAGGGCAGCAGTCGAAACCATTGAAAGCACGGCGAAAGTCAAGGTCCTGCGAAGCATCGGTCTTCCCCTAGAAGGGGGGCTGCACCCCCGTGCGGCCCCTTTCCAACTCTGGGGTAACTCTGCGGCAACTCTCCCCCGACTCCCACACAACTGTCCCGTCACTCTTGTGACAATTGCCGTTAATCTTCGCGGCAATTGCCGTTCAAGGAGCAACCTTGCCGAAGACAAGCACGCCGTTGACGGTGAACGCGCCAGTCGGGGCAAAATCGCTGATCTGATAGCCAAGGCCGACGTGGCTGGCGGCGTTGCCATAGAGCGCGCCCACCACGCTTGCGGTGCAAGAACCGATGCAGCTGTTGGCGTTTGCCGCCGCGATGGCAACCGAGCCCGAACCGAAGCGCATGTCGCCGCCGACAACGAGGCCGCCGTTGCCAGGGTCTGCCGATCCGCCCGGCGTTGCCACCGTCCAGCCCCGGTTACCGGTGGCGACGTTGAGGTTGAAGCCGACCTTGGCCTGCGTGCCGAACTGGACGGCGAGCGTGCCCGATGCCGTTCCCGAGTTGCCGTCCGCCCCGTTGAAGTTGGTCGGGGCGGTCGAGCCGACGACGGCGTAGTTTACCGTCCCGCTTACCGGGAGGTTGGCTGCTGCGGTTCCGGTGACGATATGAACCTGAGGATTGGTCGAGGCATTGTTCGCGGTATCGTCCCAGCGCGTCCAGGCCACTGCATCATCGATCCGGCCGTGTTCCTTGAGCACCGAGGAGGTGCCGTAGAGGATGTTGGAGTTTGGCGTCAGCTTGACCCGGCTGATCGTGCCGTCCGGCGAGACCGTGACTTCGGCGGACGAGGACGCGTTAGTGCCGCCGTTTTGCAGAACCGCAGTTGGCGCGAAGCTGATCGTGGGCGAGCCGGACGAGGCGACGGTGCCGCTGGCCTTGAAGGCAGCAGAGCCGATGATGTACTTGCTGTCGCCGCCCGGCGTCAGCGCGGCGTAGGTGATTGCCGCCTTGTCTGCCGATCCGGCAAAGCTGCCGTTGACGGCCACGGTGCAGAAATTCGTGCAGCGGCTCGATCCGTCGTCCCCGGGCGCGACGAAGCCGAAGGTCCCGTTGGAATAGAGCTGGAACTGCGTTGTCGACTGCGAGATGTCGGCAAGACCACCCGTGGTGGCGATGTTATAGACGTAATCGGCACCATTGAGACTGCCGCCGGGCATGACGATACGCGCTTCCATCGCCACTATCGGCAGGGTACGCCCGAAATTGACCTTGAAGCTGCCGGTGAACGTGCCCGGCGCGCTTGATCCGTCGATCCATGTTGGCTTGGTCGCGGCATAGAGAGCATAGCTGACGATGCCCGTCGTCGGCGCCGAGAAGTTTGTCGGCAGGGCCCGCGCGGCGAAGTAATGCAACCCCTGGTTGGCGGTCAGGGTAAAGGGGTTGGCCCCGGTGTTGGTGCCATTGGACCACCGGCCGAGCACGATATCGGCATCCCCGGCAACGTCGCTGACCGTCATCGTGCCGGGCGTGCGCGTTATGTTGGCCGGGCGCGTGTAGCTCTGAAGCCCGCCGTTGGTATCGAGCGTATAGGCCGTGGCGCTGAAGCCCAGTTCGCTGCCGGTGATGAGACGGCCATCCGGCAATCGCAAGGTTGTTACGAAGTTGATGCGCGGGGACGTGCCGTTGAAGCCGCCGGTGTAGCTGGTCAGCACGCTGCCACCCGTCCCGCCACCGGTGGTTCCGCCCGGCAGGGTGCCGTCCTTGCCGAAGATCACCGCGCCCTGGATGCGGCCTGCGCTGAAGCTGCCGCCGTAGGTCTGGTACATCAGGCCGAGGCGGTTGACCTGCTCCTGCCCGGCGAAATCGCCGTAGAAGCTGATGTTGCACGGCGTGCCCCCGGCGACGCATCCTTGGCCCGTTCCGGTCATGCTGTTGCCGAAGAAGTAGTTACCGAGGCTGTCGTAGATCACCTCCTGCATCTGGCCATTGGCATAGTTCGGCGTGCTGAAGGTGTAGGTCACGTCGCCGCCGGATTCGGGCATGACGATCGTGCCGAGCGTGCGATAGGTGAGATTGCGGTTGTTGCTGGAAAAACCGATCGTCAGCGCCGCATCGAAGGTGCCGGGCGCTGTGCGGCCATCGGAATAGACCGGGCGGGTAGCTGCCAGCACCTTGTAATCGACCGTGCCCGAAACCGGCAGCGTGCCGCCCTTGGGCGCGAGCACGACATAGGGCATGCCGTTGTTGGTGCCGAAGCCGAACTGGCTGTTCTTGAAGCGGGCGTTGCCATCGTAGTAGCGCCCGACAATGGCACTGGCATCGCCCGCAACGTCGGTGACCTTGGCTCCAAGCGTGGCGATGTCGCCTGCGGTTTCAAGCTCCCCGGCAGCGTTGATCGTGGGCGTGGAGTTGGCAGGCTGGATGTTGCCGTTGTGCCCGGCAATGGCTTTCGATCCCGATGCGTTGGATGGGAAACCGCCGGTATAAGTGGTGAGGCGCGTGCCGCCGGTTCCGCCCCCGGTTCCGCCGGTGCCACCTCCGGTGCCGCCACCGGGAAGCCCCGAGAACAGGTCCGGATTTCCGCCACCTGCAAGGTAGACGTAGAAGCTTTCGATGAAGGCCAGCGTCGCCCCGTCGAACAGGGCAGCCAGCACGCCCGCATCAGTCAGCGCCTTGAGGTAGGCGAGGATCTGGGCCTGCGTAAGTGCCGTGTATTCCGAAGGCTTTCCGCCGCTTGCGAGGAAAGCGTAGTACGCTTCGAGCGCGGTGACATACGTCGCGTAGACGGGCAGGGCGGTGTAGCCATCGGGCGTGCCGCCGCCAGTGAGGAAGGCGTAGTAGGCGGTGAGGAATTCGGCCTGCGCGCCGAGCAGCGTCGCAAGCTTGCCGCTGTCGATCAGCGCCTTGATGTACTGCTGCAGCAGGGCAAGGTCGGCCCCGGTATAGGCGCTCGGCACGCCGCCTGCCTGCAGGTAGGCGACATAGGCCGCGAGCGCATCGGCGAAGGCTTCGTAGTTCGGCGGGGTCGGCAGGCCGGTGTAGAGGTCCGGGTTTCCACCATTGGCAAGATAGGTGAAGAAGGCCGAGTAGAAGCTGGCGAGCTGGCCGAGGAACGCCTCGTTCGCGCCGACGGCGGAAAGCGCGGCGAGATACTGGCGGATCTCGTCCTGCGTCAGTGCGGTGTAGGCAGAGGGCAACCCGCCGTTCTGGAGAAATTCGTAATAGGCCTGCAGCGCCGTGGCGTAGCCGGTGAAGACGTTGAACGGCAGGCCCTGCCAGCCGTCGATGGACCCGCCACTGGTGAGGTAGGCGAGGTACTGCGCATAGAACGTGGCCTGTGCGCCGAGGAAACGATCCAGCGCGCCCGCTGCGGCGAGGGCATCGAGGTACTGGCGCAGCACGGCGGGATCGAGCGCGGTGTAGGCCGACGGCACGCCGCCTGCAGCAAGGTAGGCCTGATAGCTGGCGAGCGCGGATGCATAGCCGGCGAAGACATTGGCGGGCAGGCCCTGCCAGCCGTCGATGGTGCCTCCATCCTTCAGATAGGCGAGATACTGCGCGTAAAACGTCGCCTGCGCGCCCAGGACCTGTTCGAACAGGCCGGTCGCCTGCAGGGTTTCGAGGTACTGGCGCAGCGCGGCAGGATCGGTGCCTTCGTAGGCGCTCGGCAGCTGGCCGCTCTGGAGGTAGGCGAAATAGGTGGTCAGCGCGGTGCGGTACTGCGCGATGAACGTGGTGCCGCCATTGGCGAGATAGGCCTGAAGCAGCGCGCGGTCGCTTTCGGCAAGGCGGACGAGCAGGCCGGAATCGTTGAGGAAGCCGATATAGGCGTTGATCGTCGCCTGGGTCGCGCCGGCAAACGCCAGCGGATCGCCGCCTGTGCGGATGTAGGCGAAGTAGGCGCTGGTCAGCGAGGTGTAGCGCGACACGAACTGGTCGGCATTGCCACCACCCAGCACGAAGGCGAGATAGGCATCGACCAGCACGCGGTTCTGGCTCGACAGCGCGGCAAAGCCATCGGTGCGCGAGCGGTAGGAGATGAAGGCGTTGATGTCCGCCAGCGAAGTGCCGCTGAACGAGGACGGCGCCGCGCCCGAACGGACGAGATCGAGGAACTGCACCATCAGCCCGGCATATACGGTGAGGAACTGCGCCTGGGTCTGGCCGCTGGCGAGGTAGTTCAGGTAGGCGCGGATCACGTCGGCCTGGGCCTGATTGAACGGCTGGCCACCGTAGAGGCTCTCGAGCCGGGCGGCATAGGCGACGAGGGCGGCAAGATCGCCGGACGGGAAGGTTTCGAGGCTGGGATTGGCCACAGCCGCTTCGATGCGCTGGCCTGAAGAGACGATATCGCCCGAGGCGCCAGCGGCTGCGAGCGCTTCGCCGAGGATCACGGGCACGCCGTTTTCGGCAGCGGCAACCGGGCCGCCTTCGCTGATCGCGGCGACTTGCGGTTCGGTAGCTGGTGTGGGCGCCGGTGCCGGAGCTGGCGTTTGGGCCGCAAGCTGCGCCTGCCGCTGCGGGGTCATGCGCGGGGCGGGCGCGACGGGGGCCGAAGTGGCAAGGCGGGGGTGGCCGTTGGCAACTTCCCATGCCTGCCCGGCGTTGAAGCGCCGTTCCTCGCGCCCGTTGGCAATGCTGGCAAGGCCGGTCAGGACGCGACCCGTGACCATGGTCTTGCCGCTGGCGTCAGTGGCAACCGAGAAGCTGCCGGACGAGCCTGCGCCCGCGATCTTGCCCGTCCCCTGACCGCCGAGGCGGACGAGCGTTTCGCTCATCCCTGCACCGGTGACGGTGACGTTGCCCTTGAACAGATCGACCGAGCCATCGGGGCGCAGCTGGAACTCCGCGCCTTCGACGAACGAAAGCATCGCGCCGCTGGACAGGCGGATCTGGGTGACGCCTGACCCTTGCGTGACGCGCTCGCCGCGCAGGGCGGCGGCGGCAAGGTCGGCATTGTCAGCAAAGACCACTTCCTGCGCCTGGGCACGGGTGGCGAGAGCGAGAGTGGAGGCTCCGATCAGGAGGGCGGTGAGGGCTGAGGCTTTCATGGGGCTGGTCTCCCGGATCAGAATTCGAAGCGCGCGCCGGCCTGCACGGTCCAGCGTTCGTGATCGTAGAGGGCGATGTTCGACCAGTTGCGCGACCAGGTGGCCTTGGGCTGGAGGAACAGGCGCGGCAGGATGGCGAACTTGACCGCGGCGGTCACATCGACGCGCTCGTCATGGCGCTTGCGCATGAACAGCAGGTCGGCGCGGTCATAGCGGCGCAAGTCGAACGCCACGCCGCCGACTACCGCGACCTTGGGCGCAATCTGGATTTCGGCACCGGCGCTCGCTCCGGCGAAGGTGTTGGATTCGGCATCGCCTGCTTGGCTGCGCGTTTCCTCGTGCCCGCCGATCAGGTTGACCGAGAACTGGCGCGCGGCAAGGCCGAGGCCCACGGCAAAGCGGTCTGCATCGCGCAAGGGATCGCGGTCGTAATCGAAGCGGGTGTACTGGACGGAGGCGGAGAGGGCTTTGCCGCCGGGTAGCATATGCGTGTACTGGCCGATCGCGCCATAGGCAGTGCGGAAGCCCTTGTGGCCGAGCCAGTACTTCTGCACCTGCCCCGAAAGCGAGGCGACATCGCGGTTGGCGAAGGTGTGGGCAAAACCTGCGGTGCCGGTGAGGCTGGCTTGATCGAAGGCGGCGGAATCCAGGTTGTCGCGGAAGTTGCCGAGGAGCGAGCCGAACACGCGGTTGGTCCGGCTGATCGCGCTGACAGCGGAGATGCCGCCGGACAGGTCGTAGAATTCGTCCTTCTGGGCGCGGGCGTTGTTGCCCAGCGTTCCGGGGCCGAGCGCGGCGAAGAGCGGGATGGTGATCGAGGTGAGCTGGGTGGCGGAGTTGATGTTGCTGTCGTGCCCGAACGCGCTTTCCGCAAAGCCGGAAAGGTCGGAGCCGCCGCCCTTGATCTGCTTGTCAAACTGGCGGACGAAGCCGGTGAAGCGCTGGCGGACCGGGTCGGGAATGGTCGGATCGTCGACCACAGTGGCGAACTGGGCGCGGGCGGTGTCGATGTCACCGGCCAGGGCATAGGCGCGGGCGAGTTCGGCGCGGGCGGGGGCATTGTCGGGCTGGCGGGCCAGCACGCGCTGCAGGGCGACGATGGCTTCGCCGTAGTGCCCGGCATCCGACGCGGCGAGGCCGAGGGCGTAGTCGAACGCGGGGTCGCCGGCCTGCTGGCGCTCCTGCGCGGCAAGCGCGGTATAGCGGGCTTCGGCTTCATTGGCCTGCTGGCCGAACGCGGGCGTGGGCAGTGCGGCGGCCACGGCCAGGGCGCAGGCACTGGCCTGCAGGAAAAGGTGCTTGGTCGCCATCGTACCCCTCGCGACTGGATGATGGCATTCCAGCTATCGCGAGGCCTGGGCGATGTCCGATGACAATGATTGTCACCGGAGTGACAAGGTCAGTAGGGCAGATCCCTGAGGCTTATCACATAGACACAGGCTATGCTTGCGAGCTAAGCCAGAGTCATGAGCAAGCCCCCATCGCGCCTCCGCCTCGATCCCCGTGCCGTCGCCACGTTCTGGCGGGTGTGCGAGACCGGATCGATCAGCGGCGCGGCGCGGGTGCTGAACATCTCGCAACCTTCGGTTTCGAACACGATCTCGCTGCTGGAGCAGCGGCTGGGAGTGACGCTGTTCGCCCGCTCGCGCAGCGGCATCGTGTTGACGCGCGAGGGTGAGGCCTTGCGGGAACGTGCGCAGGCGATGGTGCGGCTGCTGGAGACGGCAGCGGTCGAGGTGGACCATGCCGCGCGCAACGTGGCGGGCCCCTTGCGGATCGGCGGGACGCCGGGCGCGCTGGTCAGCCTGCTGCCGCAAGCGGTGGCGCGGCTGGAGGAGCGCGTCGGGCCATTTGCGTTGAGCGTGGTCGAGCGGCCGGACCCGCAACTGGCCGACCTTTTGCGCAATGGCGCGATCGACCTCGCTTTCGTCACGACCGAGATCGAGGCCTGTCCGCCCGACCTGGTGGAAGTGACGGCAGCGCGCGATTCCTTTGCCCTGATCGTCGGGCGGCGGCACGATGCGCTGGGAGACCGGATTTCGCTGCGCGAAGTGGCCGAATTGCCGTGGGTGCTGCCCGAGGCGCAAGGGGCGTTCCGGCGCCAGGTCGACGCGCTGTTCCTTGCGGCCGGGGTGGCCGTGCCGCAGAACGTGATCCGCTGCGATTCGCTGCTGACGACCAAGGCCATCGTCCGCCACAGCGACCGCGTCACTATCCTGCCGCGCACCGTGGCCGCAGCGGAATTGTCCATCGGCGTGTTGCGCGCGATCGGGATCGGCGAGGCGACCTTCGAGCGCAGCGTGGGCGTGCGCTATCTGGCCGAACGCGGACTGCCACCACTGGGGCGGGCAATGCTCGACGTCCTCGCCGAGGCATAGGCTGAGCCGATGGCGGGGCGATAATCGGTTATTTTACCTGATGGCTGGCGCGGCGTAGGTCCGGCGGCAAAGCCTTGGGAGAGACCATGTTTGATCGCCGTTCCGTTCTCGCCGGGGGCGTTGCCGCCCTTGCCGCAAGTGGTGCCTCGCTGTCGGCGAAGACGACGCGGAAGGCGGCACCCAGCCCACGCTTTCCCGATGGCTTCCTGTGGGGCGCATCGACCGCGCCGCACCAGATCGAGGGCAACAACACCACGTCGGACCTGTGGTATCTCGAACACCAGCAGCCCACCGTATTTGCCGAGCCATCGGGCGATGCGGCGAACAGTTTCCTGATGTGGGAGCAGGATCTCGACCTGGCCAAGTCGATCGGGCTCAACACCTATCGCTTCGGCGTGGAATGGGCGCGGATCGAGCCGGCCAAGGGCCGGTTCAGCATGGGCATGCTGGGGCATTACCGACGGATCATCGAAGGCTGCCGCGCGCGCGGCCTCGCACCGATCGTCACCTACAGCCACTTCAGCGCGCCCTTGTGGTTCAGCGCGCAGGGCGGCTGGACCAATCCCGAGAGCACCGAGCTGTTCGCCCGCTACTGCACAAGGGTGACGCAGGCGATGGGCGCCGGGATGCACAGCGCGATCACGCTCAACGAACCCAACATCCTGCTGCTGCTCAAGGCGATGCTGCCAAAGCCGGTGTGGGACATCCAGAAGCTGACGCTGGACACGGCGGCCAAGCGGCTTGGCGTGGAGAAGATGGTCTGCGGCAACGTGGCGGCGTACGATGACCTGCCGGCGCTGCAGGTGGGACTGCTGGCCGCGCACAAGGCCGGCCGCGCGGCAATCAAGGCAGTGCGTCCCGACCTTCCCGTCGGCGTGTCGCTGGCGATGCTGGACGATCAGGCGGTGGGCAAGAACTCGATCCGCGACCGCATGCGCGGCGAGCTTTACGGGGCATGGCTTGAAGTGGCCAAGACCGATGACTTCATCGGTGTGCAGAACTACGAACGCGCCTTGTGGGGCGACAAGGGCAGGCTGCCTGCGCCTGAAGGCAGCGTGCGCAACTTTTCAGGTACGGAAGTCTGGCCCCTCTCGCTGGCTGGCGCGGTGCGGTATGCCCATGCGGTAACGGGCGTGCCGGTGCTGGTTTCGGAGCATGGCGTCGGCACAGATGACGACGCGGTGCGCGCCGCGTTCATCCCGCCTTCGCTCGCGGGTCTCAAGCAGGCGATGGATGATGGCGTGCCGGTGATCGGCTATTGCCACTGGTCGCTGGTCGACAACTTCGAATGGATCTTCGGCTTCCGGCCCAGATTCGGCCTTGCCAGCTATGATCCGGTCACCTTCGAGCGCAAGGCCAAGCCGAGTGCCGGCGTTCTGGGGGCGATTGCCAGGGCCAACGCGCTCGCGTGAAAAAACAGAGCGGGCGGCAGTCTGACCTGCCACCCGCCCATTTTCGCTGTCGTTTCGATCAGAACGCTATGCTGAGCGAGGCGCGGATCGAGTAGTCGACGCCGCCCTGGATCTGTTCGGCACCACCGGCCAGCTGCCAGGTATAGTCCATGCCGCCCATCAGCAGGCGTGCTTCGGACGTCCAGCCCGACTTCATGCGGTCTGCCACCAGGCGGAACTGGTCGCCGTCCTCGAAGTTCGCAACTGTATCGCCGAGTGTCCCGGCGAGGCGTGCGCGGTAGCCGCCTTCGAGTTCCAGTGTCAGCGGGCGCTCGTCGCGGGTGACCTCGCCCGCGCTCCACGCGGCGGTGAGGCTGCCGGTGCCGGTCAGCAGGTCCGAGGTGCGCTTGGCGACGGACAAGGCGATCTGTTCGCTGCCGCTCTCGGTGTAGCCCTTTTCGCTCAGCCGATAGTAGTCGAACTTGGCCATCGGCTTGAGCGAGAGGTTGCCGCCGAGATCGGCGCGGTAGGAGACGCCGCCCTGACCGCCCACGGTCCAGCCCTTCCACCGGCCATTGGCGGTGTAGGACAGGGCCGTGCCATTGACGGCGCCGGTGAACTGTCGCGTCGAATTCAGCGAAACGCGGCCGCCCGAGGCCTTGGCGAAGGCGTAGAACGGACCGGATGCAAGACGCCAGAACAGGCCGAGCTCGTAGTTGCTCGCATCGGTCTTCTGATAGTCCGAGGTGGCGATATCGCCCTTGGTGTAGAGGAACGACAGGCCGAGATAGCCAGCGCCGATATCGCGCTCCAGCCCGGCCGACAGGCCCCAGCCCTTGACCTCGAACGCCGCCGTGCCGGTCTGGTCCTTGGTCCCGCGGAAGTAGACCGGTTCGAACCAGCCGCCAACTTCGCTGATGTCGAAGATCGAGCTGTCGTCCATCAGGTGGCGCGAAGCGAGGCGGCCCGAACGGGTGACAAAATCGAACACGCCACCGGCATAGTCGGGCAGGAGCTGATTGAACTGGCCCTGCAGCGCGGCAGCATCCTCCACCTGCAGGAAACTGCTGCCGAGATTGGTCACCGCCGTGCCCTGCTTGTAGATCGCGTCATAGGCGGCGGCTTGCGGCGCGGTGAGGCCCAGCTGCGCGGCGCTCTTGCGCGTCACGGCCAGCACCAGCGTCTCGCCGACGCGATTGATCGCGCCGTTGAACAGGACCGGGAGCTGGGTGGTGGTGGCATCGAACACCGGCGAACCGGTCAGCGTGCCCGCCTTGAGGAAGGTGTAGTTGCCCACGGCCTTGTCGAGCGAGGTGATCGTGGCCGTGACCTTCGAGCCGCTTGCAAAAGTCGCGGTGTTCACGTCGATCAGCGAGGAGGTGCCGGTGCTGCCGTCGATATAGACGTTGAGCGCACCGCCGGAGTTCACGGCAAGGCTGTCGAACTTCAGAGTAGTGGCGCTGCTGGCTCCGAAGCGTCCGCCGTTGACCGTGACGTCGAGCGCGCCGCTGTTGGCCAGCGTGCCGGCGAAGATCGAGGTGCCACCAAGGGTCAGCGTTCCGGCATTCCCGGCAAGATCGAGCTTGCCGATGAAGAAGGCGGTGTCGCCCATCGTCATCGTCGCGGTGCCCGCGCCGAAGTCGATGTTGCCGACATAGCCGCTGTCGCCCGAAAGCAGGACCGAATCGTTGCCCGCGCCGAGGAAGCTGTTGCCGAAGATGCGGCCCGAAGCCACGTCGAGCACGTCGTTGCCGCTGCCCGTGTGGATGTTGCCGGTGATCGAGGTGTAGATCGTGGGGTTGGCCGGGTTGTAGCCGCTGGCGGCCTTCTCGGCATCCTGCGCCTTCTTGTCGATCGCGTTGAGGTACTGCTTGATCGTTACGCCGCTGGTGTTGGCGGTCAGGTCGATCGCGCGCAGGTCATCGCCGCTGGAGCCCGATACCGAGATGAACCCGGTGTTGTTGAGGCTGGTCAGAGTCCCCGACTTGTCCTGGATGGCATAGGCAGTGCCTTCGCCAGGTGAGGACAGCGTGGCCTTGATCGAACCGCTATTCGACAGGCTGGGCACCGTCGAGCCTTCGTTGATCAGGATGGCGACGGCCTTCTGGTCAACAGTCGTCGCGCTGATCGTGCCCGAAACGCCGATGCCATTGGCCATGGTCACGGTGCCACCCTTGCCGCCGATTACGACGGCATAGGCATCGGTATTGCTGTAGACGGCATTGGCGGTGACGTTGCCGTCGAGCGCGAGCGAGAATTCGCCATCGCGCCCCTTGACCTTGCCGATCACGATGTCGCTGGCTGCGCCGACGAGAATACCGGGGCTGTTGCCGACCGAGGTGATCGTGCCGGTCACTTCCGAAGCATCGGCCACGCCGTCGTTGTCCTCGTCGGTCTTGGTGCTGTCGAGGTCATAGGGAGCGGCGTCGAGCAGGATGCCGCCGGCAACGCTGCCGCCGATCTCGACCGCGGCCTTGCCGGTGCGCAAGTCGGTGCGCGAAAGCGTCTTCGTGGAGCCGGCATCGTTGGTATAGGCAGAGCTTTGCGAGATCGCGCCCTGGATGCGCACCGCGCCGCCGACATTGCCATCGACGACCAGGCCCTGCGCACCGGCGCCGACGACTGCGACAGTGCCTTCGACCGTGACGTTGCCCGAGACGCCCTTGGTGCCGATGCCGACGCTGTTGTCGCCCAGCACCTTGATCGTGCCGGTGTTGGAAACGCTGCCGGTGAGGTCAGACTTGGCGACCATGCCGCCCGAGTTGAGGCCCTCAACCGTGATCGTGCCGGTGTTCTTGAGGGTTGCCGTGGTCGTCGCGCCCGCTCCGACAAGGATGCCATAGCGGTTGCTGGCCGAGGCGATCGGGCCATCGACGATGCCGTTGTTGTCGGTATCGGCGCCATTGAAGCTTTCGGTCACGGTGATCGTGCCGCCGTTGGTCACCGTGGTGTTGCGCCCGGCCTCGATGGTGATGCCGGTATCGCCGTTCTTGCCGCCGGTGTTGCTGATCGTGCCACCCGAAGCGACGGTGGCGGTGTTGTTCGAATCGACCGTCACCGCGGTGCCGCCCGAGCCCAGCGTGATCGTGCCGCCGCTGGCAACGGTGACGTTGCCGGCGGTCGAGGTCTTGAGCGGCGCGGTCGTGCTGGTGCTGACGGTGGTGTCGGCATGAGCCGCCTGAGGCGCCAGGAGGATGAGAGCCAGAGACGCTCCAGTCAGCGTCGACAGAAAAGTGGTGCTGCGAAGACGGTCCATAAACCCCTCATGAATTCCGATAAAGATGGCCCGCGCCGGGGTGCGGTCGGCGCGGGCCGAGTGCCGGACGGCGAGGCAAGCCCCGCTGTCCGATCGACAGGTCGGAGGACTCTTGGCCGCAAAGCCGGTTGCCTCCGCAGCACCTAACGGAGTGCGCCTGCCAACCCTTCGCCCGGTCGCGCAAAAATTTGCGACGGACCGTGTCTGGAGTTCCCGTAAATCTGTTGTTCACTTGGGAACCGGCAGGCAGAGTACGTGGAATCCCCTGCGCTTGGGCCGGGGATTGGTGCGAAACGGCGGGTATCCTTGACCTTCTACGGCGATCTGCGCTCGGAAGCGGTGTCGGCTGAAGACAGCCCGATTCCCGCCGCGGACCCGATCCATCGCGAGGCGCTTGATGACGCGGCCCTCATGCGCGAGGTCGCGCGCGGCTCGGTCGACGCCTTCACGCTGCTGGTCGATCGCCATTCGCCCGCGCTCTATCGCGTGGCCATGCGCATGCTGTCCGATGCGGCCGAGGCCGAGGACGTGCTGCAGGACTGCTTTGCCCGCCTGTGGCAGAACGCCCCGCGCTGGACGCCGACCGGCGCTGGCCTGGTCGGCTGGCTGCACCGCGTGACGATGAACCTGTGCTTCGATCGCAAGCGCCGCTTCCGCGTGGTCACGGTCGACACGATGCCCGATCCCGCTGACGACACGCCGTCTGCCGATCGCCGGATCGAAGCCGACCAGGCCTCGCAGGCAGTCGCCGACGCGCTGGGTGACTTGCCCGAGCGCTATCGGGCGGCGCTAGTGCTCTGTTATTACGAAGGATTTTCGAACGCTCTTGCAGCCGAGGTTCTGGACCTCAATATCAAGGCCATGGAATCGCTGCTGTTCAGGGCCCGCAGGCAGATGCGCACGCTGCTCGAGGCACGCGATGTGTCCTGCGCCGATCTTGGGGCGCAAGCGTGATGGCGCGCAAGGTTCCAGCCTCGCCCGCGCGGGCCGATGCCGCGCTCGATCAGGTGCTCGACAAGGCGCCGCGTCCGGCGATGCCGCCTGGACTTGCTGCGCGGATCGTGGCGCAGGCGACGGCGCTGCCGCAGCTTCCGGCCGAACCGGTTCCCGAAGCCGAGCCGGTGCCCTCGCGCGAAACCGCGCAGGTCATTCCGTTCGCCGTGCAGGAGCCTTCGGTGACGACCCCGTCACGCAAGCGTTTTGCGGTTGGCGGGTTCGCCGCGATTGCCGCCACTGTCGCGGCCGTGGTGCTGCTGGGCCAGTCGGGACAGAGTCCGGTGCCATCGGGCGTACCCGCAGCAGTGATGGCGCAGCAGCAGCCTGAAGCAGGGCAACCGGCGGCAGCGCCAGCGGCAGTCATGGCAGAACCGACCCCGCAACTGGCGCGTGCTCCCGCCGCGCAGCCGGCACGCCAAGCCGTCGCTGTGGCAGGGACGCAGGCAGATGCGCCTGTGCCCGCTCCAGCGGTGCAGCCGGCGGTTGAGCCTGAGGCGCAGATGGCGGCCGCAGCTGCTCCTGCGCCGCGGGAAACTGCAGGGCCCAAGGCCGATCCTTCGGCGCGGCCGTCACCGCCGCGCGGGCTGATGGGGCCGCCGGCGCCGCAGCAGGGCTGGGGCTTTTCGGGCGGGGCGCCGGGTGGAACGCTGCCGGGCGGGCAATCGCTGCCGAGCCAGACGACCGGTACGGCACCGCCGCCGCCGCCCCCCTCCGGCAACTAGCGGCAGGCCTGTCGCTCGGCTAAGGGCTTGCCATGCAACAAGAACCGATCCTCGTGCTGACCACCGGCGGCACTATCGACAAGGCCTATTTCGACGCGCTCAGCGAATACCAGATCGTCGAGAGCGGCATCCCGGCGCTGATCGCCGAGGCGCGCGTGGCGCTGCCGTTCCGGGTGATGGAGCTGATGCGCAAGGACAGCCTGGAACTGACCGATGCCGACCGAGCGCTGATCGCTGCCGCCGTGCGCGAGGCGCCCGAGCGCCATGTCGTGATTACCCACGGCACCGATACGATGACCGAGACGGCCAAGGCACTCAGTAACATCGAAGGCAAGACCATCGTGCTGACCGGCGCGCTGTCACCGGCGCGCTTTGCCGAGACCGACGCGCACTTCAACCTCGGCATGGCCTTCGCCACGGCGCAGGTCGCCGCGCCCGGCGTGTGGATCGCAATGAGCGGGCAGGTGTTCGACGGGCTGAAGGTCCGCAAGGACCGCGCGGCCGGCAAGTTCGTGAGCGTCTGAGCTCACGAACTCGCCAGCCGGTCAGGCCGTGAGGAATTCCCTGGTGTAGCGCTCACGCAAGCTGCGCTTGTCGACCTTTTCGGTGCCAAGACGCGGGAGCGGCTCGGTTACTTCCCAGAAGCGCACCGGGATCTTGAACGGCGCGATGTGGGCTTTCAGGAACTCGCGCAGCTCCTCCTCGGTGGCCGAGCAGTTCTCCTTGGCGAGATAGACCGCAGCGGGCACTTCGCCCAGCTTCTCGTCCGGCAGGCCGAACACGCTGGCCTCGGCGATGCAGGGGTGGGCGTAGATTGCGCTTTCCACCTCGATGCACGAGATGTTCTCGCCACCGCGGATGATGATGTCCTTCTTGCGGTCGACGATGAACAGGTAGCCCTCGGGGTCGAGGTAGCCAAGGTCGCCGGTGCGGAAGTAGCCATCGGGCATGATCGCCTCACGCGTCGCTTTCTCGTTGTCCCAGTAGCCAAGGAAGTTGCAGATCGAGCGGATCGACACTTCACCGACCTGGCCTTGGGGCAGTGGCTTGCCATCGTCATCGAGGATCGCGAGATCGACCAGCGGGCGCGAGGCGGTGCCGGTGCTGCCAGGCTTCGCCAAGTAGTTCTCGTTCAGATTGCCGCAGCCGACGCCGTTGGTCTCGGTCAGGCCATAGCCCAGCAGCGGGAAGGCATGGGGCAGTGCCTTGCGGATGCGGTCGACATGCTCGATCGGGCGCGGCGCGCCGCCGGCAGCGAACGAGACACAGGTCGACAGGTCGTAGTTGTCGCGATCGGGGTGGGTGGCGATCTCGAAGCTCATCAGCGGCACGCCGACGAAGTAGGTTACCTTCTCGCGCTCGATCAGCTTCATCGCCTCGACCGCGTCCCACTTGGGCATCAGCACCAGCTTGCGGCCCAGTGCGAAGGACTGGAGGAACACCGGCACTTCGCCGGTCACATGGAACAGCGGCACGTTGACCAGCGTCACCGGCTGCGAGCCTTCGGCCGGGCCTTCGCCTCGCGCGGTGAGGATCGCCAGCATCGCGGCCGACTGGCAGACGTAGTTCATCGTGCCCTGAACCACGCCGCGATGATCCGAATAGGCGCCCTTGGCCATGCCGGTGGAGCCCGAGGTGAACAGCACCGTGGCCAGATCGTCGCCGGTAAGGTCGGGCAGGATCGTCTCCATCCCGCCACCGTTTGCGAGCAGCGCGGCAAGGCCCTCTTCATAAGGGCAATCGTGACCCATCGGCAGGAGCTGCGCGCCATGGGCGTGGCCATCGAGCCGGGCGGCGCGGCCGGCATCGGCAATGACGAAGCGGCACTTCACCAGATCGATGCCGTGCGCCAGTTCCTCGCCCTGCCACCAGCCGTTGAGCAGCGTGGCGCAACCGCCTGCCATCAGCACGCCCATGTAGGCGATGACCCAGTTGGCCGAATTGCGCGCGGCGATGCCGACTCGTTCGCCCTTCTGCAGCTTCAGCCCTTCGACCAGGCCGCCCGCGACATGGCGCGCGGCCTTGTAGGCATCGGCAAAGCTGAGGCGGGTATCGCCATCGACGATGAAGGTCTTTTCGCCCTGCGTCGCGCAGAAGTACGCGAAGTAGGCCGGCAGGTGCGGCGGGGCGGCGGCGATCATGGGCAATTGCTGCCCGAACCGCTCGATCGGGACGGTGTGGAACATGCCACCTTCGGCAGTGAGCGCGCCAAAGGCGCCGTCCATGGCAAGGTCCAGTTCGGTCTTCATGATACCCTTTCGTCTCCTCACCCTGACGCTGTCTTGTTTCGCGCCTTTTTCGGGTTTGCCTGCAACCTTTTCCCTGTGCCAATACGTTACCCTATTGGGCGCGTTTGACAGCACGAAAACGGGTCCGTTCACGAAGTTCTAGGGAGTTCACTTCTTGCTGTCACTAGTGTCAACAGCAACCGCGCTTGCCGTAGCGTCGGCGTCCGCAGGTGCCGGACATGCGCCGATTCGCTGGGAGGATCTGGGCGTCGGGCCGATCGCGCTCGATCTCGGGTTCTTTGCGCTGAAATGGTACTCCCTCGCCTATCTCGCCGGGATCGTGCTGGGCTACTGGCACCTGTCGAAAATGCTGCGCCAGCCCGGTGCGCCGATGGCGCAGCGCCATGCCGACGACCTGTTTTTCTATGCAACGCTCGGCATCATCCTTGGCGGGCGGCTCGGCTATGCGATCTTCTATGCGCCCGAACTGCTGTCGCATCCTGAAAACCTGATCAAGCTGTGGGAAGGCGGGATGAGCTTCCACGGCGGCTTGATCGGCACCGTGCTGGCGATTGCCTGGGTATCCTGGCGCGGCAAGCTGAACTTCGTGCGGGTGTGCGACTACATTTCCGTCTGCGTGCCGTTCGGCCTGCTGTTCGGCCGTCTGGCCAACTTCGCCAATGGCGAGCTGTGGGGCCGCGAGGCAGGTCCCGGCGTACCGTGGGCGATGGTCTTCCCCGGTGGTGGGCCGGTCGCACGCCATCCCAGCCAGCTTTACGAAGCGGGGCTCGAAGGGCTTGTGCTGGCTGTCATCCTGCTCGTGCTGTTCTGGAAGACCAAGGCGCGCTGGCGGCCGGGGCTGCTCGTCGGCACTTTCACGCTGGGCTATGCCCTTTCGCGCTTCACCGTCGAATTCTTCCGCGAGCCCGATGCCCAGCTGCTCGACTTTGCCATGCAGACCGGTCTTTCGATGGGCCAGTGGCTGACCGTCCCGATGATGGCAGTGGGCCTGTTCTTCCTTCTGCGCGGATTGATGCGCAAGCCGGTGCCCGCGGGCGGAGCCGTCCCGGCGTGAGCCAATCGCTGCTGGAGACCTTCGCCCGCCTGATCGCCAACACCGGGCCGATCAGCGTGGCGCATTACATGGCCGAATCCAACGCGCGCTATTACTCCAGCCGCGATCCCTTCGGCACGGCGGGCGATTTCATCACTGCGCCCGAGATCAGCCAGATGTTCGGCGAACTGATCGGGCTGTGGATGGCCGACATGTGGATTCGCGCCGGGCGGCCCGAGCCGATCCACTATGTCGAACTCGGGCCCGGCCGCGGCACCCTGGCGCGCGATGCGCTGGGCGCGGCACGCCGCTATGGCCTGACGCCGCGGGTGCATTTCGTGGAGACGAGCACGGCGCTCAAGGCGCTGCAACTCGAACTCCATCCGACGGCGTTCTGGCATGCCGATCTTTCCACCCTGCCAAGCGACGGGCCGCTGCTGATCGTCGGCAACGAATTTCTTGATGCCCTGCCGGTCCGGCAGATGGTGCGGACGCCTGCTGGCTGGCGCGAGCGCATGGTAGGCCTTGCCGAGGGGCGACTGGTGCCGGTCGCAGGTTCCGCGCCGATGGATGCGGCTGTGCCGCAGGGGCGGCAGGATGCCCCTGAAGGCACGATCATCGAAACATCGCCGGCTTCGGCCGCAGTCGTCTATGAAGTGGCGGGCAGGCTGGCTGGACAGGGCGGCGCAGCGCTGTTCATCGATTATGGCCACGCCGAGCCGCGCTTCGGCTCCTCGCTCCAGGCGGTGCGGGCGCATCGCAAGGTCGATGTCTTTTCCAATCCGGGTGACGCAGACCTTACCGCGCATGTCGATTTCTCGGCCTTGGCTCCGATCGCGCTGTCGCGCGGGGTGCAGTGGCTCGGCACGGTCGAGCAGGGGCGCTGGTTGCGGGCGCTGGGGATCGATGCGCGGGCCGAAGCGCTGGCGGCCTATGCGCCCACCCATGCCGAGGCAATCCACGCCGCGCGCGAGCGGCTGACCGGGGAGGGCCAGATGGGCGTTCTGTTCAAGGTCATGGGACTCGCCGGGCCGCACTGGCCGCAAGGCGCCGGATTCGCCTGAGGCGAAACCTGTGCGCCACCAACTGTCGCAAGACTGAAATCGCCCGGAAATACGGGCCCGATCAAGGGCTGTTTCCCGCACCAAAATGCCTGTTGGCAAAGCCGTGGCTTTGCGTCTATCAGGCGCGCCAAGTGGGGGCCGGGGCCGTGCATTGCGCGTGCCCGGTTCCCGTGCGGTTCCGGTGTCCATGTGGTTAGCCCCATGGGCAATTTCCAGAGCCGTTCCAAAGGGGCAAGTTGGACCGTGCGCGATCCGCGTGCGCGGCGGCAGCAGGCAGGGAATTTCAATGGCTGAACAGGCAAGCATCGACACTTCGGCACAGGCCGAAGAAGGCGTGCGCCGGCGCGATTTCATCAATATCGCGGCGGTGAGTTTTGCGGGGGTTGGCGGCGCTGCCGTGCTGGTCCCGCTGGTAAGTCAGATGGCGCCGTCGGCGGACGTCCTGGCGCAGAGCTCCACCGAAATCGACATTTCGGCGATCCAGCCGGGTCAGGCGATCAAGGCGGTCTTCCGCAAGCAGCCGGTGTTCATCCGCAACCTGACGCCGGAAGAAATTTCCGCTGCCGACAAGGTTGACGCTTCCTCGCTGCGCGATCCGCAGACGCTGGAAGAGCGGACCAAGGAAGGCAAGACCAACTGGCTCATCACCATGGGCGTCTGCACCCACCTCGGCTGCGTGCCGCTGGGCGCGGGCGAAGGTGAAGTGAAGGGCGAGTTCGGCGGCTACTTCTGCCCGTGCCACGGTTCGCACTATGATACCGCCGCACGCATCCGCAAGGGTCCGGCACCGAAGAACCTCGAGGTGCCCGAATATGCATTCATCTCCGACACTGTCGTGAAGATCGGCTGAGGACAGGCAACATGAGCTTTCCCTGGGCAAACGAATACAAGCCGGCCAATGGCCTGACGCAGTGGCTTGACGAGAAGCTGCCGCTGCCCCGCTTCGTCTACAACGCCGTCGGCGCCGGTTATCCGGTTCCGCGCAACCTGAACTACATGTGGAACTTCGGCGTCCTTGCCGGCTTCTGCCTGGTGCTTCAGATCGTGACCGGCGTCATCCTCGCGATGCACTACGCCGCCAACGCAGGCGTGGCCTTCGACAGCGTCGAGCACATCATGCGCGACGTGAACTGGGGCTGGATGCTGCGCTACGCCCACGCCAACGGCGCCTCGGCGTTCTTCGTCGTGGTCTACCTCCACATCTTCCGCGGCTTCTTCTACTCCTCGTACAAGGCCCCGCGCGAGATGATCTGGCTGCTGGGCGTGGTCATCTTCCTGCTGATGATGGCAACGGCGTTCATGGGCTACGTGCTGCCCTGGGGCCAGATGTCGTTCTGGGGTGCCAAGGTCATCACCGGCCTGTTCGGCGCGATCCCGGTCGTCGGCGAACCGCTGCAGGTGTGGCTGCTGGGCGGCTATGCGCCTGACAACGCCGCGCTCAACCGCTTCTTCTCCCTGCACTTCCTGCTGCCTTTCGTGATCGCGGGTGTCATCATCCTGCACATCTGGGCGCTGCACATCCCCGGCTCGTCGAACCCGACCGGCGTCGAAGTGAAGAGCGAGAGCGACACCGTTCCGTTCCACCCGTACTACACGGCGAAGGACGGCTTCGGTCTCGGCGTGTTCCTGCTGATCTACTGCGCGGTGCTGTTCTTCGCACCGAACGCGCTTGGTCACCCGGACAACTACATCCCGGCCAATCCGCTTTCGACGCCTGCGCACATCGTTCCGGAATGGTACTTCTGGCCGTTCTACGCGATCCTGCGCGCCTTCACCTATGACTTCTTCTTCATTCCGGCGAAGCTCATGGGCGTGCTGGCGATGTTCGGGGCGATCCTGGTGTGGTTCTTCCTGCCCTGGCTGGATACCTCGCCGGTGCGTTCGGGCCATTACCGTCCGCTGTTCCGCAAGTTCTTCTGGTTCGGCCTGATCCCGACCATGGCCGTGCTGTTCTACTGCGGCGGCGCTCCGGCTGCGGAACCTTACGTGATGCTCAGCCAGCTGGCATCGCTGTACTACTTCGCGCACTTCCTCATCATCCTGCCGATCGTCTCGTCGATCGAGAAGCCGGAACCGCTTCCGTTCTCGATCACCGAAGCCGTGCTCGGCAAGGATGAGAGCGCAGTGCTCAACGCCAACCCTGCGGCCGCCTGAGCCGGTACGAAGCGCAAGAGAAAGAGAACCCCATGGTCCGTCTTTTTGGCCCCCTAGTCGGCCTCTTCTTCGCCGTCGCACTGCTCTGGTCGTTCGGCAATGGCGCCTACTCGGCGATCTCGGAACCCGCTGCCCCCACGGCAGAGCACGAGTTCCACCTGCACCCCAAGGACGTGAAGTTCGCGTCCGACGGGGCGTTCGGCAAGTTCGACAAGCAGCAACTGCAGCGCGGCTTCCAGGTCTACAAGGAAGTCTGCTCCACCTGTCACTCGCTCAAGCACGTTGCCTTCCGTGACCTCGCCGCCCTCGGCTACTCGGAAGCCGAAGTGAAGGCGATCGCCAAGGAGTGGGGCACCAAGCAGCCGACCTTCGATGCGAAGACCGGCGAGCGCGCAGAGCGTGACAACATCCCGTCGGACTACTTCCCGACCGTGTACTACGCCGGCCAGGGCAGCCCGCCGGATCTGTCGCTGATCACCAAGGCCCGTCACAACGGTGGTGCCTACGTCGCCTCGCTGCTGACCGGTTATCAGGAACAGCCTGCCGAGCTGCTCAAGAAGTTCCCGGATGCCAAGACTCCGGATGGCCTGTACTACAACCCGTACTTCGCCAACCTGAACCTCTCGATGCCGGCGCCGCTGACCGGCGAGGGTCAGGTGACCTATTCGGATGGCACCAAGGCAACCGTCGACCAGATGGCTCAGGACGTCTCGGCATTCCTGATCTGGTCCGCCGAACCCAAGCTGGACAAGCGCAAGCAGACCGGTTGGGCCGTCCTTGGCTTCCTGCTCGTCGCCACGGTCCTGGCATACCTCGCCAAGAAGAACGTCTGGGCCGACAAGAAGGGCGAATAAACCTTTCAAGGCTAACAGGCGAAACGAACGAGGCCACCGGAAACGGTGGCCTTTTTCGTTTGTCAGTCGGGCGTGCCGTCGATCCTGAGCTCGCTCGCCCGGCGGAACAGTTCCAGCACCAGCGGATCGCTCTCGGTATTGCGTATCGCAACCTCGAAGCGGATCTTGCGGGCAGGGGCCGGCAGAACCTCGGCGAGCACGCCCGCATCCAGCAGCGGCCGCACCATCGGCTCGGGCAGCACGGCCGCGCCGCCGCCGCCGGTGACGATGTCGATGAGCGTGCGCACGTTGTTGCAGGTCCCGACCGAGCGCGGCGTGACGCGGTTGGCCTCGAGCGTCTCCATCGTCACCCCGTGCAGCGGTGAGAGATCGGGGATGGACCAGACCGGCAGCGGATGGGCAAAGCCGCCCGCCTGCGCCGTCCGCATGCTTGCCGCCCAGACGAGGCCGACCGAACCGATCGGCGTGGTGCGGATGCCGGGGCTGGCCACTGGTCCGGCCAGAAAGGCAAGATCAATCGTGCCGCCCAGCAATTGCTGGAACATGCGCGCGGTCAGGTCCAGCTCCAGCTCCAGTGTCACTCCGGGCAAGTCCTGCTCGATTGCGTGGACGAAGCCCGGCAAGCACGATGCTGCGGCAATCTCGCCCGAACCGATCCGCACGACGCCGCTGGCGCCCTCGAAGCCGGAGGCCGTCAGCAGGGCCTTTTCGAACCCGGCCCACAGTGGCTCGCATTCCTGCACCAGCCGCCGCCCGCGCGCGGTCAAAACCATGTTGCGCCCTTCCCGGCGGAAGATCGCGATGCCCAGCTGCTCCTCGATCTCGCGCACGCGGGCGGATATCGCGGGCTGCGTGGTGTTCAGCCGCTCGGCCGCGGCGCGGAACGTGCCGAGGCGCGCGATCCACAGCAGCGTTTCAAGGTGATAGATCGCAATTCGCTTCATTGATCACAGGTTGTTATCGATTGTGATAAAAAACAATCGCTCTTTTCAATTTGTATCCTGTGCTAGCACCGTGGGCGAAAAGGAGAGTCTGCCGATGTCGAAGAAGCTCTATGCCGATGCCACTGCTGCGCTCGATGGCCTGCTGCGCGATGGCCTGCTGATTGCCTGCGGCGGTTTCGGTCTGTGCGGAATCCCTGAGCGCCTGCTCGATGCTGTGCGCGATTCGGGCGTCAAGGACCTGACCTTCGCCTCGAACAACGCCGGGATCGACAACGAGGGCATCGGCAAGCTGCTGCGTACCCGGCAGGTCAGGAAGATGATCTCGAGCTACGTCGGTGAGAACAAGGAGTTCGAGCGCCAGTACCTTTCCGGCGAACTCGAAGTCGAATTCTGCCCGCAAGGCACTCTCGCCGAGCGCATGCGCGCCGGCGGCGCCGGCATTCCCGGCTTCTACACCAAGACCGGCGTCGGCACGCTCGTGGCCGAGGGCAAGGAAACCAAGGTATTTGACGGGCAGGAATACGTTCTTGAACGCGGCATCTTCGCCGACATCGCACTGGTCAAGGCCTGGAAGGCGGACGAGACCGGCAATGTCGTGTTCCGCAAGACCGCGCGCAACTTCAACGTGCCTGCCGCAACTTGCGGCAAGGTCTGCGTCGTCGAGGTCGAGGAAGTGGTGGCGGCGGGCTCGCTTGACCCGGACAGCATTCACCTCCCCGGCGTATATGTGCAGCGCATGATCGTCGGCGCGCCTTACGAAAAGAAGATCGAGTTCCGCACCGTGCGCGAGCGGGAAGCCGCATGATCCGGCATGCGCTGCCTCTGATGGCGGCGCTGGCGGCCACGCAGCTCTCGGGCTGCGTCGCTGCGGCCATCGCGCCACTGGCGGCGACGGGCGCGCTCGGTACCAAGGCGGTGAAGGGCAAGAACAAGCCCGAGCAACCCAAACCCCAGACGACGCCCGAAGTGACGGTCGGCCAAGGCGTCTCGGCCACGCCGCCACTGCTGGCGCCTGCCCCGGAAGTGCCGGAGCCTGCTGCGGCCGCACCGATGGTCGAAGCGGCAGAGCCTCAAGCCGCAGACGATTCGTCCTACGATCCCTACGGCGCGATTGCCGCCTATGTTCTGGCCCAAGCCGAGGCGGCCAAGCCGGCCAAGGTGCGCACCTCTGCCTTGCTCGATCAGCGCAGCCTTGTCGCAATCCCCAAGATGAGCCCTTGCACCGACCAGCGCGGGGCGGTGCTGATCGATCTCGATCCGGGCGACAAGGCGTTCGACCTAAACGATCCGCCTACCCCGATGCCCGGCCTCGCCCAGCACCTGCGGCGCATCCGCGGCACGGGGACGGCGGTGGTGTGGATCGCCTCGCTGCCCGATAGCGATGCCAAGCGCCTCGCCACGATCCTCAAGGCGACCGGACTCGATCCGCTCGGCATCGATCGGGTCATGCTCCTGCATTCGCGCGAGACCCGCAAGCAGCAGATCCTCGACCGCGCCGACGACGACTGGTGCGTGCTGGCGATTGCCGGCGACCGGAAGGCCGATTTCGACGAGGTCTTCGACTATCTGCGCAATGCCGATGGCCCTGTCGCCATCGCGCTCGAACAGTTCATCGGCGCAGGCTGGTTCCTCGCGCCGCCCCCCATCAAGTGACACGAAAGAGCAAGACCCATGACCACGCATGACGGGCTGAAGACGGGCTGGAGCCGTGACGAAATGGCGGCACGCGCCGCGCGCGAACTGCAGGACGGCTTCTACGTGAACCTCGGCATCGGCATCCCGACGCTGGTTGCGAACCATGTGCCCGAGGGGATGACTGTGACGCTGCAGTCCGAGAATGGCATGCTCGGCATCGGTCCGTTCCCCTATGCAGGCGAGGAAGACCCGGACCTGATCAATGCCGGCAAGCAGACGATCAGCGAACTGCCCCATTCGGCCTACTTCGACAGCGCGCAGTCCTTTGCCATGATTCGCGGCGGCAAGATTGACCTCACCGTGCTGGGCGCGATGGAAGTGGCCGAGAACGGCGATATCGCCAACTGGATGATCCCCGGCAAGATGATCAAGGGCATGGGCGGTGCGATGGATCTCGTCGCCGGGGTCAAGAAGATCATCGTGGTCATGGAGCACTGCGCCAAGAACGGTGACCCGAAGTTCATCCCCGCCTGCACCCTGCCGCTGACCGGCAAGGGCGTGGTCGACATGATCGTGACCGACCTTGCGGTTTTCCAGCGTCCGGACCACAATTCGCCTTTCAAGCTGATCGAGTGCGCGCCGGGCGTGTCTGCCGAGGAGGTCCGCGCCCGCACGACGGCGCACTACGTCGATCTCTGAAGGGGAGCACCTGATGGCCAATGACCTTGCCGCAATTCCATTGAGCCGCATCGATGGCAGCCCGGACACGCTGGGCAACCATGCCGGCAAGGTCTTGCTGGTGGTCAACGTCGCCTCCAAGTGCGGGCTGACCCCGCAGTACGAGGGGCTTGAGGCGCTCTACAAGGCCAAGGCAGGCAGCGGCTTTGAAGTGCTGGGCTTCCCGGCCAACGATTTCGGCGCGCAGGAGCCCGGCAGCCACGAGGAAATCGCCGAGTTCTGCAAGCTCAACTACGGGGTCTCCTTCCCGCTCTTTGCCAAGGCTGACGTGACCGGTCCGGCCAAGCAGCCGCTCTATGCCGCGCTGATCCAGGCTGCTCCGACCAAGCAGGGCCCGGCCGCAGAAATGCGCGAACGGCTCAAGGGATATGGCATGACGCCCACCGAGGACCCCGAAGTCCTGTGGAACTTCGAGAAGTTCCTGATCGGCCGCGACGGCAAGGTCGCCGCCCGTTTCGCTCCGGGCGTCACGCCTGAAGATGCGGCGCTGGTGGCGGCGATTGATACCGAACTGGCGAAGTAGCCGGCCTGCTTGCGCGTGGCTCATGGCGCGCTAGGTTCGCGCCCCATGAGCTACACCCTGATCACCGCAAACCGCAATTACTCAAGCTGGTCGCTGCGGCCATGGTTGCTGATGAAGGCGCTCGACATCCCGTTCACGGATCGCATCGAGCCCTTCACCAAGCCGTCGAATTACGACGAATTCCGCGCCTTCTCGCCCACCGGGCAGGTGCCGGTCCTGATCGATGGCGCACGGACAGTGTGGGATTCGCTCGGCATCACACTCTATCTTGCGGAACGGCATGACGGCGTCTGGCCCGCTGACGAAGCTGCTCGCGCCTTCGCCATCTGCGCCGTGACCGAAATGCACGGAGGCTTCTCCGCCCTGCGCAACGACTGCACGATGAACCTCAGCGTTCGCGTGAAGCCCCGCCCGATGCGCCCGGCGCTGCTGCGCGATGTGGCCCGCGTGCGCGAGATCTTCGAAGAGGGGCTGGAGCGCTTTGGCGGGCCTTGGCTGGCAGGGCCTGCTCTCACCGCGCTCGACGCTTTCTTCGCGCCCGTTGCCTTCCGCATCCGCACTTACGGGCTAGATGTCGGCAAAGGGCAGGCGTGGGTGGATCATGTGCTGGCGCACCCCGCCATGCAGCAATGGGAAGCCGAAGCGCTTGAGGAAGCCTGGCGCGAGGAAGGTCACGAGGCCGAGCTGGCCGAATGCGGAGAGATCATCGCCGACTACCGCCGCGCCTGATCCGCCTTGGCGCTTGACTGCGAGTCAATTGCGCAAAAAGAAAGGCCGGCCCGAAGGCCAGCCTTGGAAAGTTTGGGAGAGGATGCCTGAAAGGCCTGTCCTATGTGCGGTTTCAGCCCTGATTCCGCAAGTGCGAAGGATGGAGTTTTGGTTGCACGAAATGCAATTACGGGCCGACGTTCGCCCCCTTGCGCATCTGAAACCGGATAACCGTTGTCCACCATCCCTTGACGGGCTTCTGTGCAGCATTCAGCGCCGGATCGAACTTGGCATTATGCATAAGATACTGTCAGGTTTCATCGACAAAGCCTGCCTTGACCATGGTGACGTTGATCTTGCAGTCATAGGGACGGCCTTGTTCGTCGACCATCAGGCGCACCCGTGCCTCGGCCCGGTCTGACCTTTGCGACGTCGCTCGGGGCAGGGGAAGGGCGGCGATCCAGCTATCGGCGCCGCGCCGGGGTGAGGGATAGGTCTCCGGCATCTGTGCGGTGTCCGTGGGTTCGATACCCCAGCTGCGCACCACGTTCATCCCGCAGCGGCGCAAGCTGGCATAGGGTTCGGCCATCGAGCCAAGCTTCAGCAAGAGCGGTGGCTTCAGCGCAGGCTCGACAAGCATTCTGTCGATCGCGGCAATCTTCGCGGGCATGAGCACAAGGCGGCGCCGGGCATGGAAATCGGCATACTTCGGCTTCGTGCTGTCCGGCTTGTCGACGAAAGGCACGTAGCTCACGAGCAGAGTAGGCTTGCCATCGAGCGTAAAACCACGCGTGACGGAATTGTCGACCCAGTTGTAACTTCCGCCGCCCGGCAGCATCGAAAGTTTGAGGCTGGTCTTCTCCCCCCGGAAGCTGACAGGTTCGCCGATCAGCATCAGCGAAGGGCTTTCCGCAGGACTGCGCGTATCGAACTGGACGGTGAGCTCGTCCTGCCCTTGGCCGAACTTGCGAAGCAGTTGGCAGTTGTCCTCCTGGACATGCAACGTTCAGTCAGAACTCGGCTCCAGCACGAGCGGCGTAGCAAATGCCGTAGAAAGCGGGAGGTCGGCCAGGAGGAGGCACAAGGCAAAGCGTGCGGACTGTTTCATGCGCGAAGCCTAACCGCAATCGCCCGGATTTGAAGTGGTGTAATGAAATGAAAGAGGCCCCGCCAACGTGGCAGGGCCTGTTCCGCGCTTAACCCATTTGGAGTGTTTCCCCGGGGAAACACTCCAAGGTGGCGTTGTGTGTGATGGTGTCAGAGCTTGCCGGTGAGTTCCGGGACCAGCGTGAACAGGTCA
>OFDC01000481.1_pt1 | contig 29980 bp, 23 predicted proteins | sample 1520941 | NCBI WGS metagenome assembly OFDC01 (sample SAMEA94258168, study PRJEB24077) | hot springs metagenome | biome: Aquatic biome; feature: Water | place: India | collected 2012-12-06 | depth 5 m | reverse complement strand
TTGCCTTATATCCACCGCCTAAAGTCGGTGGTTTTACGGCAACGGATGATAAAAAGCACCTTATAAAAGGTGCTTTTTTTATCAATTCGCGGATGAAAATATCAGCTAGCTTGACTTGATTAGTTAACTGACTGATTAGTTAACTGACTGTGGTGCAAGGATAATCATCTCTACACGGCGGTTTGGTTCATAGCTTGAGCCAAATTGTGTTGTCGCACCGCGACCAATAGCGCTGATACGGTTACTAGAGATACCACGATTGACTAAGTAATTAGCGACTGCTGATGCACGGCGTTGTGATAACGCTTGGTTTCTATTTGCATCACCTTCCACTGAGGCGTAACCATTTACTTGAATGTTAGTTTGGTTATAGTCACGTAGTGTGGTAGCTACTTTGTCTAACGTATTATAGAAGTTAGGTAGAATAGTAGAATCACCAACGCGGAAAGTTATCGCTTCTGGGATAGACAAGTTAATGTTATTAGTCACTGGGTCACGCGTTACCGTTACGCCAGAACCTGCGGTTTCTGCACGAAGTTTTGCTTCTTGTTGCTGCATGTAGTAACCCACGCCTGCACCTAGTACACCACCGATTGCCGCATCACGACCGGTTTTTTCACCGCCCGTTGCTTTTGAAATACCCGCGCCTGCGGCTGCCCCTAATAGACCCCCCATAAGCGCTTTATTGTCGGTAATGCCTGTTGTTGTCGTACCAGTTGGCGTTGTTGCACAACCTGTTAAGATAACACCTGATGCTAAAGTAGCTGCTAATAATTTAGTACGCATGAGTAATCTCCTTTGAATTCCTCTAGTTATAATTACTTAGTTATAATTGTCACGCACCAACTTGTTGTTTTTATCTCATTTGCCAGATAAACCTGACAACACTCAGTTGCTTTGTGATTGAGCTCATTATGCAATAAACTTTTTCGTTATATGTAATGATTTGTCTTAAGGATGTTGTAAGATGGCATAATTTGTTACAAAATATTTTCAAGTATTCATTATCTATATTATTTATTTTTATATATTAAATGCTTTGTGATTTTGATGAAAACTGTGCTGGATAGTCAATCTATTATCCATAGCTTATTCAATAACTTGTTAATTTTTAAAAATAATTTTTGACAATTAACTTTACTGGGGTGTATAGCACAGCACCAATAAACCTGCAAGATTTGTGCTTGCCAGTGTATAAAAATTTATTAGTGAACATTTTTGACGTTTGCTAAACTAACACTTATTTTTACAATTAACGAAGCCAAATTAATGAAGCCAAGTATTTTTTCTTATGTCTCATTCAAATAAGCTTTTTTTAAATAAGCTTTGTGGGAGCCAAATATGACAAATAACGATAAACCATCATTGCTTAAAAACACGTTCAATAAACTGCGTAAAACATCATTACCTTTGGCGCAAAACGCCAGCTTAGCGGTGGCGGCAGGCACCATTACCGGCAATTCAGTGCTGTTTAGTCTACCACTTTGGGTGATGGGCGCAGTAAAAACATTAACGGGTCATCCATTGGCCGATAAATGCGTGTTAAAAATAGCCAATCACTGGATCAACACCAACAATCGCTTAATTGAAAATATCCTGCCCGATATTGATTTTCGCATCAACCTGCCTGATGATTTGTCGGTTGATGGCAAATATATTTTGCTGAGCAATCACCAATCTTGGGTCGACACCACTGTCATTCAATATATCAGTGAAAACCGACTGCCGTTAACGCGATTTTTTGCCAAATACGAGCTACTGTATATCCCAATTGTGGGGCAAGCCTTTTATTTTTTAGACTTTCCGATGATGAAACGCTACTCGAAAGCAGCGATTGCTAAAAATCCAGCACTAGAAGACCGCGATATCATCGAAGCCAAACGCGCTTGTCAAAACTTACTCGACAAGCCTTTTACCTTACTTAACTTTATCGAAGGCACGCGGTTTACCGAAAAAAAACGTGACTTGCAGCAATCGCCGTATCAACATTTGCTAAAACCCAAAGCGGGCGGCATTGCACTTGCATTGGGTGCGTTGGGTGACGATTTAGATGCTGTGCTTGATATGACGATTGTGTATCCTGACGGTATTCCTAGCTATCAGGATTTGTGGCAAGGTAATATCAAACGCATCGGGGTGGATATTCAAAAAATTGCATTGCCAGATGATTTGCTACAGCGGCTCATGGATGGCAAATACCAACAGGATGAACAAACCAAAATAGATATGTACCGTTGGCTTGATGCCTTGTGGCAACAAAAGGACCAACGTATCCAAGCCATGCTCGATGATTTTACCCGTCATCCCTAGCGACACCTTACTAGTGACATATCACTAGTGACACTACTAGTTAAACTCTCAGGTAAGCCATGCGATATATGACTTACCTGCCTTGTCCTCACTCACATTTTTTGCGGTATCGACCCCATTTTGAGCAATTTTTTATGCCAACTGCTAATTTAGACCCAAAATCCAGCCCAACGCCAAGCCCGAATATTAACCAACCGCTCACTACCCACCCTGACAAACCCAGTCGTTGGCAGTTAGCCTACGATACCATCATGATGGTTGCCATTGTGTTGGACTTGCTGCTCATGGGGTTTGACGCTTTGATGCTAAGTAGCTTTATGGCAAAAATAGCAAATTGGCTGGGATTTGTTGACAGCATCGTCAGTTATCAGCAAGGATGGCACGAGCCGCTCAAAGTGGCAGGGGGTCTGTTTACCATCTTTTTGGTAGCCGAGCTTGTGGTTCGTTGGTTGATTGCCATCGTCCAAAAACGCTATTACCGCTGGTTTTTCTTTCCATTCGTGCATTGGTATGAAGTGTTGGGCTGTGCACCGCAGCTGCGCGCATTGCGACTGCTGCGCGTTGGCGTGATTGGCTATCGGCTGCATAAACTTGGCTACAAAGTTTTGCCCGCCAGTTGGCTTGCCACTATCAAATTTTATTATCAAATGATTATGGAAGAGATTTCTGATCGGGTGATTTTAACTGCGATTGACAATATCCGCACCGAAATTAGCAACGCCGATGGGCATTTGGTCAAAAACATCATCGACAAGCATCGAGATGACATTCAAAAGGTCATTGTCGAAGTGCTGCAGCAAGAAGCCACACCGTTATTACAATCCACGCCCGACCATCCTGCCATCTTTGCCAAACCTTTGGCAAAACAAGTAGGTCTAGCCATTCAGCAAGCGCTAACCGATACGCCCGAGCTGCATCGCATATTACGCTTGATACCGATTGCAGGCAGTCTGATAGAAAACCAAATGCACAGCATCGGGCAACACTTTGGGGAAAATCTGACATTAATCTTGACCACCAACCTTACCAAACCGCAAACGCTCACGCTGATGTATGAAGAAATCGCCAAAAGCTTGGTGCAAATTGACGTCACTAGCCCTGCGCTAGAAAAATTGGTTAGCGATATTATTGATGATAGTTTGACGTCACTTGCCAACCAAGTTCGCATTCAACAATGGAAGCACCAAATACGCTGATTGCATCCACCAATTTGGCTGGCAGCTAACGGCTGTGCAACGCTTTTTTTTATCGCCCTATTACGGCTTTGGTTGCCAAACAATAAATAGCGCGGTGAATGGTTGTTGTTTTAAATAATACTTGCTAATATGCGGTATGAATCGATTTTGATGTATAAAAAGTTATTATAAAAAGGTTTTTCATGACACAGCCCGCTGCCCTTGACTTGACCCAAGATAGTTCATCACCAAACTTACAAAACCTACCTAACCTATCAGAGCAGGATTCACCGCAAAGTCAGCAGCCAGCCAACCCATTACCCACCGACCCTGTAGCCACTAGCGTGAAACTTACGGGCAGACTACTGAACTTTACCCGCCTAAATATTGAAGGCAATGATATCAAAGTAATTTTGACAAAGATTGCACAAAAGCTAGGTCGTCAACGCCAGTCCAATTTACCGGTGATTGTCAGCTGTCAACAGCCATTAAATTTAGCCCAGCTTTGGGGCGGCTTATGGGTGCTAGGGTTACAGCCGATTGGGTTGGTCACAGGCGCCAATGACACCCAAGCCAATGAGCTTCGCATTGCCATTTTTCCAGCGGATGGGCAGCGCATTGACGGCAAAGCAGCAAAAAATGTGGCGACGGGTAGTGAGCGAAAGCCATATAGCACAGCAAATACTCCATCCTCTCAACACATTGCGCAATCCCCTAACCAATCACTCACATCCGACAGTCAAGCAACCAAACGACCCACCCATGCTGCCACTCTCCACCAAACCGCCAATGATATGGTAACCAATAATACCGCAAGCCATGAGACCACAAGCAATGATACCGCAGCTGCACCTGACAAATTTGTCGCCTCACCGCATCACCAATCGCAGCTTGAAGGCGATTTGGTGCATACTCAAATGTTGCGCTCAGGTCAAAGTATCAACCATGTTGGCGGTGACGTGATTTTGACCAAAGGCATCAATGCCGGCGCGGAAGCGATTACCGATTATAGCCTACACGTGTATGGCAAAGCCGAAGGGCGATTGGTCGCAGGGGCGACGGGCGACACCAACGCTAAAATATTCTGTTTGCGTTTTAACCCGTCACTGGTGTCAGTTGCGGGTACTTATTGCCTAAAAGAAAATATTCCCACGGAGTATTTGGATAAAGCGGTACAAGTCAGCTACTTGGATGGACAAGGCTTGGTGTTTGAATTGATGGAATAACAATCACCTAAACAACCACTTATACCATAATCTATGCAAAAATCGTCAATCTCTCGATTAACTTCGAAAAGTTTTTTATGCTAAACTAGTCCAATTAACCAAATTTTGGCTAACTAACATTTAACTCTTAATTTTTAACGATTTACGTGAATTTATATCCATATTTTTCAAACCAGTTTAGCGTGAATGTGTGTATGGCTTGAATAATTCAATACTGCCTCACTGACACCGTGCTATGAATAGGAGTATGCCAAAGTGGCAAAAATCGTTGTTGTAACTTCAGGAAAAGGCGGGGTAGGTAAAACCACCACCAGCGCCTCTTTTGCTACGGGTCTCGCCGTCCGCGGCTTTAAAACTGTGGTGATTGACTTTGACGTGGGTCTTAGAAACCTTGACCTTATTATGGGCTGCGAAAACCGCATCGTGTATGACTTTGTTGATGTTATCTCAGGGAACGCGCGCCTGTCACAAGCGTTAGTAAAAGACAAACAGCTCAATAACTTGTTTATTTTACCTGCCAGCCAAACGCGCGACAAAGACGCCTTGACAGACGAAGGAGTCGCCGAAGTCATTAATGAGTTAGCCAAACAATTTGACTACATCGTGTGTGACTCGCCTGCCGGTATCGAGCGCGGCGCCCAGCTTGCTATGTACCATGCTGATGAAGCCATCATCGTGACCAACCCAGAAATCTCATCGGTACGTGACTCAGACCGTATCATCGGTATTTTGCAAAGCCGTACCAAAAAAGTTGAAGAAGGTACAGGCGTGGTACGTGAGCACTTGGTCATCAACCGCTATAACGCTGAGCGTGCTGAGCGCGGCGAGATGATGGATATTAATAGCATCTCTAATGACATTCTAAAAGTGCCACTACTTGGCGTGATTCCTGAAAGCAATAGCGTACTTGAGGCATCAAACCAAGGTGTGCCTGTGGTGCTGGATCAAAATTCAAAAGCCGGTCAAACTTATGATGACATGGTCGCTCGTTTCTTGGGGGAAGAACGTCCCTATCGCCATATCGAGGTGAAGAAGAAAAGCTTCCTACAACGCTGGTTTGGAGGGTAGGCTATGGGATTTTGGAGTAATTTATTTGGCGGTGAGCAAAAGTCAAACAGTGCCAATACTGCCGCAGAGCGCCTAAAGGTCATCGTTGCTAGCGAAAACCGCTTGCACAATCGGTTAACCCCAGAGCGTATCGAAAAAATGAAACGTGAGATTTTGGCAGTGGTCAATACCTACGTGTCAGGTGTCAACATTGATGACGTCAATATTCAACATCACAATGAAGCAAACATGGAAGTGCTTGAGATGAATATCAGCTTACCTGATAGTACACGCCAATAATTCATGTTGCGCTTAATCTAGATTGTTTTTAATCTAGGTCGCATTTAAAAAATTGTGACTAAAAAGCCCATCATACATGGGCTTTTTTATACTTTAGGCTAACTTAGCGCATACGGCCAATCAAATGGTCTTTTTGGATAAATTGGTGATACAGTGCGCCGATGATATGCAAGGCTGTGAACACCAGCAGCAACGTCCACAACAGATTTTTATGAATTTTTTCTAACGTGTCTGACCAATCACTGTTTTCACTGACAAAGGCGGGGATATCAAACAGCCCAAACATACTCACCCCTTCCCCATCAAACATGACAGAAAACCAGCCCGCCAAAGGCATGGCAAGTAAAATCAAGTACAGTGCTAAATGGGTTAAATGCGATAGTTTATTTTGCCATTTTGGCATCGGCACATCGGCGGGTGCTTTGGTGACAAAACGGTTGATAATACGACCTACTGTCCAAAATAACACACTGAGTCCAAATGCTTTATGCAAATCAAAATAGGTAAAGTCAGTTGCATCCTCATTCAGCTCAATCATTGCCCAAGTCGCAATCAACAATACCACGCTAATCCAATGGAAAATACGTGACGATAACGACCATTTGTTGATACCGTGTGGGGCAATCGGCTGTGGCGCTTCATTTGCAGGAAATAATGCCATAATGGATTTTACCTTATCATGATTTGTTTTGGGTTATTCTAGCAATGTTTGGGCAAAATAAAAGTAACAGACTGTTGGCAAATAGCATAAAGGCGGACTGCATCTAACCATCTAAATCCACCAAGAAATGCGAGAGCTTGTCCAAATCTGGTACTACACACAAATCACCTGCCAACATAACTGGCTGAAAAATATAGGCGTGCTGTAGGCTATAGTCTGCCAAATTCGGTGCGCGTGAGCGCTCGACGAGCTCGTCATTTGGCGCGTTTAGGGCGGTTAATAAATCAGGGTAGTTAGTCGCTAATTCAGCTTGGTAAGTGGCGTCATCAGCGTCTTTGAGATCGGCAATACGCACAGAATGAAAAGTCACTTCCCCGTGAATTTGTAAGGCAAGACGATGGATGTCGGTGACGCTTTCTAACACCACTAAGTGGGTGGGCTGCTCATCTTTTGGCAACAAGTGATACACCGGCACTTCTTGACCGCGCCAAATATAATTCCAAATGCGCTCATCATAGTTATCAATGCTCAAAATCAAGGCTTGCGGTACAATCCAGTCAGGCGAAATGCTAGAAGGAATTCGAGCAATGGTTAATTGACCTGTGGTGATACTTAAGACGCCTACATCTTCATCTTGCTTAAAATAACGGTTTAACTCGTTTGCCATGGCTTGCTCATTTTAGTGATTAATAAGAAATTTAGCGGTCGTTGCCAGCCTATAGGATTAGCCACACAAGGCGATTAGCTGCTCAGCTAATTGCTTAGGGGTGCCAACAAAAGTAACTTGGTTGCTTTCAATCATGCTTTGTGGCTGACTGGCGCAGGTGATGCTGTCAGGGGTTTGTGCCCAAATAATACTACCATTTTTTTTGACCGTCACTGCCGCATCACTACCATCATCGCCCATACCAGAGAACACAATAGTGATTAAATTGTTGCCAAACGCTTCGCTGCAATTACGCATGACCTCACTGATTGGCGGTTTGTAACTGCCTTGCCAAGGTTTGCGCTGCAAAATCACCCGTCCATTGGAATCACACACCACGCTGTGGTCAATCGGTAAAATCAAACAACGCCCTGACAATAATTTTTGGGTATTGGTCACTATGTCACAGCGCCACTCGTTGTGACGATTTAAAATTCTTGGCAAGGTGTTTAGCATATTTTGGTTGAAGTGCTGCGCTAGTAACAGTGATACTGGCAAATCTTCGGGCAAATTATCTAAAAATTCCTTAATGGCAAGCGGTCCGCCCATCGATGCCGCGAGCAATACCACATATTTCCACGGTTTGATTTCACCCTTGGCAGCCTCATAGTGCGCTAGCAAATCGCTACGTTCTAGCATGATGGCGATTTTTCGCTTCAGTTGGCGTTGCCATTTGGCATATAACAGACTTTCATTGATATAAGGCGCCGTGACAAAGCCCAGTAATACAATCTTAGTCAAATTGACATTCAGTTGTTTTTCAACATTTTGAATGACGGCGTAATCGTCTTGGGTATCGACTAGCCACACATCCACTTTTTGCTGAAAATGTTTTTCGGTCAGCTGTGATGCTGCCAAGCATGCCACGATTTCAAACCCCCATGAACGAATGGTATCGCTAAAGCCAAGCTGCTGCTGATTTTCCTCAGCAACGATAAAAAATCGCGGCGGTGGTGAGTGCTTTGACAGCATGAATGATTGTATCCTTTACATGGTCGGCTTAGTCAGTTTTTGCTTGTTGGGTAAAGCGTGCTAAGGTGTCTAACAGCATTTGTTCTTGGAATGGTTTACCCATGTATTCGTTGACCCCGATACCAAACGCGCGTTCACGGTGTTTTTCACCGGTACGCGATGTAATCATGACAATAGGGATATGCTTAAGTCGTGGGTTATGGCGAATATGGTTGGCGACTTCAAAGCCGTCCATACGTGGCATCTCAATATCCAATACAATAACTTCCGGTAGCATTTCTTGCAGTTTTTCTAGCGCATCAATACCATCCGTTGCCACTTGGGCCTCATAGCCGTTCCGCTCCAGTAATCGCGAGGTAACTTTACGCACGGTTACTGAGTCATCTACAATCAGCACCACGGGTTTATGTGCTTGTTTGACCGACTTATTGGCTTTTTGCTGCTCGACTTTGGCGATATTGCTGACATTACGCATCAATGCCACCAAGTCAAGAATGAGCATGACCGAACCATCCCCCATAATGGTAGCAGCCGAAATTCCATCGATATGTGAGAGCTGACGACCAAGCGGTTTGACAACCACTTCAATACGAGAGCCTGCAATCATATCGACTTGCAGCGCCATGCGCTGACCTAAGTCAGTACGAATAATAATCACTGGTACACTGCTTGACTGGTGCGCTAGTGCACCCACCGGGTCGCTACCGTATAAAATCTGATTGAGATAGCGCAGACGATAGGCTTGTCCATCGATACTGATACTATCGGCATTCGTGGTATAAAAATTAGCAATCGCATCGACATTGACCCGCATCACACGTTCAATTTGCACCAATGGTACAGCAAAGTATTTATCCCCCGCCCTAACCATTAAGGCATCAGACACCGCAACCGTCAATGGTAAACGCATGGTAAAGCGTGAGCCTCTGCCACTTTCAGAGTCGACGGTGACTACACCACCCAGCTGTTTGACCTCACTTTGTACCACATCCATACCGACACCACGGCCTGAGATTTGTGATACGGATTTGGCGGTGGATAGCCCTGCGTTAAAGATATACTGCATGATATCAAGTGTTTTTAGACTGGTATCTTTGGCAGAAATCAAGCCTTGTTCAATCGCTTTTTCGCGTACCGCATTCACATTAATACCGCGCCCATCATCGATTAAGTTGATAACGATTTCACCACCTTCACGCAGCAATTCAAGCGTGATTAAGCCTGTTCTTGATTTGCCACTTTCAATACGTTCTTGCGATTTTTCGATACCATGGTCAACGGCGTTACGTAGCATATGCTCAAGCGGTGAGGTAATACGCTCAAGGATATTACGGTCAATTTCACCTTCATCATTTAGGATTCGTAGTTCAACAGATTTGCCAAGCTCAGTGGCTGTTTGGCGGACGACCCGTTGCAGACGTGGCGTGATACGCGAGAATGGCACAGTACGTGAGTCCATCAACCCTTCTTGCAAATCAGTCTGGGTGCGTGATAACTGCAGTAGCAAGTTTTCGGTTTCACGGGTTTTATCGAGCATGGTGGTTTTGATGTCTAACAAGTCCGATGCCGATTCCGAGAGCGATTTTGACAGTTGGTTGAGCGCTGAATATTGGTCCATCTCTAACGGGTCAAAGTCACTTTCTAATTCATGTTCATCACCAATTTGTGACAAAATTTGAATCTCAAGCTCGGTTTCCATACGGCGTAGCTGATCTGCTAGACGCTGTACAGTTGCGCCCATCTCTTCGATATTGTTTGATAGACTCGATATCCCCATCTCAATTCGTGAGCGGTTAATCGCGGACTCACCCGATAGGTTAATCATGCGCTCCATGGTACTTGCAGAAATCCTAAGCGTCTCAGCATTAAGGCTCGATTGATCTTGCTCAGATTCAAAGTTACCCGTCATCAGCGGCATGACGCTTAGGTCGCGCTGTTTGACTTCTAACGTGTCTTGCCCGAGACTACTGCGATAGATATCAATTTGCTCAATTTGGCTGGTGAGGTTAACATTGGGGATTTCTTTTAAGCTATCAGGTTTTCGCGAGAATTGTTGCAGCGCTGCAACCAATGCCACCGGCGTTTGTGGGTTAAATTTATTTTCTAAGACATAAATCGCACTTGCTAACCAGTCATGACACACCGCCAATAGGTTGCCAATCATCCGAGTCGCAGGTTTGCGGCGGCTGCCTAGCTCTTCGTAGATGGTTTCCATTTCGTGCGCCAACGTGGCAATCCCTTCTGCACCGATCATTCTTGCGCCACCTTTGATGGTGTGCAATTCACGTTGCAAGGCTTGTAATGCTGCAAGATCACTGTTATTACTACGGAATTCTTGTAAATGCTGGCTGCTGCTATCAATCAGCTCTTTGGCTTCTTCAAGATACACTTTTAAGATATCTTCATCAGGCTCTTGACCTTTCCAAGTCTCTAAACGACGCTCTTCAAAGTTATTAATAATTTCTTCGATGTAGAGTGGATCATTTTTCGCAAGCGCGCTATCACCCTCTTTGGCAGGTTGTTTTTGCTCTATCGACTCTTCAGGATTGGCTTCAACAATCAGTGGCACCGCAAATACCAAATCTCGACTTTGTACTGTGCCGGCGATGACCTCATCAATTTGCTGGGCAAAGTCTGTGGCTTCAAAAGAGCGACTAAATTGTCGAACTTGCTTGATCTGTGAGGCAATGGTTTCATGCAGCTTTTGCAGCAATGAAGCAGTATCGGTATCACTGGGTAAAATACCTTTGTCAATGGCGTCATATACTTGCTCACCACGTAGCGCCATCTCGACAATACTCGATACCCCGAGTAGCTCTGCACCCCCTTTTAAGATGTGCATATAATTAGCTAGTTCTTTGACAACTTCTAGATTGCTAAGGTTATTGAGCCATTGGTTGTAGTAATTTTGCACATCGGGCTGAATGGTTTGCACTTCATCCAAGAAAATCTGCAACAGTTCATCGTCGGTAGCAACTGGTTGGTACTCGATAGCATCCATCTCGGCTTGGTACTGACTTTTTGCCAATAATTTTCTTAAGGTTTCAATCGCCTCTTCATTGATATTGACGCGCAGTCCTGCTGCAATGGCGTCAAACATATTGATGAGCTGATTGTGTACGCCCATTAAGGCATCATAAATGGCTTCGTTTTTGGCAAACTGCGGATAATCAGCGAGTTTTTTATAAGCAAACTGTAAGGTGCTTGGAATGATAAAATAGCTCAAACCTTCAGTCGCTTGCGCAAGCCTTGACGCTTGCTGTTCAAGCTGCTCAGCATAGGCAATAACTTGTTCGCTCTCACCAGCAAACCTAGCCCGTGCTTGCTGATCGGCATCGAGTAAGTCATCAATCCCAAGCGCTATCAAGTCTTTGACCGTCAGTTTTGTGCTTTCATAAGATTCGGCATTGGCATCTGTTAGCCGCTCAATCAAGTCGGCAACAATGTCAGTGTTATCTTCTACCACCGTCACATCATGATGGATTTTATGGTCATCAATGTAGGTTTGCAACAGATCTTTGGCCTCTTGCAAGGTCAATAACTGGCTGGCCGTGAGCGGCATTTCATTATGTAATAAGTCGCCCAGTGCTTGTTCTACCGCGGCGCTTAAGCGATAAACATTGTTGAGTTCAATCAGCGCTGCGCCACCACGCAAGGTATGAAATGCGCGTAATATGGCATCAGGCACATGCGTTGCAGGCTCCCCCAAATGGTGGGTGATAAAGTTATCAATATCGGCCAATAACTCGTCTGCTTCTTCAATAAATACGTCATCAGCGATATCCATTTCACTGATGTCACTAATGCCACTGACATCCTGTAGCGCTTGAGTTTGGGCAGTGGCGTGACTAGATGAAAGCGCCGCATCTGTATCTGTGTGTGACGCAGTTGGCGAAGCTGCTGCCTGCCCCGCGAAAGCGGATAAGGCTTGATGGTAGCTAAAGCTGTCGCCATGTTTTTTGGCATAGCTATTAGCGACAGCTTGCCACAATTGAATCACGGCAGGATAGTCTGTACGATTTTGGGCAAAAATCGTGATGAGTCCAGCAAATGCCTCAATGACATCACCAACTAGACGTAAAACCCCTTCATCTACTGTTATGGTATGGTCAAGCACGCGATTGAGCATGTTTTCAATTGACCAAGCAAGCTCCCCTAGCTGATTGGCGCCAACCATACGACCTGAGCCTTTTAAAGTATGAAAACCTCGGCGAATTTCTTTTAAGGTATCAAAATCATCGGGATTGGCTTGCCAAGCTTGGTTAAGTGGTGCAATTGTCTCGATAACTTCATTGGCTTCTTCGATATAGATTTCTTGAATATCGGGATCGCTGACCGCATCTGTGACCGTCGTTAGCTGCTCATATTCGCGAGCCACCACCTCAGGTAAGGCTGTGGTTGATGGCGCAACGTCGCTCGCAACTTCAGTGCTTTGAGCCACCTTATCACTGTCTTCAGCCACCTTATCACTGACTGGTACAAGATTGTCTAAGCCATTGGTTTCTGGCAGGCCTGTGTTAATCGGCTGCTGCTGTAACAGATTAGTCGCCTGCAACACGGTAACCGCAGGGTCGATACTTGGCGCCCGCTGCTGCTGAAAATCTTCAACCAATATCGGCAGTTTGCGATGGGTATCTTTGATAAAGCCCACTAACGCACCACTAACCGCTAAAGTGCCATCTAGCACACGGTTGAGCATGTTTTCTACTGCCCAGCACATCTCACCAATTTGATGAGCGCCGACCATACGACCTGAGCCTTTTAAAGTATGAAAACCTCGGCGGATATCTTTGAGCGCGACTAATTCATGAGTATCCACTTCCCATACGGGAATTTTCTCACCCAACTCAGCGAGGACTTCTTGCGCCTCTTCAATGAAAATATCTCGGATATCTTCATCTATACTATAGTCATCATCTTTGAGGGCTTGCCTCGCAGCCACCAACGCTTGCGATTGTTGCACGCTAGGCGTTTGCATTACAGCCGTTTGCGTGTTAGGCGCTTCTGCAGCAGTAGCTAGCGTTTGCATTGGTGATTCAATATCACTGGCAATACGTTCGCCTTCATCATCGTAAATCACCGTATCTTTGCCAAAGTGCTTGGTGGGTGCTACCACTTCAGCGGCGGTTAATGGCGTTTCGATTAAGCGATTAAGCAATAAATTGGCGCGGTTGAGCTGAGTTTGAGTTTGATCCAAAAATTCTTCATTGACAGACTGATTGGATAAATAATCCAAAAATAGTTCAAAGCGGGCAATCATGTCGGCGATGGCATCACTGGCTTCCCAGCTTAATACATCTACCGAATTTTTATGGATACGGCTAAATAATAAGCGAATCTGTTCGACCAATTCTTTGGGACGTGTTAAGCCCAATGCCCCAAAAACTTGAATGGTGGCAATTAATTCGTCATTAACTGTTAACTTATTTAAATCACGGGTTTGGATATATTGATTAAACGAGCGCTTGATATTTTCAACATGCACGCGCGTTTGCCGCAGCGCTTCATTTTGCGGATTGCTGGCATAGGCAAAATGCTGTAAGCCAATTTGGCTATCAAGGGTTTCAACCGTTGACAACAACTGGCTATAAAAATCTTGTAGCTGGCGTTCTACCTGCCAAGTCAGTGATGACGCCATCAAAGTATCTTGCGTCATTAAGCGCACATCATCGATAATTTGCGCCATTTGGTTTTCATAAAACACCCAACCGCGATTTGCCAAACTGTTTTTGACTGATTCAAGCAGCGGCAAAATGGTCAGCGGCTCGTGCACTTGATAAATAATTTTTTCAAGTTTTTCTAATACTTGACTAAATAGATTATCAAGCGTGTCGCTACTATTGATATCCAAGCTTGATAGCAGGGCTTTAGCGTCATGCGATTTGTGGGTTAACGCATTGAGCGCTAATAACACATCAACTGCCAGACGAGACACGGTAATATCAGGGGTGAGAGTCAAATCATGCGTCAGCACCAATGACAGACTGTTTAATAGCGCAGCATAAGCGGTTGGCGCAGGCTGCTCATTGAGGGTTAGGTTATTGCACCACACTGCGACCAACTGCCAAAATTGACGCCAAGCAGGATTGATGGCAGCTTGGGACAAATAGCCAGCAACCTTGCTCAGCGCATCTAAATGTTTGCTGTCGTTGGTCTCGTTTTGTAGTAGCTGCAAACTGGTATAACGCCAGACTTTAAGTAAGTCATCGGCTTGGGCACTGTCCCATGAATGTTTGATGTCTGGCGTGGGTAATTGGCTTAAAAATAATAAAGTATTGTCTGCGGCAGCTTGGATGGGCTCATAAGATGACGCTATGCCAAGCAGTTGCTCAAAATAAGCAATTCGGTCATTGACCCAGTCAGTATGAATCTGCTGTTTAGCTTGTACTTGTTCAATGTCAAATTGCAGCAATCTCACCGCATGGCTGATTTGACTAAAATACTGCGGGGATAAAGTTTCTTGCTGAATAGCGATAGTGGTTTTATCAAGCGTTTTCGCCAGTTTTGCTAAGGCTGGCTGGTTGGCAAGCGCGAGCGCACCGGTGATTTGGTGCAAATGTTGACCAATTAACTGCCACGCTGGGGGCGCGTTATGTCGTTGTAGCAACTGGTTAAGCTCACTAAATACGTCTTTTAAAACCGGCATCAACCAGTCTAAGGCGATCAAATTACGTTGTTTACTCATACCATATTCCTAGGACAACGACTGTCAAAAACGATGACGATTTTTCTCGATTTTAACTTAGCTGTAACGCAGTCGTTTATTAATTTCTTATATCACTTAAAATAACTTACCCGCTGTCTGGCGTCAACTCAGGTTGATAGCTTTTATACCCTTCAATATTGACTTAACTGGTTAGCGCGCAATATTTGCCACTGCTTTGAGCCAATCTGGGGCAACCGTTTTGCAATAGCCATTGATTGTCGGTACGGCAATTTGCTGTAAATCTGAATCACTAAACCCCAGACTTTCACCTAAGCCTAATAACAAAACACTATCATCCGCCAAATAACGGGCTAAATAACGCACGATGTCACGCTGCTCAAATTGGCGAAAATAAATTAACAGTCTTGCCTCTACCCCAGTTGTTATCGGTGAATAACTTATTATCGGTCATGACTTGGCGTTAAAAAATGTTAATCAATGATTAAAACAAGCGCTTCCAACCCCTCATCTAACACTTATACCCTTATCTACTACTTATAACTTTATCTAAGTCATAAAAAGAAAGGTGGTTAAAACCACCCTTTATTTTAGCCAACTGTTGATTACTAAACCTAATTAAGCATTAGCCATTAAGCGTTTGCTGAAGCATCATCTGGCAATTTAAAGCCCGATACTGATTCTTGAAGCGCCGCCGCCATCTCATTAAGCTGACCGATTGAACGAGCGACCGCCATGGTACCTGAAGTAGTTTGCGAGGTAATATCTTGAATGACGTTCATGGTATTTGAAATATGACCCGCTGAGGCTGCCTGCTGACGCGCCGCATTCGAGATACTTTGAATCAATGATGCCAAGTTGTTAGATACAGCTTGTACTTCTTCAAGCGCCTCACCCGCATCTTTTGCAAGTTTTGCACCGCGTACAACTTCTGCGGTGGTTGATTCCATCGACATCACCGCTTCGTTGGTATCTGCCTGAATGGTTTTAACCAGTGTTTCAATCTGTTTGGTCGCTGTGGCTGAACGTTCTGCTAGGCGCTGAACCTCGTCAGCAACAACCGCAAAACCACGCCCTGCTTCACCTGCCATCGATGCCTGAATCGCCGCATTAAGCGCAAGGATGTTGGTTTGGTCAGCAATGTCATTAATCAGCCCAACGATATCGCCAATCTCTTGCGATGATTCACCGAGGCGCTTAATACGTTTTGAGGTTTCTTGAATCTGGTCACGAATGGTATTCATACCATCAATAGTACGTTGTACCACTTCTGCCCCGTTATAGGCAATCGCAACCGAACGGTCCGCAACCGCAGCAGATTCGGCGGCATTTGACGATACTTGGTCAATCGACACCGCCATCTCATTAATCGCTGCAGAAACTCCTGCAATCTCTTTCGCTTGGTTTTCAGAGGCCTCAGCCAGTTCAACTGCCGTTGCCTGTGTTTGCTCAGATGCGCGCGCGACTCGCTCTGCGGTGACATTAATCGCAGAAACCAGTTGACGCAATTGGTCAATCGCAAAGTTGACCGAATCTGCAATCGCCCCTGTAAAGTCTTCTGATACTGTCGCGTTCACGGTCAAGTCACCTTCCGCTAAATCGCCTAACTCATCAAGCAAACGCAAAATCGCCCTTTGGTTACGTTCGTTTTCTTCTTGGATTTTGCGAGCACGCTCAGATTCAACTTCCATTTCATGACGTTGACGCAGCGTTTCACGCTCACCTTCTGCCTTCTCTCGATAGGTTTTAGCATTAATCTGGCGAGTCAAAAAGTAAATCGCCCCAATGACGCCTATTACAATCAAAATAGAGGGCAACCAAATCGTCAAAAAACTATTGGCAACACTATTATCTTGACGTACCAAAATCAGCAACTGGTAGAGTTGATAAATAAATGCCAACGCAGCCACGCCACCAAAGATACTTGCCCAAAAAATCCAGTTGGTTGAGCGCCCCCTATCCATACGATAATTACTATTGCCAGGCCCGACCGTGACAGGGGAATTGGTATTGGTACTTAGGGTCGAAGTTTTAGTATCCATGACACGGTAATCCTTCAATTATTTTAATGAGTTAGAAAATTAGGTTATAGCGCTGCTTCTAAATAACGCGTGTCTTCGGCCAATAAGCTTGGCATAAACACATACCAAATCTGCTCGTTTTGTTTAAACCCGCCATGCGTATACTGAGCGAGCGGTGAATCGTTCGGCATCTCGATAGGCTGATATTGCCGTTGACTAAAGGTTTGGATACCCAATATCTCATCAACTTGTAAGCCACTAAAGAGCTTGGGTTGATCAATCACCAAAATCTTTTGATTGGCTGATTGGTAGTTTGAGCTTGCTGGAGGTAAACCTAAAAATTTCGACAAATTGGTAATCGGTAATAACCGTCCCCGCACATTGGCAATCCCGAGCAGCCAAGGTTTTGACAAAGGCACTGAGGTATAGGCAGGCAAAGATAGCACCTCAGCCACATCGCCAAGTGGCGCCACCAAGTGGTAGCCACCGAGCGAAAACGCCACCCCTAACCACTGGGTTTTTTGGTTAAAGTGGGTGCCTTTTTGTCGTTTGATACCGCGGTCAGCGAGTCGTAAAAGCTCAATAAAGCCATTTGAGGACACGCAACCTACTCCATCACGGAACGGATTACAGTGATTAAGGCTTCTTCTGTAATCGGCTTACTTAGATAATCTCGTGCGCCTTGGCGCTTGCCCCATACGCGGTCAGTTTCTTGATTTTTAGTACTGATGATGACGACAGGGATATGACTGGTTTTTGGGTCACGGGTGAGTTTGCGGGTTGCTTGAAAGCCGTTCATCTCTGGCATGACCACATCCATCAAAATCACGTCTGGGAAAAACTCATTGGCTTTTTGAATCCCATCATCGCCTGTATGCGCTTCAATGACCTCGTACTGATGACGGGTCAAAATATCCCGAAATTTTGCCATTTCTGATGGTGAATCATCAACTACTAAGATTTTGGCCATAGACTTACCCTTTTACCTGCTGATTGATTATATTAATCGCTTTATATTTTGCTGTTTTTTGTGTCTGTGCTCATGATAGCACAACTGTTAACCACGCATCCCAAATCTATGCCCGTCTGGGTTGCAATCTGCGCTTTTATGTTAGTTATCTCTAGTTTGGTCGTAGCTAGTGATTGTAAACTTTAAGTATTAACAACAGTGGTACTGGCATGTTGTTAATCTTGAGCACAGCGTATTAAGACGCAGGACGATGACGTTCAATGGCGTCAAATAGCTCTTCTTTACTAAATGGTTTGGTCAAGTACTCATCTGAGCCGACAATACGACCGCGCGCTTTATCAAACAAGCCATCTTTTGATGACAGCATAATTACGGGCTTGGCAGCAAAATCTGCATTGTTTTTGATCAGTGAACAAGTCTGATAGCCATCGAGGCGTGGCATCATGATATCGACAAAAATCAAATCTGGGTTGCTATCCGCAATTTTTGCCAACGCATCAAAGCCATCAACAGCAGTAATCACCTCACAGCCTGCTTTAGCAAGTAACGTCTCTGCGGTACGACGAATGGTTTTTGAATCGTCAATAATCATGACTTTTAGGCCTTCAAAATTGGCATTCATAATATTTTCCTAAGGGTTGTTTCGCTATGATTTTGCTACCCACTGTCCTATAGCGATTGCTCAAAACTTTAAGTCTGGGCGTTGGGGCAGCTATCACATGATGCCATCAACGCTCAAAAGTCACTGGTACAATTTTTGACAATCAAACGAAGCTATTGTAAATAATTTTTATAAGATATAACAAATATTTCAGACGGACAGTAAAAACCAACTGTATGGTAATTATTGTTAAAATACTACCATACTTTTTTGCTGCAAAGTATGCTTAAATCGATGCACTTATCGTTCATTTTTAACATCCTGATGACCATTCAAGTTTGATCTGGTGACTGCTTTGGTAGATTGCCCATAGAGCCATGGTAATATACAGGTATTACCTGATGATAGAAACATGTTGAAATAAGCTTAGAAAAACGCATTGTACTGGTTATTTCTACATCATTTTATATTTTTTTAAGTTGATTGTTTGCGCTGAGGACGTCTCGTTCATGATAACACCGAAGTTTATCACTAAAGTTGTACCATTAAGCCTTGCCGTGGCTAGCGCTGTTATAAGTTTGAGTGGCTGCCAAAAACAGCAAAACGACAGCAAAAGCCCGCTGTCAACCCAAAACACTCAAGTCACCACCGCGTCAGCCACCACGCCAATCGCCAATAACGAGATTCAGCTATTAGCTGCTGATGTCATCACCGCCAAAGCAGACCGATTTGAACCGAGCGTCACCGTGACAGGGACGCTGCAGCCTTCAGACCACACAGTGGTGCAATCAACCGTGAATGCGCAAGTGCAGCAAGTGCTCGCTGATGTGGGTAAAACGGTAGCAAAAGGTGAGCCACTGGTGCGACTTGATATCAGTGATAGTAAAAACCAACTCGCGCAAGCGCAAGCCGATGTTGCCGCCGCCCAAGCACAAGCCATCGTCGCCAATAAACTTGCTGAGCGTAATAAAATTTTGCTTGAGCAGGGCTTTGTCTCACAAATAGAATATGAGCGTAGTGTGGCAGATAGCATTGCCCAGCGTGAAGCCATCAAAGCCAAACAAGCCCAATTAAGTAGTGCACAAAAAATGTTTGGTGATACCACGATTTATGCCCCTACCACAGGGATTGTGAGCAGTCGCAGCGTCAATGTCGGACAGGTAATCACACAAAATCAAGCCTTGATGGAAATCATTGACCCCAATAAACTTGAGTTTGCCGCCAATGTCCCTAGCGAAGCACAAACACAGCTACAACTCGGTCAACAAGTGCCTTTTACTATTAGTAATCAAACCAATCAGTACATCGGACAAATTAGCCGCATTTCGCCCCAAGTCGATGCCGCCACTCGCCAGCTGACGATTTATATCGCGGTTAAACCTTCTCAGCGTAATCGTGGACTTCGACCGGGCATGTATGCCACAGGCAAGCTTAATTATGGGGTTGCACAAGTTGGGGTATTGGTGCCGATGTCAGCGGTAATGCTTGAGTCAAAAGCCTTGGATTCTAACGCCAAAGATACGGCTAAAGGCGCAGCCAATCAATCCAGCGACCAATCCGCCACAAGCCCAACCTTAGAAACAGGCACGATTTTGGTGGTCAGTAAAGACAATGTGATTACCAAACAGCCTATTAAGGTACTCAAACACCTTGACGATACCAGTCAGTATTTAATTGCTGGCATCGAGGCTAACACCACGGTGATTGTGGCAAATCTCAATGCCAATGATGTGGGTAAAAAAGTGGTACTCAAATAGCTTACTGATAGTGTTTCATTCAATCATTCAATATTGTTAAAAATTTTATTGTCAAAAATTTTGCTATTAGGAATTTGCTATGTGGCTTACCCGCGTCAGTATCAACAATCCTGTGTTTGCCGCCATGGTCATGCTCGCGCTGATGGTCATTGGATTACTGGCAACATTTCGCATGAAAGTTGAGGAATTTCCTAATATTGAATTCCCTTTTGTGGTGGTCAATACCGTTTATAGTGGTGCTTCGCCTGAAGTCATCGAGACCGACATTACCAAAAAAATTGAAGACCAAGTCAATACCATCGCCGGTGTCAAAGAAGTGACCTCCGTCACCCAACAAGGCCTGTCACAAGTCATCGTGCAGTTTGATTTAAATATCCCGTCCGATGTTGCCGCGCAAAATGTGCGTGATAAATTGGCACTGGTGACCCCAAGCTTTCGCGATGAAGTCACCACGCCTATCGTTGCGCAGTACAATCCTGCCGATGCGCCTGTGGTGTCTGTCACCTTTCGCTCTGACAAAATGTCGCTTCGGGAATTATCCACTTATTTAGACAACACGGTCAAAAAACAGCTACAAACAGTCACAGGGGTGGGTCGGGTCGATATCTTGGGGGGTCGGCAGCGTCAAATCCGTGTGCTGCTCAATCCCACCCAAATGAATGCCTATAAAGTCTCAGTCAATCAAATTAGCAATGCGCTACGCTCAGAAAACGTCGAATTACCTGTTGGTACTATCAACAATCAAAACCAAGAAATGGTGATTCAAGTTAACGGGTTGGTCAAAACACCCAATGAGTTTAACCAAATCATTGTCGCCCAAAATCGTTCAAGCACGGGTGCTATCGTGCCTGTGTACCTATCGCAAGTTGCCCAAGTCGTTGATGGGCAAGCCGAGGCTGAGTCAGCGTCGCTACAAAATGGTCAACCTGCGGTGGCAATGGATATTATCAAAATGTCGGATGCCAATGTAATTGATGTGGTTGATAAAACCCAACAGCGGCTGGCAGAAATCCAAGCCACCCTACCCCCAGGTGTCACCATGACGGTGGTCGCCGATAGCTCCAAAAGTATTCGTGGCTCGTTAAATAATGTGGTACGCACCTTGATTGAAGGGGCGATATTGGCGGTTTTTATTGTTTGGCTGTTTTTGGGCTCGTGGCGTTCGACCATCATCACCGGATTGACGCTGCCCATTTCGCTGCTCGGTACTTTAGCGGCAATTTGGACGTTTGGTTTTTCCATCAACATGATGACCCTGCTGGCGCTGGCATTATGTATCGGACTACTGATTGATGATGCGATTGTGGTGCGGGAAAACATCGTGCGCCATGTGGGTATGGGCAAACATCACCGCCAAGCGGCGCTCGATGGCACCCAAGAAATCGGGCTTGCCGTGCTAGCGACGACGCTGGTGATTGTGGCGGTATTTTTACCCGTGGCTTTTATGGGCGGGATTATCGGACGCTTTTTTTATCAGTTTGGTGTGACCGTTTCCACTGCTGTGTTGCTGTCGTTATTTGTTAGCTTCACCCTTGATCCGATGTTGTCTTCGATTTGGCCAGACCCAGATGCCGTGCACCAACATGACCGACACAATGAACGGGTATCGTTTCGCAAGCGACCGATTGCTTGGCTATTAGATGGTTTTCAGCGCCTGTTAGATCGGTTGACCAATCTATACAGCCATATTCTTGCGTGGAGTCTACGCCATCGTTTGATAACTGTGCTTATTGCAATTGGCTCGCTGGTTGCCGCGTTTTTTGCCGTGGGGTTGGTGGGCAAAGAGTTTGTCCCGCAAGCGGATATGAATGAAATCAAAGTCAAATTTGAAACGCCTGTCAATGCCAATCTTGACTATACCGAGCAAAAAGCAGCGCAAGTCAACGCAGTATTACAAAGTTTTCCTGAGGTTACCAATACTTATGCCACGGTGAATGCGCTATCTTATAGCGGTAAAAACCGTGTGCAAGTCAATGTATCATTAGTACCTAAAGATGAGCGCACGCGCGGATTAGATGCCTTAAACCGTGCCATGCGTGAGCAATTGCAGCAGGTAGGCGGTATCAAAGTCACCTCAGTGGCAGCGGCTGCCATGGCGGTCAGCGGTGGTCTTAAGCCGATTATGATATCCATCAAAGGCAATGACCTAGATGAGCTGCAACGTTTATCCAATGAGTTTATGCAAAAACTCTCGAACGTCAATGGCTTGGTAGATTTGGAAAGCACGCTTAAACAGCCCAAATCAATGGTCAATGTCATCATTAACCGAGAAGCAGCAAATGACGCCGGTCTTTCGATTGGGCAAATCGGACAAGCATTACGACCGCTGCTGGCTGGTGACAATGTGACCACCTTTAAAGATGACAACGGCAACAATATCGATGTCAACGTGCGCTTAAATGACGACAACCGCAAGACCATCTCGCAACTACAGTCCATGTACTTGTCATCAAGCCGTATGGATCAAAATGGTCAGCCCATGCTAGTGCCGCTATCGCAAGTGGCGAATTTTAGTGAAACCTTGGGTGCACCGCAAATCAACCGGCGTTCGCTGTTTCGTGAGGTGGTAGTCCAAGCCAACACGGATGGCAGACCGGCAGGTGATATCGGCGAGGATATCACAAAAATCCAAAATGAAATGAAACTGCCACCCGGTTACAGCTTTGCGGTACAAGGCTCTAACAAGGACATGGCAGAATCCATCGGCTACGCAACAACCGCGCTTGGACTGGCAATCGTGTTTATTTATATGTTGTTAGGGTCACAGTTTAATAGCTTTTTATACCCTGTGGCGATTATGGCATCGCTGCCGTTATCGCTAATTGGGGTGTTCTTTGCGTTATTTTTATTTGGCTCTAGTCTTAATATGTTTTCTATCATCGGCATTATCATGCTAATGGGATTGGTGTGTAAAAATGCGATTTTGCTCATTGATTTTATTAAAGAATCTTTATCAAACGGTTCGAGCCGTACAGAAGCCATTATGCTGGCAGGGCAAACGCGCCTGCGCCCCATTTTGATGACTACCGCTGCCATGGTGATGGGGATGATACCGCTGGCACTGGGTATTGGTGAAGGGTCGGAGCAGCAAGCACCGATGGCACATGCCATTATTGGCGGGGTGATTACTTCAACTTTATTGACCTTGATTGTGGTGCCTGTGATTTACACCTATTTAGATGACGGCAAACAGCGGTTTTTTCGGTTATTTGCTAAAAATAAAGCAACAACCCCTGCGATAGAGCGCCACGACTCACTTTAAGCAATAATTCATTACAATTTTATACAGTGTAAAGAAACTTAAGAATGAGTAGCCCAGTACAATTTTAAATTGGGCTATACATTGATTGGACTAATTGGGCTGCGTGATTGATAGCTGTATGGTTACCAGCTAAGAAGTTTTATAAATCTGTGTAAGACACTATCATATTGGCACTCTCTTGCTTTATGATAATAGTATCTTGATTGATGATACAAGCCTAGCTTTGATAAGCAAAAGCAATAATAACAACTGATTTATTTTTAGAGAGTTTTTGGAGTTGGTGATGGAAGAAAATAATAGTGGTACTAAAACCGTACTATTGATTGAGGATGATCCAGATTTAGCCGAGTTAATTAGCGAATATTTGGGCATGAATTATTATGAAGTTCAGCATGCGCCAACCGCAACACAAGGGCTAGAGACGCTATTTAACCCTGCAAAATCCATTGATTTGGTGATTTTAGATTTGATGCTACCTGATATGGATGGTATGCAAGTGTGTCAACGTATTCGTCAGCACAAAGATAGCCGCCTGGCGCAAACGGCGATTATTATGCTTACCGCCAAAGGTGACACCACTGACCGTGTACTGGGTCTTGAGATGGGCGCAGATGATTACGTCTCAAAACCATTTGAACCGCGTGAACTATTGGCGCGTATCCGTGCGGTCATGCGCCGGCACGACCTGCCGCTTCACCAGCAAAAAGAAGATAACTTAGTATTTGGTCGCTTAAAGGTTTATCCAGACAGCCATGAAGTGACGATTGATGATGAGCCGGTGCGTTTGACCACCCACCAGTTTCAATTATTGCATTACTTTGCTACCCACTCAGGTAAAGTACTAAGCCGTGAACAGCTGTGGCATGCGATGCCAAACGATGACAGCAGTGATAACATCGACCGTGCCATTGATGTGCATATTTCGCGTCTGCGCGCGCTGATTGAAGACAATCCTCGTCAGCCAAAACGCATTATTACGGTGCGTGGTGTCGGCTATCAGTTTGCCACTGACCAAGTTTAAGATTGTAGGATTGCTTGACAAATTTAACACGCAAAAGGTCATCATCCTTGGTTATTTATGCTAGCAAAGCTATTATAATAGCCAATGATGACCCACGATTTTTGGATTCTGTGTGCGACTTAGCGGCATAAAATTTAACAGTGTATTTAGTAAGTTATTTGCCAGCGTTATGCTGGCATTGGTCATTTTTGCTGGGGCAATGGTAGTTTTAAGCCATTTGGTACACCATACTTCTGCCAATACCCGCCACCAAGTCATTGCCAATCAAGTCACCCAGCAGCTAGATCCGTTACTAGCTGAGCTACGTACCGCTCAAGACCAACAAAAAAATCTCGAAACCCGCTATCTACTTGCCCTAGTGCGTCGTAGTTTTAATATCTACAGCGATTCATTAAACGCCAAATTTGGTCTATACGATGGCAAAAGTGGCGAAGCGATTATGATCATGCGTGGGCTACCTACCACCTTACCGCCAAACCCGCCATTTTTTTCCTCTTTGTTTCCTAGAGATGATCCAAAACACCCGACCGAAATTCAAGTCAATAGCCAATCAGGTTATGTGCTGTTATACCAATCAAAACTTAGTAACCGCCGTGCGATTTCGCCCGCGATTAATTTATTGACAGGTACTTTGCTACTGCTGCTCATTATGTCGGGCATGTTATGGATGATTGCGCGCACCATGACATGGCGTATCAATCAGCTAAGTCGGCAAATCACCCAATTGGGTGATGGTGATTTCTCTGCCCGTGTCACCCCCGTGGGTAACGATGAGATTACCTTGTTGGCACGCGGTTTTAACCAAACCGCCGAACGCATTGAAACCTTGATGAACGCCAATAAACTGCTGTTAGCCCATGCCTCGCATGAGATTCGCACACCAATTACCCGTATTCGTCTACAAGTTGAAATGATGACCATGCTGGCAAGTCAGTTTGACAAAACCATACAAGATAAAGTACAAAAACGTGCCGATGCCATCAACCGTGATTTGACGGGTCTTAATGATTTGGTGGAAAGTATTTTGCTCGTCAGTCGTATGGATGCCGGTCATGCGATAGAAAAAGTAGAAGACGTCGATTTATACGAGTTAATTAAAAACGAGATTCAGCACTACCCACAAGCTACCTTTGTAGGTAGTCATATTATCATCCAAGGGCAAGCCAAACTTCTCACCCATCTCGTGCGTAATTTGCTCGACAATGCCCATCTTCATGGCATCCCACCTGTGAGCGTACAGCTGTATGCCATTGATGATGCGGGTAACCAACTGGCAATTGATGTCCTACCTACCATCCAAGAGAATACAAAAGATACCCATGCAGAAAAACATAACGATACTCAAAAAGATAAAGTGGCTTTGCCCGTCCCTATAAAAGATACCACCAGTGACCTTACAGACGGCGATGGCATCACCGTTGACGCTGAAATGTCATCGACAAATAGTCCCGCCGCAACGGACACAGCAGATAGCGAAGCAACTTCGAGCAAACTGGCTAACAAACCAAAAAATAAATCGTCTATTTTTTCCCGTAAAAAATCTGACATTGTGCACCTGCCAGAATTTCATCAGGTGTGTATTGCGGTTATTGACCAAGGTACAGGCATTGCTGAAGACAAACGCAGCGATATTTTCAGTCCATTTGTACGGCTACAACAAGAGAAAAAAGGCTCAGGGCTCGGGCTATCTTTAGTCGCGCAGATTGTCAAAGCCCATGGCGGTCGTATTATCACCGACACAGTGCATGGTCATACCCGCTTTTTGGTCACATTACCTATCACCCAATCGTAATCGCTTTTATCTCTGCTTATAGTTTTGTCACAATTTTTTTCGGTTTTCTCCTCTATTATTGATATAAACCTACCATTCGGCATTTATTTATTCGTTAAAGCGACTAAACGCTGACGACGAGCTGTGCTAAAATTACCTTCTTTTAGCCACTGCAAAATTTTTTATTATCATGATTACCATTGATAACGTTACCAAACGCTTCCAAACCCAAGATGGCAACTGGTTTACCGCGGTAGAACCGACATCGCTCACAATCCAACAAGGCGAGATTTTTGGCTTGATGGGTTATTCTGGCGCAGGCAAATCTACTTTGCTACGCTTGATTAATTTACTTGAACGCCCAGATAGCGGCACTGTTACCATCGATGGCAAGGAGTTGACCTCGCTATCCACCCACGATTTGCGCCATGCCCGTCAAAATATCGGGATGATTTTTCAGCAGTTTAATCTGATGGCAAATCGCACGGTGGCACAAAACATTGCCTTTCCCCTAGAAATTGCCGGTTGGGAAAAAACAGCCATCATGCCGCGGGTGATGGAATGCCTTGAAATTGTCGATTTGGTCAATCGCGCCAACCACTATCCCGCCCAGCTCTCTGGCGGTCAAAAACAGCGGGCAGGTATCGCACGCGCGTTAGCACCCAAGCCTCATGTAATGCTCGCCGATGAGCCTACCTCTGCGCTCGACCCTGCGACCACCAAATCGGTGTTAGCCTGTCTCAAAGATATTAATGAAAAGTTTAACGTCACTATCGTGATTGTGACCCATGAAATGTCGGTGATTCGCAAGCTGTGTAACCGCGTTGCTCTGCTTGATAAAGGCAGATTGCTTGAGGTCGCTGACGTACATTCGGGGCAAATTCATGCCACCACACCGATTGGGCAACTGCTGATTAGTGATGATTAACGGCGCAAAAACATCGTTGATGACTGGATAATTTTTAAGTTTTAAATTGAATCGTTGGGTAATTTCATGGCAAATACATTAACTTGGCAAAGCGCGGTTGATAATCTTTTGGGGATGAAGGCAGAAATTTGGCAAGCGTTTTGGGAAACGCTGATTATGCTGGGTATCTCAACGGCTGCGTCAGTCATCTTTGGTACATTGCTTGGCGTCGCGCTATTTTTGACCAGTAAAAATCAGCTCGCCGACAACAAATCGCTGTATGCAGTACTTAGCAACTTTACCAATATCATGCGTGCTTTTCCGTTTGTGATTTTGATGATTGTGATTATTCCTGTCACTCGCCTCATTGTCGGTACCACCATTGGTCCAATCGCGGCATCGCTTGCTTTGAGTGTCGCCGGTATCTTCTACTTTGCTAGGCTCGTTGAGCAAAATCTGCGTGATGTGCCAAAAGGTATCATCGAAGCGGCGTTATCAATGGGTGCAAGTACAGGGACGATTATTCGCAACGTGTTATTGGTCGAGTCACGCTCAAGTTTGATTTTGAGTATTACTACCTTGATGATTAGTTTACTCTCTTACAGTGCGGCAGCGGGTATGATTGGCGGTGGCGGTCTCGGTGATTTGGCGATTCGCTATGGTTATAACCGCTACCAAAATGACGTGATGATTTTTATGGTGATTTTATTGGTGGTGATGGTAATTATCATCCAATCGGTTGGTAATATTTTGGCGCAGCGTCTGGATAAACGTTAATTTTAGACAGTGGGGGTTTAAAAAATTGTTATTGATGGTTTTTCTAGGAATTATGAAAAAATTTCATATCCATAGGTTAACTCTCAATAACATTTTTTTATGAATATGTTAAGGTAAGCTGATTGTTTTGTCCGTTTATTTTTTCATTTTTGGAGGAAGGTATGAAATTAACGCATTTATCAAGCCACATCGCGCAGCTATTAGCAACCGTAGGGGTGGCAGGGATTGCCCTAGTCGGTTGTAGCAAACCAGAAAGCAAAACCGAAACCACGGCACAAGCCAGCACCACCACAACTACAACTACGACTACCGCAAGCTCAACGACTACCACGGCAGCGGCAAGCACAGGTATCGACCCAAATAAATCTGAAATTGTGATTGGTACTACTGTGGGCGACTTTGGTGACATGGTCAAAAACTCTGTCAAACCCCAGTTAGAAAAACAAGGCTATAAAGTCAGATTGGTTGAATTCTCTGACTATGTGCGCCCAAATAAAGCCTTAGCCGATGGTGATATTGATATCAACGTGTTCCAACACAAACCTTATCTCGACACCTTCAAAAAAGACAACAACCTAGATATCGTTGAAGCATTCCAAGTACCTACCGCACCGCTTGGCATCTATCCAGGTAAATTAAATGACCTAAAACAAGTCAAAGACGGTACCACCGTGGCTGTACCGAACGATCCAAGCAACTTTGCACGCGCGCTGGTGATGCTCAACGAACTGGGCTGGATAAAACTTAAAGCCAATATCAACCCACTGACCGCATCAAAAAATGATATCGCAGAAAACCCAAAAAATATCAAACTAGTAGAGCTAGAAGCCGCACAATTACCACGTGCGCGCTCAGACGTTGACTTTGCAATCATCAACGGTAACTATGCGACCAGCTCAGGTATCAAATTGACTGAAGCGCTGTTCCAAGAACCCAGCTATGCGTATGTCAACTGGTCAGCGATTCGCACCAAAGACAAAGACACACAATGGGTAAAAGACGTGACCAATGCGTATAACTCAGAAGAATTTAAACAATACGCCCACAAAACTTTCCCAGGTTACAAATACCCAGCTATCTGGCGTGAGAACCCTGCGACACCAGCAGCTGCCAGTGCCACCGCCTCTGCTGCCAAATAGTGGCATCATTGGCATAAAAAAAAGAAGCATTCAGCTTCTTTTTTTATGGTCAAATTTTATGGCTAGAATGTTTTATGGTCAAAATGCGGTAACTGATTTTAAAACACTTAAATTAACTGAAAATAATCTAAAAAATAATAAAGCGCGTTATTCTGTGAATAGTTTATCTTCAATACTGCGACGCATTTTTTGCCCCGCTTTAAAGGTAACAACGCGGCGCGCTGTGACATGAACCATCTCGCCAGTCTTTGGATTGCGACCTGGACGTTGGCTTTTATCTTTGATTTCAAAGTTACCAAACCCCGATAGCTTGACTTGGTGACCTTTGGTCAACGTCTCCGACAACTCTGAAAAAAAATTCTCCACAAATGCGCGGCTGTCTTGGCGCGTCATGCCCAAATTTTCCATCAAATGATTGATCATTTCTAATTTGGTTAAGGTTTTTCCTTCAACTTGCATATTCATTATCATACCCACCCTACTAAATGTTCCTATTCTAGCGATTCTAGCAAATACAGTCGATAGTTATTTTTACTTTAAAATCAAAGAAAAACATTGTATCGACTGGCATAATTTGCTAGTCCAAGATTACATACGTAGCGTTGCGTATTTCGTCATTGGTTAGTTTATAGCCACTGTAGTCCAAGATTACATACGTAGCGTTGCGTGATACTGCTCATGTAGCGCAGCGAT
>OFDC01000479.1_pt1 | contig 30054 bp, 31 predicted proteins | sample 1520941 | NCBI WGS metagenome assembly OFDC01 (sample SAMEA94258168, study PRJEB24077) | hot springs metagenome | biome: Aquatic biome; feature: Water | place: India | collected 2012-12-06 | depth 5 m | reverse complement strand
TCATAGAAGACACGCGCGAGCTGCAATGCGCCGCGCCCAATCTGGTCGCCATGCGCACAAAAGATGGCGTCGCCTCCCTCTCCGATCTCGTGCGCTCCTCGCTGCGTCTGCGCCCCGACCGTATCCCCATCGGTGAGGTGCGCGGGAGCGAAGCGCTCGACCTCCTCAAGGCCTGGGGTACCGGCCATCCCGGCGGCGTCGGCACGATCCACGCCAATAGCGCCGTCGGTGCGCTGCGCCGGATGGAGCAGCTCATCCAGGAAGCCGTGGTGACCGTGCCCAAGGCCCTGCTCGCCGAGACCATCGATCTCGTCGCCGTGCTGGTGCGGCAGGGCACCGGGCGACGTCTCGCCCAGCTCATGCGCGTCGAAGGACTCGATCCCGTCCTCGGCGACTACCGCCTCACGCCCGCAACCCCCGACATCGGAGAAGAACCATGATCGATCTGTCCCGCCGCGCTGTGCACCGTCTGCGCGTAGCGCCTCTCGCCCTTGGCATCGGCCTCATCGCGCTCGCCAGTCCCGCTTATGCCTCGGGCTCGTCGATGCCCTGGGAAGCGCCGCTCCAGTCGATTTTGGAGTCGATCGAAGGCCCGGTCGCCAAGATCGTCGCAGTGATCATCATCATCGCCACCGGTCTGGGGCTCGCCTTCGGCGACACCAATGGCGGGTTCCGCCGACTGATCCAGATCGTCTTCGGCCTGTCGATCGCTTTTGCGGCCTCGTCCTTCTTCCTCTCCTTCTTCTCCTTCGGCGGCGGGGCGCTGGTCTGATGGAGGGCCGTGAAGAGGAAGTGCCGGGTTATCTGGCGCCGGTCCATCGGGCCCTGTCCGAACCCATCCTGCTGGGCGGCGCACCGCGCAGCCTGGCCATCGTCAACGGCACGCTCGCCGGCGCTCTGGGCCTTGGCCTGCGACTCTGGCTCGCGGGCCTCGCGCTCTGGGCCATAGGCCACGGTCTCTCGGTCTGGGCCGCGCGCCGCGATCCCCAGTTCGTCGATGTCGCCCGGCGTCACCTCAAATATCCCGTCTGGATGCGGCCATGATCAACTTCTCCGAATATCGCCCCAAAGCCGCCTGTCTGGCCGATTTCCTCCCCTGGGCCGCATTGGTCGCGCCCGGCGTCGTGCTCAACAAGGATGGTTCGTTCCAGCGCAGTATGCGCTTTCGCGGGCCCGATCTCGACAGCGCGACGCCTGCCGAACTGGTCGCGGTGACCGCGCGCCTCAACAATGCGCTGCGCCGCCTGGGTTCGGGCTGGGCGGTGTTCGTCGAGGCGAGCCGCGTGCCCGCACAGGACTATCCCGACAGCCCCTTTCCCGATCCGGTCTCGGCGCTGGTCGACCAGGAACGCTATGAACAGTTCCGCGAGGAAGGCGCCCATTATGAGAGCTTCTACCATCTGACTCTCCTGTGGATGCCGCCCGCCGAAGACGCCGCCCGCGCGGAGAGCTGGCTCTACGAAGGCCGGTCGGGATCGGGCGTCGATCCGCATGAACTTCTGAAGAGCTTTACCGACCGCACGACCCGCGTGCTGCATCTGGTCGAAGGGTTCATGCCCGAGGTGGCCTGGCTCGATGATGGCGCCACGCTCACCTATCTCCATAGCTGCGTATCGACGAAGCGCCAGCGCGTGCGTGTGCCGGAAACCCCGGCCTATCTCGATGCGCTGCTCACCGACGAGGCACTGACCGGCGGGCTCGAACCCATGCTGGGCGAGCATCACCTCCGCACACTCACCATCACCGGCTTTCCGACCGCGACCTTTCCAGGGCTGCTCGACGAATTGAACCGGCAGGCCTTCGCCTATCGCTGGTCAACCCGCGCGATCATGCTCGACAAGACCGACGCCACGAAACTGCTCACGAAAATCCGGCGGCAATGGTTCGCCAAGAGGAAGTCGCTCGCCGCGATCCTCAAGGAGGTGATGACCAACGAACAGTCGGTCCTCATGGATTCCGATGCGTCCAACAAGGCGGCCGATGCCGACATGGCGCTACAGGAACTGGGCGCGGACGCGGCCGGCATCGCCTATGTCACCGCGACCGTCACCGTCTGGGACCGCGATCCGGCCCTCGCTTCGGAAAAGCTCCGGCTGGTCGAGAAGGTCATCCAGGGCCGCGACTTCACCTGCACGATCGAGGGCATGAATGGTATCGAGGCTTGGCTCGGATCGCTTCCCGGCCATGTCTATGCCAATGTCCGCCAGCCCCCGATCTCCACCCTCAATCTCGCCCACCTGATCCCGCTGTCCGCGGTCTGGGCGGGGCCGGAACGGGATGAGCATTTCGGCGCTCCCCCCTTGCTCTACGGCAAGACCGAAGGCTCGACCCCGTTCCGGCTTTCTCTCCATGTCGGCGATGTCGGCCATAGCCTGATCGTCGGCCCGACCGGCGCCGGCAAATCGGTGCTGCTGGCGCTGATGGCGATGCAGTTCCGCCGCTATGCGGATGCCCAAATCTTCGCCTTCGACTTCGGTGGCTCGATCCGCGCCGCCGCGATCGGCATGGGCGGGGACTGGCAGGATCTGGGCGGCGCGCTGCATGAAGGCGATAGTGGTGCCGCTGTCGGGGACGGCGTGGCCCTGCAGCCGCTGGCCCGCATCGACGAGCCGGGCGAACGGGCCTGGGCCGCTGAATGGCTGGCCGCGATCCTGGCCGGTGAAGGCGTGGCCATCGACCCCGCCGCCAAGGAGCATCTGTGGACCGCGCTCGGTTCGCTGGGCAGCGCGCCGGTTGCCGAACGCACGCTCACCGGCCTTGCCGTGCTGCTCCAGAACCAGCAGCTCAAACAGGCGCTGGCGCCCTATTGCGTCGGCGGTCCCTGGGGGCGGCTGCTAGACGCCGAGACCGAGCAACTGGGCGATGCCTCTGTTCAGGCCTTCGAGACCGAAGGGCTGATCGGCGCGGCCTCGGCCGCCGCGGTCCTTGCCTATCTCTTCCACCGCATCGAAGGCCGGCTCGACGGGCGCCCCACGCTCATCATCATCGACGAGGGCTGGCTGGTGCTCGATAGCCCAGCCTTCGCTGCCCAGCTGCGCGAATGGCTCAAGACGCTGCGCAAGAAGAACGCTAGCGTCGTCTTCGCAACGCAAAGCCTCGCCGACATCGAGACGTCGAGCATTGCGCCTGCCATCATCGAAAGCTGCCCGACCCGCATCTTCCTGCCCAATGAACGCGCAGCCGAACCGCAGATCCGCCAGGCGTACGAACGCTTCGGGCTCAATGCGCGGCAGATCGAGATCCTCTCTCGGGCGACCCCCAAGCGCGATTATTATTGCCAGTCGCGGCGCGGCAACCGGCTGTTCGAACTGGGGCTTGGCGAAGTGGCGCTCGCCTTTGCCGCCGCATCCTCCAAAACCGACCAGCGCGTGATCGGCGAGCTGGTCGCCGCCCATGGCCGTGTCGGCTTTGCCCCGGCCTGGCTGCGGCATCGCGGCCTCGACTGGGCCGCCGGCCTTTTGCCCGAACCCGCACCCCCGTCCGATCCGGAAGATCCCTTCCTGCCACTCGATCCCGAGGAGTTTACATCATGAAGAAACCGTCGCTTCGCCGCGCCTTGCTGGCCGGCGTTGTCAGTCTGACCGCTCTGGCCGGGCCTGTTCTCACCTCGCCCGCGCAGGCGCAGTTCGGCGGGGTCGTCTATGATCCCACCAATTACGCGCAGAATGTGCTGACCGCCGCCCGGTCGCTCGAGCAGATCAACAACCAGATCCGCCAGATCGAGAATCAGGCGACCAGCCTCATCAACGAGGCGAAGAATCTCGCCAGCCTGCCGGTCTCGACGATCTCGACCCTCCAACAGCAGATCGGCCAGACGCGCCAGCTCCTGGGGCAGGCGCAGCGCATCGCTTACAGCGTGCAGGACATCCAGAGCGCGTTCACCCAGCGCTACAACGGCGCGAACCTGACCGCCTCGCAAAGCCAGATGGTCGCCGCCGCCAATGCCCGCTGGCAGGACAGCGTCGGGGCGTTCCAGGACGCGCTTCAGGTGCAGGCCGGCGTCGTCGGCAATATCGACGGCGCGCGCGCCAGCATCGAGACGCTGGTGGGGGCCAGCCAGTCGGCGAGCGGCGCGCTCCAGGCTGCCCAGGCCGGCAACCAGCTCCTCGCGCTCCAGTCGCAGCAGCTTGCCGATCTCACCGCCGCGATTGCGGCACAGGGCCGCGCGCAATCGCTCGAAGCGGCGCGCAACGCGGCGACGGAAGCCGAAGGCAAGGCCCGCTTCCAGCGCTTCCTCGGGCATCAGTGACATGCACCGGGCCGCGTCCATGGGGCTGATCGCGCTGGTCGGGGTGACCACCGGCTTCCTTGCCGCCGGGGCCGCCCATCTGCGCTACGATACCCTCGCCTGCGCCCCCGAGCATCCCGAGCCGGGCAAGGTCTATCCGCACACCACGCCCTGCGTGACCGGCGCCGCCTTCGCCGCGGAGATGGTGCGGATCGAGGCGGCGGCGGAGGCGAGGCGCAAGGCGCGCGCGCAACAGGAAGGTCCGTTCCTCGCCTGGCTCAGGGGGGACGACTGAGATGTCGCCCGCTGCCAAAATCGCGATCGGCGGAGGGATCGGCGGGCTGATGCTCGCCGTGGCCGTGGTTTCCGCGCTGCACCGTCCGCCCGAACCTGCTGTGACGATCCTCGTGCCTGAGGACGAGGCGGCCGCGGCCCGCCAAGACGATCTCGCCCGCTGCCGGACCATCACCTTGCCCGAAAGCAGCTGCGACGCGGCCTGGGAAGCCAGACGCCGCCATTTCTTCGGAAAGGACAACCGTCCGTGAACGACACCTCGGTGATCGACAGCTTCCTGTCGGTCTTCACCAGCTACATCGACAGCGGCTTCGGCCTATTGGGCGGGGAGGTCGGGTTCCTCTCTTCGACCCTGATCGCGATCGACGTGACGCTCGCCGCTCTGTTCTGGGCCTGGGGCGCCGACGAGGACGTGTTGCAGCGTCTGGTGAAGAAAGTGCTCTATATCGGCGTCTTCGCCTACATCATCGGCAACTTCTCCAACCTTGCCAATGTCGTCTTCCGGAGCTTCGCCGGCCTCGGTCTCAAGGCGTCGGGCGGCGGTCTGGCGCTCGCCGATTTCCTCAAGCCCGGCACGGTCGCCGCGACCGGCCTCACCGCCGGCCAGCCTTTGCTCGACGCGACGGCGGACCTGCTCGGACCGGTCGGCCTGTTCACCAATTTCGTGCAGATCCTCGTGCTGCTGATCGCCTGGCTGATCGTCGTGCTCGCCTTTTTCGTGCTCGCCATCCAGGTCTTCATCACCATCGTCGAGTTCAAGCTGGTGACGCTGGCCGGCTTCGTGCTGGTGCCCTTCGCCTTTTTCGGGCGCACCGCCTTCATGGCCGAAAAGGTGCTCGGTCATATTATCTCCTCGGGCATCAAGCTGATGACGTTCGCCGTCATCACCGGCATCGGCACCACGCTGTTCAGCCAGTTCACCAGTGCCAATGTCGTCGTCGAGCCCGATCTCAAGCAGGTGATGGCGATCGCGCTCGCTGCGCTGACCCTGCTCGGCCTCGGCATCTTCGGCCCCGGCATCGCCAATGGTATCGTCACCGGCGGTCCCCAGCTTGGCGCCGGCGCGGCAGCCGGAACGGCATTGGCCGCAGGCGCCACGCTCGGCGGCGGTGTTGCGGGTGCCCGCCTCGCCGGTGGCGCGGCGATGGGCACGGCTGGCAGCGCCGCCACCGGCATGGCGCGCACAGCCGGTGCGGCCTCGGGCACCTATAGCGCCGGTGCGGCAGGACGATCAGGCGCGGCGGCCGTCGGCGCAGGGCTTGCCAATGTCGGCAAGAGCACGGGCGGCGCGGCCGTTTCGCCCCTGCGCCGCGCCGCGCAAAACCTCAAGCAAAGCTATGCCGATGGCCGGAACGGGGCGGCGGGCAGTGCTGGTGCCGATACGAGCGCGCAGCCTCCCACTGTCGCATCGCCCGCTACCGGATCGGCGCCCGCCGCGCCGCCCGCCTGGGCCGCGGCGATGAAGCGCCGGCAGGCGATCACCCAGGGCGCCACCATGGCCGCTCATACTCTGAAGGGCGGCGACAGCCATGGCGGCGGCGCCGGTCCCGACCTCTCGCAGAAGGACTGATACGCACGTGTTCAAGCGACCATCGATCCGTTACGGGCAAGCGCCCGAACCCGTCACCCCCTATCAGCGCGCCGCCCAGGTCTGGGACGACCGCATCGGCTCCGCGCGGGTCCAGGCGAAGAACTGGCGGCTCGCCTTTTTCGGTTGCCTGGCGCTTTCGGGCGGCCTGGCCGGCGGTCTCGTCTGGCAATCGGCGCGCGGCACGATCATCCCCTGGGTGGTCGAAGTCGACAAGCTCGGCGAGGCGCGCGAGGTCGCGCCCGCCACCGCCGACTATCGGCCGACCGACCCGCAGATCGCCTTCCATCTCGCCCGCTTCATCGAGAATGTCCGCTCGATCCCCGCCGACGGGATCGTGCTGCGCCAGGACTGGCTGCGCGCCTATGACTTCGCGACTGACAAGGGCGCGCTGTTTCTCAACGACTATGCCCGGGCCAACGACCCCTTTGCGCAGCTGGGCAAGGTGCAGGTCTCGGTCGAGGTGTCGAGCGTCATCCGCGCCTCGAACGACAGCTTCCGCGTGGCCTGGACCGAGCGGCGCTATGTCGACGGCGCACTTGCCGAAACCGCCCGCTGGTCGGCGATCCTGACGGTGGTCATCCAGACCCCGCGCGATGCCCAAGCGCTCCAGAAGAACCCGCTCGGGCTCTTTGTCGCCAATCTCAACTGGTCGAAGGAACTCAATCCATGATCTGCCTGCCTCCCGCGAGGGCGCGCTCCGGTGCGCTGCTCTGCCTGCTCGTCTCCGTCTCGCTGCTGCCACTGGGCGGCATGGCGCAGGCGCGCGCCCGCAAGGTGCCGCCGCCGATGGTCGCGGCTGTGCCCGCGCCCGAACCGCGCCGCGCGGTCGATATCGTCAGCGTGCCGACGCCGCTGCCGCTTCCCGGCCAACTCAAGCCCGTGGCGCCGGTCCGGGAAGGACGTGAAGCGCCCGACCCGCGATCCCGCGTGACCGCCGCCAATGCGGCCGCGCGCGTGCAGCCGAGCAAGGGCGGCTATTTCAACGCCATCCAGCAATATCCCTATGCCGATGGCGCGCTCTACCAGCTCTACGCCGCGCCAGGGCAGGTCACCGACATCGCGCTGCAGGAAGGCGAGGAACTGGTGGGACCGGGGCCGGTCGCGGCCGGCGACACCGTGCGCTGGATCATCGGCGACACGGTGAGCGGCGCGGGATCGAACAAGCGGGTGCATATCCTGGTCAAGCCGACCCGTGCCGACATCATGACCAACCTCGTCATCAACACCGACCGGCGCACCTATCATCTCGAACTGCGCGCCACCGCCACCACCTATATGGCCTCGGTTTCCTGGACCTATCCCGCCGACCAGCTCATCGCGCTGCGGCTCGCCCATGCCGAGCGAGAGCGGGCCGCGCCGGTTGCCTCCGGCATCGATGTCGAAGGGCTGAACTTTCGCTACAAGCTGTCCGGCGACCGTCCTTCTTGGCGTCCCGCCCGCGTGTTCGACGATGGCCGTCAGGTGATGATCGAATTTCCGGACGGCATTGCCACCGGTGAGATGCCGCCGCTCTTCGTGCGCGGCGCCGATGGATCCGCCGAACTCGTCAATTATCGCGTCTCGGGCCGCTACATGATTGTCGACCGGCTGTTCAGCGCGGCCGAGCTGCGCCTCGCGACCCGCAAGGGCGGGCAGCGCGTCACGATCGAGCGGCAGGACGCCAAATCGCGGAGGGCGTCATGAGCGGGCCGGAACGGGAAGAAGAGCCGGGTGAGATGGCGCGGGAGGCAGCCGCCCGGCAGCCTGCCAGCGCCGCGCCGGAGCGGGCCGCCGCGGCACCCAATCCGGGCGCCTTTCGCCTGGCCGGGCCGCCGCCGCGCGTCACGCGCCTGTCGCGTAAAGCTCTGGCGGCGATCGGCATGGTCGCCGGGATCGGCATTGGCGGATCGCTGCTTTATGCGCTGCGTCCGGTCCATCATGCGCCCGCAGTCAATCTCGTCAACACCGATGGCCGCAACAAGGCCGATGTCGTGACCGCCGCACCGGCGAGCTATGACAAGGTGCCGAAGCTTGGAGCGCCCATGCCCGGTGATCTGGGGCGGCCGATCCTGTCGGCCCAGCAGAATGGCCAGAGCGTGCCGGTGCCGCCGATGGGACCGGCAGCGGCTCAACCCGATCCGCGCCTCGCCGCCGCCGAGCAGGCCCGCCAGCGCGTGATGCAGGAGCGAGACTCCGCGAGGGAAAGCAAGCTGTTCCTTGGCAGCGAAGGCGCGCGCTCCGCTTCTGCTGGTGGGGGCGCCGGCGATGGCGCGCAGACGGTTCGCACGACTGCGGCAGGCGATGCCGCTGGCACGGTGTCGGTCTCGCCGACCGGTCAGGCCGCGAAACGGGCTTTCCTCCAGAATGGCGGGAATAGCGCCGTGGTCAGCAATGAGCGGATCATGGCGCCGGCCTCGGCTTATATGGTGCAGGCGGGCAGCGTCATTCCCGCAGCCCTCATCACCGGCATCCGCTCGGATCTGCCCGGGCAGATCACTGCGCAGGTGACGCAGAATGTCTATGACAGCGCGACCGGGCGCATCCTGCTGATCCCGCAGGGGGCGCGGCTGATCGGCGCGTATGACAGCGAGGTCTCGGCCGGGCAGAACCGTGTGCTGCTGGCCTGGGATCGTCTGATCCTGCCCGGCGGGCGCTCGATCCTGCTCGACCGCCAGCCGGGCGCCGATGCCGCGGGCATGGCGGGCGCGCAGGACAAAGTGAACTATCACTGGGGCAATATGCTCAAGGCCGCGATGGTCTCGACCCTGCTCGGGGCCGGCACGCAGCTCGTGGCGCAGGGCGATGATGAACTCACCCGCGCGCTGCGATACGGCATGCAGGACACCGTTAATCAGACCGGGCGGCAGGTCGTGCAGCGCGAGATCAACGTGCCGCCCACGCTTACCGTGCGGCCGGGGTTCGCGATCCGGGTGGTCCTCACCCGCGATCTTGTGCTGGAGCCGGTTCAGGGGGCGCAGCCATGAGCCGGCTGCGCCTCGGGCCGATCATCGAGGAGAAGCCCGTGAAGCTGACGGTCGAACTGCCGGGCGCGCTGTTCCGGCAGCTTGGCGACTATGCGCGCGTGCATGCGGCGGAGAATGGCTTGTCCGAGCCCGTGCCGCCTGAGCGGCTGATCGCGCCGATGGTGGAGCGGTTCATTATGAGTGATCGGGGGTTCGTGCGGCGGCGCAAGCCCCAGCCACTGCGATGATAGTAACGGAGCGGCGCTTTTTTCTGGTATCAGAACCCCAAATGCCGGAAAGCGAATGGGCTGCGTCCGTTCCGCATGACGTCGATGAACGACCCCGCAGAACGTCGAGAAGGATTTCTGGGTCTGCTGGACGCTCGATGCGCTGTTCAACGGGATCGAGGACAGCCCCAGGCTGCCGTTCAAGGGCGGGACATCCCGCCGAAGGGTTTGCGCCATATCTGAATAATATAGACGCATTATCAGTCAAATTTGACTATATTTTCAGCGCAACTTCTGTCTCTGCGTTCACGAAGGCTGGTTCGTAATCCCGCGCCAATGCCCCTGACACGCCGACCTGACGCAGAGCCTCACGCCAGCCGTCCGATATGTGCCGGGCGGTATCGCGAATGATTTGCCTCGCTTCCTCAGGCGGGATCTCGAAGAACGCGCAGGCGTCAAGCGCGAGCGCGAGCGACCGGTCATGCGCTCCGCCCTCCAGAATAGCGGTCTCGAGGTGCGGATTTCGATCCGGCGCCGGGTTCACATCGAACACGGGCGACAATCGCCACTGGCCTGCCCCCACATAGAGGAAGCCATGGTTTTTGAGGTGATCGTCCTTGTTGGATACGAGAATCGTGAAAATCAGGCGCAGAAAAAGTTCGCGAAAATCCGCTTTGGGATCGGCGCCATAGGCGCGGATGAAATCGACGATCTCGGTATAGGAGCCAAGCTCCGTCCCGGTCTTCCCAAGCGCCGTGCGCGCCGAGATATAGGGGATCCGCGCGCTACCCCGCCGGTCGAACCGCTGAATCAGGGCAACCGGAAAGGGCGTATCGGCCAGTTCCAGCCTCGTCGTGGGCGTGCGGATGCCGCAAGCCTCGGCCAATCGCAGTGTCGCCACCTCGACGCGCTCGATCGGCTGCCGATCGTGGACCGAAGTGAATTTGGCCAGCCAGAGCGTATCGCCGTCCAGGACATTGGCCTTGGGCCGGGCGCCGCCGGAACCGCCCGCGCCCGCCAACGCCTGCATCTCTTCGGCGGAGATTTCCTTCCCCTGTTCATAGGCGCGGGCAATGGCCGTTATCGCTTTGAGCTCGACGAGGCGGGGCACGGCGTCGCCGGCCTTGCCGCGGATGATCTCTCCATCCTCGCCTTGAAATCGCAGCGCGCCCTGACGGCAGGCATCGTCGGACAGCGTCAGATACGCAAACTCGCTCAGACCATTGCCGTAAGCGCGTTCAAGAAGCCGCCGACCCCAGCTGTCCGGCGCGGCATCGGCGAAGACGCCCGCCAGTGCATCGCGCATATTTCCCGGCTGACCCGATCTATGAAAGGGGCCGCCTTCCAGGGTGAGATCCGGCTGCACGGCGAAGGCGCGCGGGTTCTCTATCCAGGCCGCGTCATAGGCGAAGTTCGAGAATTGGCGCGGCCCCGCTGCTGTGAAACGCAGTTGACCGACGGGCGCACGGCTTTCGCCAAGCACGACCTGGGCAAGGAACTCCGCCATCAGAACGATGCACCGTCTGGATCGACAACGTCCTCTCGGACTCGCGTCAGGTCCATCCTAGCCTTTTGCTTTCTCATCCTGGTGGCAAAAGACTTGCCTCTCTGCGGCAGGTGCTCGCTTGACAGAGCCAATCCCAGCTCATCCTTGCGGACATCGATCAGATCGGCCAGCCGCTCGACAAGCCCGAGAACGACCAGCACATCGGCAAGCGTGCCGATAGCAACCCCCGGGTCGCCCTTCTCGAGCCGCGCAATGGAACTGGGGGAGGTTCCGGCACGCACGGCAAGGTCTGCGACCGCGATACTACGCCGCAGCCTCGCATTTCGAATGTCCTGGCCAAGCCTTTCGAGGGCTGGTCTGACCTTTGGAGAGCCCATAACAAGGGTCCATATATGATGGCTTAATAGTGATTGCGTATCGTATATGATGAATTATATCAAGATCGGTAGCCGGGGTGCCAACGGGTGGGGCGTCTTGCGAACCTCCTCCCGCCAAGGCCTGCGCGTTCGGCGCACTCTCCTTTCTGTCCGAAATTGCGATACAAATTTCGGACATGGCCACTCCGCCCGCCGGCCTCAAATCGGTCATCCTCGACCGAACTGGCCGTGGCTTGCCCGGTACTGTCTGGACGCTTTCGGATTTCCTCGACCTCGCCGGTCGCGATTCCATCGACAAGACCCTCCATCGCCTCGCGAAATCGGGTGACCTGCGCCGGATTGACCGCAGCCTCTACGACCGGCCGCAATTCAACAGCCTAACCCGGCAGGACAGTGCCCCCGATCCCCGTGCGGTCATCGACGCCGTCGCGCGGCGTGACCAGATCCGTGTTCTGGTCGACGGAATGACTGCCGCCAACGATCCCGGCTTCACCAATGCCGTACCGGTCAGGATCGTCGTGCGCAGTGACACGATGCATGCCAGCCAGGCGCCTCATTTCGACGCTCCTGATCCCAGCTGGTTTCAGATTAGGGCTCGCGGAAGTCTGCCCCTCTTGGCTGACAGTCTCCAGCCTGAGGCCGCCCCGGCATATCGGACGCACGAAAGGCGGCCTGAATCCCAAGCTTCATGCCGACGGTTTTTGCCCTTTGACACCATATAGGGTTGGAGCTCCTATGTGTCCTCGGTCCTGGGATGGAGGACACATAGGCGAGCCATGAAAAGTCAAGACATCGTAATATTGCTCAAGCTGGTGAGTCTGAAATACGTGTTCCCCGCCAAGCCGGGCGCACCGCAACGTGGTATCGCCACCGGCTTTTCGGCGCCCATGCTCGAAGGGCAGCTCGTCAGTTCCGGGGCGGATATACACATATGGCCTCACGCGGAAGGGACGCAGCGAGGACTATCAATAACGCCATTGTTCAAATCGGTACCCGAAGCAGCCATCAAAGATGAGCGACTTTACGAATTCCTGGCGCTGGTCGATGCCATCAGGCTGGGCAATCAGCGTGAAACCAATCTCGCTCAGGACAGGTTCGCGCAGCGGATGGCGCACGCATGAGCATTCAAGGTGAACTCCTCGACATGCTGGAGACGGTCGCCGAAGCATTGGGTGACGATCTGTGCCGGCAGATGGTGTTCGTCGGCGGATGCTCAACCGCCGTCCTCATCACCGACGAGATCACCTTGCAGGAAGTGCGGGCCACCGACGATGTCGATCTGATCGTCGGCCTGACCGGCATGGCGCAGTGGATGCAGCCTCAGAAAACCCTGAACAAAAAGGGCTTTACGGTATCGGGAGAGGATGACGTCATCTGCCGGATGCGGCTCGGAAACCTCAAGGTCGATTTCATGCCCGACGATCCCGACATTCTGGGGTTCAGTCCAGATCAAGGCGGCCCGACGCCCAGAGCTCCGGCGTCCGCTCCAGATAGAAGGCGTCGCTGTCATAGGCGGTGTCGAGCGCGTGCAGCGCCGCCCCTGCCAACCAGGCTTCCCATTGCGTTGGCGGCAGCACGATCGGCATCGTCCGGCTGACCGGCTCCGCGCGCGCATTGGCTGCGGTGAGCAGGCCGGCAAAGCCGCCTGTTGCAGGATCGGTCAGACACAGGCCTGCCCAGGCGCAGATCGGCACGTCCCAAAGTCCGAACCAGCTGCGGGTACGGTGGCCGGTTTCGCTTGCCGGATAGGCAAAATCCTCGACCGTGATCAGGCAACGCTCCAGCAGGTCCAGCCTCAGGGGCGCGCGGCTGTCGCCAGCGATCTCGCGCGCAAACGGCGTCGTTCGTGGTCGATCGCCGCGTGCTTCGCTGATCGGGTCTTGCGGCAGGCCCCAGGGCAGCGCGCGCAGATGCCTTCCCTCGGTCCCCCTCGTCACGACAATCGCCTTCTCGCCCGGCCAGATCGTCGGGAACCAGGTGAGATCGGGATCGGGCCGGGCGCCGAACAGTGTGGCGATCTCCGAGACGGCGGCGCGGCAGCGAATCAGGAGGGTCATGGTTCGACAATTGCCTCTTCTGGTGAAGATCCGGTGTGGTGCAGGAGATGCGCGGCGCATTGCCGGCAATCGCTGCTGCCGAATCCGGCGCAGGGCGTGGTGAAGGCGCCCGATGCCAGAAGACGTTCGATGAGCGCGCATTCCGATGCGCCGGGGGCGATCATCGCCGACAGGCTATCCGCAGCCCCCGTCAGATGGTCGATATGCCAGTGCAGGCGCTTGTCGCGGCGCAAATGCCGCCCGACACGGGCCCGAAGACCGCCTGGGCCATAAGCGCTGCCGGCATAGACATAAGACCCCGCCTCGAAGCGCCAGGACAAGCCGGGCCTGGGAATGTCGATGGGGCGATCGAGCCTGAGCAGCAGGAGATAGGCGCCGCTTGTCGATGGAAGATCGGCGGGGTCTGTCCCGACTCGGATGATGTCAGGTCCGGGCGCTTCTGTGATGAGCGCCATGAATGCCAAGTCTTCGCCGTCCATCGTCCTACGCCATTGCCTGTCTTTCAACGCCGCTCTTTTACGCCCGCAACGCGCTGTTGCCTCCTCTCATTTCATGGCTCTCTTGATGGCCCCCGAAGCCCCGGCACGGTGCCGCGGCCCTTCGGGGGATGATGCTCATGATCTCTTCTGCACCAGGAGGAAGAGCCACTCTGGCGCTTTTCTCCGCGCTCGTGCTCGCCTCGCCGGCGCTCGCCAACAATTATGGCGAAAGCGCCGCCTGGCAATTCCGCACCTCGGCTGACCGCGCCAATCAGGCCGCGATCCTCGACATCATGGAGAAGCGCCGTGCGGGCGGCTATGCAAGCCCGGCCTATACGACGACCATCGAGCGCCAGTATAATTGCGGGGTCACGGCGACCGCGACCGGCAATGTGGACAGCCAGACCGCGCTCGCCCATTCGCCGACCACGACCGGCGCGACGTCGGGCGCGCAGGGCAATAGCAGTTCCAGCAGTGTCGAGGGCGCCGGGAGCGCCAGTTCGGGCCAGACCAACAGCGGACTGGTGTCCGCCTCGGTGTCCGGCGGCACGACGGTCGCGGTCGACGGCACCGCCTGGCAGGCCCTCAACTCCACCCAGTCGAACAGCGGCGCGCAGAGCGCCAGCGTCGCCGGCTCCATCGGCTGCGCCTTCGGAGCGCTCAACTGATGGGCGGGGCGACGGCGGGCCGCCGACAACTGGCCGGGAAGAGGATGGGCCGGGGGTGGCATGGGGTGAGCTTGCGGGCGGCGGGACTGCCGCTCCTCGCTCTCGCGCTGCCCGGTTGCGCCGGTGTCAGCCAGCAGAGGATCGGGATCGGCGAAGAGCTGATCGTCGTCGGGCCGCCGGTGCGCGACAATCGCACGCCGATGGACGCGGCGCTCGCCTGCTATGCGGGCTGGCTGGGGTCGCGCGGGAGTAAACCGCTGGTGATCGCGGTCGGTGACGTGCGCGACTATACCGGCAAATATTCGGTGAGCGAAGGCAATGCGATCACCCAGGGCGGCGCGCTCATGGTCGCCTCCGCCCTCGGCAAGCTGCGGGGGAGTGTGCGGATCGCCGAGCGGTTCGATCCGGCCATCGCCGAGCGCGAACTCGCCTATGCCGATCGCCGGCAGTTGGGCGACGGCAAGGTCCATGATCTCGCCGGTCCCTCGGGCCGGCAGGTCGTGCCCTGGCTCCCCTATTTTGGGGGCAGCATCGCCGCGTCCGACTATTACATCGTCGGCGGCATCACCGAACTCAATTACGACATCCGTTCGGGCGGCATCGAGACCGGCGTCAATTCGGTCGGCCCCAAGGCGCGCACCTATACCCAGAGCGTCGCGCTCGATCTGCGCATCGTCGATACCCGCTCGCTGCTGGTCGTGCGCACGGTGAGCCTCACCAAGCAGTTCACCGGCTATGAGACCGGCTTCGGCATCTTCCGCTTCTTCGGCTCCAACCTCTTCGACATCAATATCGGCGCCAAGGGGCAGGAACCGCTTCAGCTCGGCGTTCGCACCGCACTCGAGGAAGCCACGATGCGCCTCATCGGCGCGGTAGCAAGGGTCGATCCCGAACCCTGCATGAGCCAGGCCAGCTGGGCGGCGAGCGTACCGCCTGCGCCGTCCGTGCAGGGAATCGCTGCCGCATCGACGTTGCGGCAGCGCCTCGCCGCCGATGGTCCGGCGCTCAATGGGCCTGCCGGCGCCGGTGATGACAGCACGTCGGTCGATGTGCCGCTTCTGTTCGAGACCGGCATCGACAGCCTGCAGGGCGGGGCGGAAGCGGCGATCGATCGGATCGTCGCAGCGGCCAAACATGGCGGCGTCTTCGTGACGCTGCTGGCCCGTGACAGCGAAACGCTCGATCCCAAGGCCCGCGCGGCGCTGACCGATCGCCGGATCGCGGCCCTGACCGCCGCGCTCGCCAGGCAGGGCATCGCTGCTGCGGCGATTTCGCCGGTCTGGCGTCCCGCCCCCACCGATCCCGCCATCCAGCGTGCCGGCGCCGGCCTGCAGCGGCTCGCGCGGCTGCGCATCGGCTGATCGTCTCCTTCCCTCGCACGAAAAGGAGGCGCCCACCCGAAACGTCCATGCCCGGTTTTCCGAACAGCTTCAGAAGAAGGATTTTCTCATGAAACAGACAGTGTTTTCCCGTTCCCGCCACCGCCTGCTGATGGGCGGCGCGGTTCTTGCCCTTGCCGGTTCCTTGGCCGTCCCCGCCTTCGCCACGCCCGATCCTGTACCGGGTGTCGATGCCAACGGCGCGCAGGTCATCGTGACCGACCAGAGCAAGGACTGGTCGCCGGTCAGCGCCACTGCGACCGATCCCCTCGTCGAAGCCACCGGCGCGGTCGATGGATCGAGCGTCGCCGTCACCGGGAATGCCATCAGCGCCACCGCCCGGGCCAATAGCGCGAGCGCGGCCCTGACGCCCGATGCACGCGATCTCGAAGCCGCGACCGGCGGCACCTGGCTGGCGACCGGAACGGACGGCACCGACGGGCAATCGCCGGCCCTGATCGCGACGCGTCAGGCGACCGATGGCGCACCCGTGTCCGCGACGACCGCTAATTCCCGCATTCGCGCGCGGCTCGGCGATCTGGTGGATAGCAGCGCGGTGGTGAGCGCCAACACGCAGGAAGCCGTCGCGCTCGCCAATGATGCTGCCGATACCCTGTCGCTCACCGGCGTTGCCGTCGGCACCGGTGCGGGCGTGGTGAGCGACCAGTCGGTCGGCGGCGATGCCGCGGTCTCGGCCCGCTTCAGCGGTACGGCGGCGCTCAAGGTCGCCGATGCCTCGCGCAGCGATCTCGATGTGAGCGACAATCTCCAGCGGGCCGTCGCCTATGGCAACAGCGCCGCCAATGCGCTTGGCATCGACGCCGTCCAGCTCGATGCCGCGGCGAGCTATGGCACGCCCTCGATCGTCGAGGCCAATGCCAGCGATCCTTCCGTCAACGCCGCCTATGCCGTGCTGGCCGACCAGTGGCTCGGCAGCGCCGTGACCGGGAACGCCAATGGCGGTTTCGCCGTCAAGGTGGGTGATACCGCCTTTGCCTCGAACGTGGCGAGCGACGGGAACAGTCTGGTCGCAGCAGGCTATGGCAACCAGTCCACCAATGGTCTCGATCTGTCGGCCGACGCGATCGCCAATGATGAATGGAACGGCGGCGCGGTCGCCAACATAACCAATGTCCAGTCAGCGGCTGCCGTTCCGGTTAAGGGCATCGCCAAGGGCGGGGCAAGCATCGCCATCGCCGACGATGCGGTCGAGGCGAGCCTGGATGCCAGCGACAATGCAGTGCTCGCGGTGGCGACCGCCAACCGCGCGGACGGCAACCTCCTGTCCGTGACGGCCAATGCCATCGATGCCGGCGAAGGCTTTGGCGGCGAGGAAGGCGGCATTGTCGTGGAAGGCCCCGAGTACATCGGGACCGCGCTGGTCGAAGGCGACGGGGCGATGAGTGTGACCGCCCCCTTCAGCGTCCAGAACGGTCAGATCAGCCAGGCCCGTGTAACGGCCAGGGCCGAGGAAGTGACAACAGCGATTGAGGTCGACGCTGGTATCATCCGCTCCAACGCGACGATCATCGGTAATAGCGCCGTGGCTCGGGCGACCGGCAACAGTGCGGCCAATGGGCTGATGCTCGACGCCAACAGCCTTGCGACCGCGGCCGACCTGAATAGCCTCCAGCTGGGCAAGGGCGTGGTCACTGCTTCTGTCGGCTCTGCCGGGGATCGTGCGGGCGCGGTCCTGTCCGCTGCTGGCGATGTGGTCGATTCCCGCCTGACCGTCTCGGACAACAGCCTCGCGGCCAACGCGACCGAGAACGAAGTCGCCAACAGCATGAGCATCACCGCCAATCGTCTGGTCAATGCGAGCGGCCATGAGAATGCGCGAGGCGGCATGCTCGATTATGGCGTGGGGGCGGCTGCGGATTATGCGCTGGCCAGTGCCCAGGAAATCCGGGGTGGCTACCGACTCCCCGTCGCGGTCAAGGCCTCGGCCTATGGGGCCTTCGATGCCGCCGCCGGCGATGGCGCGGTGCGTTCCGCCCTCAAGGTCATCGGCAACAGCCAGACCGCCTCGGCGCTCGGCAATGGCGCGGCAAACAGCCTGACCATCACCGCGACCGCGCTGGGCGGGGCCGAGGATCCGGCGCCGGGGTCAGCACTGTCCTCGATGCAGGCGGCAACTACCAGTGTCGACGCCGTCTCGGACATGCAACTCGGGGCGACCACGGCAGCGGTCGATTCGAGCCTGCTCCTGTCGGGCAACAGCAATGTGGCGCGCGCGCGCATGAACGACGCGACCAATAGCCTCGCCGTCGATGCTGTCAGCGCCGGATCGCTGAGCGGGGAGCCGGCGGCTGTGCTGGTGGATGTGGGTTATGCCTCGCAGGTTGCGGGCGATCATGTCCTCTCCAGCAACCAGGTCGCCGATGGCAGCGTCAGCGCGGCGGCCGTGACGACTGGCCAGTCGGCGGATCCGGCAGCATCGTTCGTTCGCTCCAGCTTCGAGGCGAGCGATAACGAGACGCTGGCCGAGGCGGCAGCGAACACGGCAAGCAACAGCCTTGCGCTGACCTCGGCGGTGCAGGGCGGGGCCAGCGCGGGCCTGCTCAACCAGCAGTCGAACTATGCCTCGGTCGGCGCGCAGGCGACCAGCGCCTATGGCATCGGCGCGCAGGCCTCGTCCGATGCCTCCGGCCTGGTCGATGGCAATGTGACCTCGGTCATGGCTCGCGGTAACATGGCGACCAATACGCTTGCCGTGAGCGGCGTGGCGGAAGACGGCTGCACGCCGGACCTCGCCTCGATCACCACCGGCGCGCTCAACAGCGCCATGGCCCCCGCGCTCCTGTCCAACGTCCAGGTGAACGCGGGCGGGGTGTCTGCCTATGCCGCCAGCCCGACCGTCTCTGTAAGCTATGGCAGCGCCGGGGTCAGCGACAGCCGCCTTGGCGTGACCGGCAACAGCGTCTCGGCGGCCGCTTATGGCAACAGCGCCATCAACATGGTGACGCTGGCCTCGCTCGGCTCCTTGCCGGCGTCGGGCATCAGCAGCGTCCAGGCCAACAGCGGCGCGGTGACCGCTGAGGTCACCAGCGCCGCCTATGCGGTCACGTCGCCGGCTATTTCGACGAGCCGGATCGGCATCTCGGGCAACAGCATCAGCGCATCGGCCGTCGGGAACGCGGCCACGAGCAAGGTCACGGTCTCGCGCTGATCCGCGTGGCGGCGGCGCCACAAGCCCCTGGACCGCCCGCCGCATGCGGGAAAGGCCGTCACGCTTCCCCCGGCGTGGCGGTCTTTCACTGCCCGGTTTTTTGTCCATCGGATGCAGGAAATCATGGCGGATTCGGCAGATCTGGCTATGCTGGCGACGTGAAGGAGGGTTGAGACGGATCCATGGCGCGCGGTGAACTGATGAAGAAATTGCTGGCGAGCTATGGCAAGGACGACGAGTTCCGTGCCGTTGCCGAGCAGATCATCGGTGAGGAAGAGAAGAAGAACAATCGCGTGCTCGCGCGCTCTCTTCGTCGTTCACTGGATGCCGCTCCCTCCCGTCCGGCCAAGCCCAAGGCGCTTGCGCCCCTCATTCCTTTTCCCGAAGCGGCCGGCGATTTCATCGAATTGGTCGAGCCGACGCACAACAAGCAGGACATCATCCTGTCGAGCGAGAATATCCGCATATTTCTCGACCTGATGCGTGAATTTCGCCGTGCCGACGAAATCCGCCGGCGCGGTCTGCCGGTGCGTTCCAAGCTGCTCTTCTGTGGTCCACCCGGCTGCGGCAAAACGCTTTGCGCAGAGGTCTTTGCCGCCGAACTCGGTATGCCGCTCTATATCGTCAAGCTCGATCGCCTGATCTCCTCCTATCTTGGCGAAACCGCGACCAATATCCGCAAGTTGTTCGAGTTCGCGCGCAAGCAGCCGACCGTCCTCTTTTTCGACGAGTTCGACGCCTTGGCCCGCGCCCGCGAGGACGGCGGCGAGCACAATGAATTGCGGCGCGTGGTCAACAGCCTGCTGATCTTCATCGACCGGATCCAGCCCAAAGGCTTTCTGGTCGCCGCCACCAATCTGGATCAGTCGCTCGATCCGGCGATCTGGCGGCGTTTCGATGAGGTTGTCTGGTTCGATCTTCCGGATACCCGAATGGTCGGGCGTTTCCTCACCATGAAGTTCCGCAATGTCGCCCTGGCCTTTGATCCGCAGGCGCATCTCGATCAGCTGAGCGGCTATTCCTATGCCGAGCTGGACCGCATCTGCGTTCAGGCGATCAAGGCCTCGGTCATCGACAAGCGAAAACAGGTCAGGGAGCAGGATTTCCTTCATGCCATTGCCGACGAACGTCGGCGTCGTCGCCGCACCGACCGCATGACGGCCTGACCCTCGCTGCGTGGCGCGTTACGATCATCTGCAGCTTCTGCGGCTGCCCGAGCGCATGCCCCGGCGCAAGAATGGCGGTGGCGGCCCGCCACCTCAGCGCAATCCGCGTGGACACAGCGAGCGTCTGGGTCAGGAACTCGAGCAGGCCGTCACGGCGCAGCGCCAACGCCGCCGACCCGACGCGGTCGACCCATCCCTGATCCTGCGAGTGCAGATGAGCGGCCCCTTGCTGGAAGAGGAGTGGAACCGGGTCGGGCTCACCGTCCTGTCGAGCGACGAGGATCGCACCCTTGTGCTTTTCTCTTCGTCCGATGAACTGACCGAATTCCAGCGCAAGCTCGATGCCTATGGACAGGGCGTGCAGCCCGGGCGCCAGAGTCCCGCCTTTTCTTCCTTCATCGCCAATGTCGAGACGATCACCGAGGTCGCGCCGCGAGATCGGATCGGCATGCGCGCGCGTGAGGCCGGGCTGGCAGCGCCCGAGGATTTCCAGGTCGGCGAGACCTATACGCTCGATATCGAACTCTGGGATCTGGGCGCGCGGGCCCTGCGTGAGCGCAAGATCGACGACATCGTCCGCTATGCCGACGCGCGCGGCGCGGAGGAACTCGACCGGCACATCGGCCCCAATCTCACCCTCGTCCGTCTGAGTTGTGACGGCGCCGTCGCGCGCACTTTGCTGTCGATCGAGGAGATCGCGGAAATCGATCTGCCGCCCGAACCCGATCTGCTTGCCGCGCAGCATATCGACGATGCGCTTGGTGATCTGCCCGACCTGAAAGATCTGGATGAGGATGCGCCGCTCATCGGAATCATCGACAGCGGGATCAACGACCATCCGCTGATCGAGGACATCATTGTCGGGTCGATCGCCATTCCCGAAACACTCGGCACAGCCGACGATCATGGTCATGGGACGTTTGTCGGCGGCATCGCCACGTTCGGCGACCTGCGCGCCCAGCTTGGCGCAGGCGAACTCGTCCGGCGTGCCCGCCTCTGTTCGGCCAAGGTGATCGACCACACCGGCAATTTCCCCAACCGGCGCCTCACGCCCAAATTGATGCGTGAAGCAATTACCGGACTTCATGAGCAGTTCGGTTGCCGGATCTTCGTCATCTCGCTGGGGGACCGGACCAAGGTCATCGAAGGCGGCAAGGTCGGCCCCTGGGCGCAGACACTCGACGAACTGGTGCGTGAACTGGACGTGGTCATCATCGTGGCGGCCGGCAATCGTCAGCCGCGACGCGGAATGCGCGTCGAGGAAGCCGTAACCGATTATCCAGGCTACCTCATGGAGCCTGAGAACCGCCTGTGCGAACCTGCGGGCGGCATGAACATCGTGACGGTAGGGGCGGTCGCGCATGGCAACGGCCTGAGCGCGCGGGCGGCTGACAATGTCGGAGTTCGGCCGATTACCGAAGCACTGGAGCCTGCGCCTTTCTCGCGCGCCGGCCCGGGTGTGCGCGGCGCGATCAAGCCGGACTTCACCGACGTCGGCGGGACGCTGATCTACGACGGGCCGACTGCCGCGCTGCAGGGCGGCGAGATACGCGCTGAGGCCGGGGTCATGTCGCTCCATTTCCGGCCGGTCGATCGATTGTTCGCGGCGCGTTCGGGCACGTCCCATGCGGCACCGCTGGTGGCGTTCAAGGCCAGCCAGATCCTCGCGCGTTTCCCCGAGGCATCAGCGAACCTCGTACGCGCGCTGCTGGCGTCCAGTTCGGTAACGCCGCCTGAAGCGACGCGTCGCCTTGCACTTCTGGGCGATGCGGCCGAGCGGGCGCTCTGTGGCCATGGCCTGGTGGATGCCGAACGCGCGGCATTCTCGGACGACTCCCGCGTCATTCTCTATGCCGAGGATGACCTCGCGATCGACCATTTCGCGGTATATCAGCTTCCGATCCCCGAACTGTTCCAGACCGAACGCGGACGGCGTACCATCTGTGTCAGCCTCGCTTATGATCCGCCGGTAAGGCACAGCCGCCTCGACTATAATGGTGTGTCCATGGGGTTCCGGCTGATCAGAGGTTGCGAGCCGGATATGATCTTCGAACATTTCCGCAAGCGGACCGTCGATGAGGGGCCGTTTCCGGATATGGCGACCCGGTACAACTGCAAGCTGCTTCCCAGTTCGACCATAAGGGAAAGGTCGAGCCTTCAGACCGCCAGCGTCAGTTTCTCCCGCAATATCCGGGGCTATGGCGACAATTATTATCTCGTCGTGCGCTGCGCCGGCGGCTGGGCCGGTGATGAAGGGCGGCAATCCTTCGCGGTGACGGTCGAGATTTCGCACGAAGCGGAATTGCCGCTCTACGAGCGCCTGCGCCAGCGCATCCGTGTCAGAGCCTGATCGGCTTTTCGCGAGCCGGACAGCCCGCCCGTTGGCTCAATTGCCAGAGCATTGACCACGACGCGCAGGCGCTCAGCTTCCGCCCCCTCCTTTCATGAGGGTTGCCGCAACATGCCGTAGCAGGTCTTCATCTTCGTCTGCGGAACGTGCATTCACGGCTCGCAATTGAGCGCCTTGGACAAGTCCGAAAATACCAGTCGGCCCAAGCGTGGAAAGAGGGCGAGCCGGGCGCGCATTTCAACTTCATCGAGCGATACCCGCGCTTCGCAATGATCGAGCGATCTCGGGGCGGCCGTGTCCATGATGAAAGCAGCCAGGCGACCATCAACTGTCGCCACAACTTTCCAGTAGCCAGAAGGCATGCGATGCCGTTCATCGGCGCGTGGCATAGCCGCAACGACGCGCTCGAAAAGAGGGCCGGTCAGAACATAGACGGCTATGTTCTCACGGCGTGCCAACTGGTTCTCCTGCGCCTCAAGACGCTGCCACGGAGCCTGGTTGAGCGGGGCGCCTTGCGGCGTGATGTTCGACAGGATGTTGGTGTCGGCCGCAAAAGGCGTTTTGGAAAACGCGGCAAGCGGAGCCTGGTGTCCCCGGTCGATACCAAGTGCTGCAGGCGCTCCGTCATAGTCGTCGGGTTCGAGTGTTTCATCAGGCGACAGCCATGGGTCGCTTGCCCATTTGCGCGTCCCCGACGGTCCGATCGTGTCCGGCGTAACCCGATAGGCAACCCAGTCAGCCATCTTGGTAAGGTCGTTCGAGGCGAGCGTGTAAATCTCCCGCACGATAATATCGTCGATGGCCGGCGCGCCGACCGGGCAGCCGTGCAGGCAGTGAAACGTGTGCAGCTCGCCCTCCGGCGCCGCAATGGCTTGCGAGCCGGTTAGGGAGCCGAAAGCCAAGGTCATCAAAGTCGTCGTCTTGGTCCAACACTTGCGAAACGTGCCCATGGCGGTCTTCCTTCGGTCGCCGTCACTTATAGAGGTGACGGAAATTCTCGTGATCTCGCAGCGCTTCAGGCCGGTATGGGCCTTCACCTCCTTGTCGGACGACGCTTTCAAGCCCGAACCTCTCCTCGACAGAGGGGTGAAGGGTGGCAGCTGCAATGGGATCGCGTAGCTTCGCTTTCCAGCTCAGCCCCCGGGTCACACGCCGAAGCAGGGCCGGCGTGCGCTGCCTTATCGTGTCTGCCATGCCAGCGATTTCATCGTGCTGGATGCCGTCCGCCGATGGAAAGATCCGAAGTCGGCTGTCCTCGACAATCAGCGGTGCGGGAACCGACCGCGCCTCATCGATCATCCATTTCAAGGCGACGTCCGACAGGCGCGATTCCGATTCCGGATAGCTGCCGCCAATGTCGGAATGGTTGCCCGCGAACCACAGCTGCACGAACGGCTTGGCCTCGCCCTCGACCTCTGGCCTGGCCTTGACGCCCTTGCCCGGTCCCCAGGGAAGCCGCGGAAAGTCGGCGCGGTTCTCATCGATGGCGATCGCATGACGCGCATAAGGAACCGCGCCGCCCAGGAGGCGGTCAAAGTATTTTCCGCTCCACTGCGCGATGTGAAAGCTGGGGAGCCTGCGTCCTTCAATCGGCGGCCACATCATCTTCAGCGACGTGCGCAGATAGGCCCAAAGCGCGTAGATCCCGATCAAAGCGGTCGCCGCGAGGAACGACATCGTCCACGCGAACTCGAACGCCCAATGCAGGAACGCAGCCGCAAGCGCTCCGGCGGCTATGATCAGTGCCACCAGTGCCAGTGCCAGCACAAAGCGAAGCGGTCCCTTCGCGCCGAGTGAGGCGACCGTATCGAACACGCCGATAAAATAGGGTGCGACGTTTGCCTCGCCATCGGCATCGGACCCATGCGCCAGGCGAAACCGGCGACCGAGCTCTTCGCGCTCCTCTTCGTATGTGTCCCGATCGTGGCCTGCGCCGTGCTCGGCGACGCGGATGACGGCCCGCTCGGCGATCTCGCGCGTGGCTAGGCGAAACCGCGGCAGCTCCCCGTCGGGCGATTTCGTCGGAACGCCGCACAGCCTGATCACGTTGGCAAGGCTGCGCGCCGTATATGCCCCGCGGCTGAAGCCAAACAGCCAGATGCGATCACCCGGCCGGTAATGATTGATGATGAACTCGTAGCAGTCGGCGATATTGGTCGTGATGCCGCGCCCGGTCACCGAAGACAGCAGCTTGGCGAACCAGCGCCGTACAGATGTCAGGCCCGAAGCTCCGGCATCGGTGCCGAGGCCCGGGTCGTAAAAGGCCACCTGCTGGGAGGGATCTATCGAGCTGTCGGGACCGGGCCGCGTGGCGCGATACATCTTGAAGATGTTGCTCATCCGCTGTTCCGGCCGAACTCCGCCGTCCTGGCCGGTGCCATCGGAATAGATCACAATATTCTTCGGCACCGGCACATTCCTTCCTTTGCTTCTGCGTGGGGTTCCAAGTGGGGCATCATGGCGATCCCGGCCGACCGATCGTCAGCGCATAAACAAAGCCGCTGTCCCGCTGCTGGTCGTAGATTCGAAGTTCGGGATCGGCCTTGGGCATCCACACTCTGCCGGTCTCAACGGCCAGCGACGCCGGCAAGGCCGGAAAAAGATGGATGGCTACCCCTTCGCCGTGCCGGGCTTTGATCGCGTCGAACATGCGGCGAAGCGCCGTGCGAAAGGCCGCCTGATCCTCGGGGCGGCGAACGATGTCATTATGCGGCGCTTCGGCGCACAGGCTCCAGATCGCAGCATCGCTGCCGACGATACGCTCGATCCGATCATCGGTGATCGTCGCGCTGACCCCCAGCTTGAGCGCCACCACGCCGCTTTTCCGGGATGGCGGTTCGGCCGTCTGATAGCGCAAGGGTGCGCTGTCACGCTGCCAGGTCCAGGTCGAAGGCTCGCGGTGCCGCTGATGAACCACCACCGGCACGATGTCGCAGAGCAGCCGGCCAAGTTCGATGAGCAAAGGCTGCGGCGCCAAGGCGAACACGCTGAGATGCCGAATGTCCTGGCGCTCGATCCTGCCGCCGACTTTCGCTGCGAAATTGCGCTGGAGGTTCGCCTGCTGCATGGCCCAGAACGCCGGATCGCTGTCGGCGAAGGCATGGCCAGTCATTTCCAGGTCGATCGTCTGCGCGCTAGCCGGATGGTGATCGGGCGGCATGGCGGCGAATATTGCGCGGGTCGAAACCAGCGCCTCATTCGCGCCGATGCTGGCGCCGAACCGCACCACGTGCGATGCCCGATCCTTATCGATCCCGGCGAGCAGCGCGACGCGCGCCTCATGCTCAGCCTTCATCTCGACGAGCAGGGCCTCGGGATGATCGGCCATACCGTCGACATCGATCAGCTTGTGATGGACGGCGCACATCAGCATCAGATTGTCGAGGCTCTTGGCAAGTAGCGGTGACCTGACGGAATCGCCGCGCGGGCCATCGGCGCTGTCCGCGACTATGTGCGCGATGAAACCGAAGAGCGCGTTCTCATTGCCGGAGATGAGATCGCCAACGAGGTCGCGATTGCATCCCCGGTATTGGCAGCGTCCGGCCGACCGCGCCCAGAGTGCGGATTGAACCTTCTGCGGGACCTTGGTCTTAGCCACGGGCCGCATCCACATGGCGGCCGCTCGCGGTCCATTCGCCGGTCGCGCGCCAGCCCTCGTAGGCGGCCAGCCATTCGATGGTCCAGGGCATCGTGGTCTCGGCAAGTAGGTCGGCGGGCGACCAATCGCCTGCCTCGGGATCGAGGAGACACAGCGTCACTTCGCCGTCAGGTCCGTAATAGACGTGCGGCAGCCGCCCTTCGCGGTCTCCGGGGCGCGGTCGAAGCCGCGGATTCAGGACCGAGACGCGCGGCTGCAAGCGACGCGGGTCCAGATTTTCGATCAGCAGCGGCGCGCGGTAGAAGATGCCGACGCGGTACGTCTGCAGAAGCGGGCGAACTGAGCCTTCCCAAGCCGCCGCATCGCCATCGCGCGCGACCATGACGAACGCGGGCCAGACCGCCCGCATCGCTTCAATTTGCGCGTCGATGCCGTGGATCATGTTCAGCGACGCTCACCCATGTTCGTGTGCGCCCTGGCGGCAACCGGCACGAGGGCGCTTGCGCCGGTTATGATCGCGGGAGCCGCCGGCGTGAACAGTCCGCCCGTGCGCGTATAGCCATGCTGACGTGCCTGCACCTGCTGGCCGAGGCGCTTGTTGAAAAGATCGATCGAGCGCGTGACCACGCGCTGGCCGAACTGACCCCGCAACCAATCCTGCAGGTCCTCGAGCTGCACGCCGCGCTCTCGCGCGGCCTGGAGGCCGTCAGCAAGGCCATGGAGAGCCTGGGCATAGTGCTGCTGCTGGGACTGGCTCTCGGGCCAGCGATCGGTGAACCGCTCCTCGACGAATTCGGGATTGGCAACATCGAGCAGCCTGTTCTGGCGCGCCGCCTGATCGATCGCCCGCGCCGTCCAGCGCGCCTGGCGCATCACCATATCGGCCAGCCCCATGCCGGGCACTGCGGCATGTCCGGCATGACAGGACAACACGACCGAGGGCGGCATCCGGCCTGCCTCATCGGCATAGAGAATGTTGCGGTGGCGCTTGATGAGCTGAAGCGCGACGGTGGTCACGCTCTTGATCAGCAGCGGCGTCTGATCCGGCACCTCCTTAACCTCGGCGGCATCGAAGGCGTAGCCGTGCTTGGTATAGAGCTCACGGTTGAGCGCCAGCGCGAAGCGCTCTTCGACCGGCGCCCGATCATTGTACCAAGCGCAGAAGCCGTAGGCGTTCATCGGCACATAGCGGTGCTCTTGCGGCCTGCCCCGCTTGGCGTGCGCGATCACGCCTTCCTTTTCCTTGACGGCGCGCCGCCGCGCCGGCGTCACGTCAAGATGCATGCCATCAGCGTAGTAGAGCGTGATGCAGCGGGTTTTGCGCTCGATTCGAGAGACCGGATAATCCTTCAGCGCGGCTTCCAGAAGGTCGAGCAGGTCCTCCGGCCCCTCGCTACCACCCATAATCTCGACCACCGCGTCGAGGTCGTATTCGTCATCGGTGCCGCGCGTCGAAATCGTGGCGTCGATCGCCATCGAACCCTGCGGATAGAAGCTCGACACCCGCCCTGCGAGCGGGCTGCCGGGGCGATCGATGTACCGGCAGACCGCCGCGTAGCGATCGACCGCGATGGCATGGAGGCCGGGCGGCAGCTGCAGATTGACTGCGATCTCAGCGAGGATCGCATCCAACGGGTCACCGAACGGATCGAACGGCCTGCCGTCGCCGCGGAACATATTTGAGGCCATCGCGAAACTCCGGTTTACAAACTTGCGTTATACTGCGACCACAAACACACATCTGGGGCTGCCCCGGTGGTGTTTCAAGGGGTGTCGGTTTACAAAATAGTCACTACATGGACTTTTTGTAAACCGGAGAAACGAAAGGTGGCCAGGCCATGATCGGCACGCGACTGAAGCTCGCCCGCGCATCCGCTGGATTGTCGCTGCGAGACCTCGCCGAGCGCATGGGCAACGTCGTCAGCGCGCAGGCGATCGGAAAGTACGAACGGAACGAGGATATGCCGGGCTCGCGCGCGCTGATGGCGCTCGCGAGCGCGCTCAGCGTCAGCGAGTCCTATCTGCTCAGCGACGAGGAGCTGACGCTGGAAGGCGTCGATTTCCGCAAGAAGCGCACCGCCAAGGAAGAGGCGACGATCGAGGCGCAGACGCTGCAACTGCTGGAGCGTTATCTCGCGATCGAGGATCTTCTCGGCCTCAAAAGCGTCGAATGGGAGCAGCCTCGCAGCGCGCCATACCCCTTGCACGATATACGTGATGCCGAAGACGCAGCCCGCTCAGTTCGCGAGGAATGGGGCTTGGGTCACGACCCAGTGCCCAAGCTCGCGGAATTGCTCGAAGAACGCGGTATCAAGGTGCTCTCGCTTGCTCTCGACGACATCGACGGCCTCGCCGCGCGCGTCATGCGCAAGGAGCGCGACGCCGCCCGCGTGATCGTCGTGCGGAGAAACATTTGGGCAGAGCGCAAACGCTTCACCCTCGCGCACGAGCTCGGCCATATGGTGATGACGCCTACGGCAGAGGTTGACGAGGAACGCGCAGCGCACCGCTTTGCCGGCGCTTTTCTGATGCCGGCCGACGTCGTGCGCGCTGAAATCGGCGCACAGCGCTCGGCCATCAGCATTGGCGAACTCGTAGCCATCAAGGAGCGCTTCGGCGTCAGCGTCCAGGCGATCGCCTATCGCTGCCTCGATCTCGGCATCATCGAGAAAAAGGCCTTTTCGGCGTTGTTCAAGGAGTTTACGAAACGGGGCTGGCGCAAGGAGCCATTCGCCGAACCGGCTTGCATTGCACCCGAATATGAGGAGCCCAAGCGGTTCGAACGGCTGTGCTATCGTGCGCTCGCGGAAGGCGTGATCGGCGAAAGCCGCGCGGCCGAAATGCTCGGGATCACCTTGCAGGCGCTTGACCAGCGTTTGGCCGAGGCAGTTTGAACGGGTGCCGTTCCTCGTCTCGGACACTTCGGTCATCATCGACCTTGATCGCGGCGACCTGCTCGAAGCCGCGTTCGAGCTCGATGACAGCCTGGTAGTCCCGGACCTTCTTTTCGAACGCGAGCTTGATGCCGACTTCGGCGAGCGGCTTCGCTCGCTGGGTATCGTGATCGAATCTCTCGATGGTAGTGAAGTCCGCCGCGCAACCCAGCTGCGCCGCGGTGAGCCACGCCTCTCTGTGGCCGATACCTTCGCCTTTGCCCTGGCGCAGGGGCGTCAATGGACACTTCTGACCGGCGACGGTGTGCTGCGGTCCGTCGCAGAAGCTGAGGGCGTCGCTGTGCACGGTGTGCTGTGGGTTTTCGATCGCATCGAGGCGAACCGCATTTGCGATGCCGCCACATTGCATGGCTGCCTGTCGAAAACGGCGGCCCACCCGCGCTGCCGATTGCCGCGGCGCGAAATCGAGCTGCGTCTGAAACGCTATTCTGGCCGATAGGTTCGATCAGTTCGACCCCGAGATCGTTGGGCAAAGCTGGACGCCTCCCGCGGGACCACTGCTCTATCGCCGCTGCGCTCCAACCGAACCCCTGGCGGGTTTCGGCCCATGCGGGTCACGGTCTCAGGCAGGTGGGTGGCGTATCTGTGCAGCGGGAAGGAATATTGCTTCCTCCTGCGGACTGCTGCGAAGGAGCGATCCTTCGGACTGGAAGCCGAAGATCAATTGCCGCATCCTCGCCCAGAGGATCGTACAGCGCCGAACAATGCAATGAGCGGTGAGCTATTCTTGGCATTGCGTGATGAACGTCCGCTTCGCCGTCCCTAGAACTCAACCCCGCCTGACCGCGTCCGGTCAAGCTTTAGCAGCTAGTCGCCCGTGAAAAACTCTGAAGCCTTTGGGAATGCGTGGGTTTTAGCGGATTTGAAGTAATGGAATTTGCAAGGTTCTGGGGAAATCGGGCAAAAAGCTTGCGATTGTGTGCGCCCGTGCACGAGGGGGCTTTCCTCGGGAATGGGGTCGTGATTCATTGATCTCGTCGACACGATGAGGTTCCCCGATGCCGCCGAAGAAGCCCGCCCCGCGCAGCGATGAGCTGTTTCGCAGCCAGCTCGACAACATGATCGACA
>OFDC01000477.1_pt1 | contig 30164 bp, 22 predicted proteins | sample 1520941 | NCBI WGS metagenome assembly OFDC01 (sample SAMEA94258168, study PRJEB24077) | hot springs metagenome | biome: Aquatic biome; feature: Water | place: India | collected 2012-12-06 | depth 5 m | reverse complement strand
ATTTGAATGGATATTCGGTAGAAAATGTATCTTTTCAAAGCATTGAAGGCATTTATGTCACGGGCAATTTGTATCGTCCTGCCCAAACAACCAGAGGAAAAAATGCAGGAATTTTATGTCCGCATGGCCACGGCACTGACCCACGTTTTGCCGCCTACACTCAGCAACGTTGTGCTACGCTTGCTCGCATGGGAGCAACCGTTTTTGCGTATGATATGATTGGCATGGGCGATTCAAAACAATCTATGCACAAGATAGAAAAAGCACTCAAACTGCAAATAATTAACGGCAAAGCCGCTCTTGAATTTTTGTTAGGCTTACCCGATGTAGATAAAAAACGTATTGGTATGACGGGCGAATCGGGCGGAGGAACCCAAACTTTTATTCTTTCTGCCCTTGACGACCGAATAAAGGTTTCTGTACCTGTGGTCATGGTTTCTGGTTATTTCTTTGGGGGTTGTGTATGCGAAAGTGGTATGCCTATTCATAAACGCCCTAATTTTCAAACAACTAATGTGGAAATTGCTGCTACTTTTGCTCCAAAACCTATGCTTTTAGTGTCGGATGGTGGCGATTGGACAGTTAATACCCCTGACATGGAGTATCCATTCATCAAAAATGTTTATTCATATTTTGGTGCAGCGGATAAGGTAGAGAATGTGCATCTCGCCAACGAAAAACACGATTATGGCCCATCAAAACGCCAAGCAGTTTATCCATTTTTAGCTAAATATTTAAAACTCGATATTCAAAAAGTAATGTTGAATGGTATAGTTGATGAAAGTGTCAATAAGGTTTTGACCCATACCGAATTACAAGTTTTTGATGCACAACACCCGCTTCCAACAAATGCCGTAATGGGTGATGCCGAAGTAATGGCACTTTTAGAGAGGAAATAAAAGTTACAGAAAATGAGGCACGCTTCAAATTGATGTGCCTCATTTGTTTCGATAGCATTATAAGAAGATATGCTCTATCTTTGCCATAGCATACTCAAAACCTATTAGATGAAAGAAAATAACCCTTTGAATACTTCTTGGCGAAAAACTGCCTCGACGATATATAAAAAACCAGTTGATTCAAAAATATTTGGTTCGGTTGAAATTGATATTACAGATTTAGAAAAATACATAGCTGAGAAGCGTAAATCTGGTGTGAAGATTACGCTCACACATTTCTTTATGGTGGCTACTGCTCGGGCCATTAAAGAAATTCCTGAACTAAACACTTATGTAAAAAGAGGGAATATTTACTCACATGAAGAAATCAATGCCACAGTAAGTGTACTTCTACAAAGCGGCGAAATGGGTTCGGTAAAAATACACGATGCCGATAAAATTACACTATCAAATTCGGTTGAAAAACTACGTAACGAGCTCAATAAAACCTATAAAGGAGATGAAAATGCCACCATGCAAATGAAAGAAAAACTGGCGGCTATTCCATGGCCTTTCCGTGGTTGGGTTTATCAGACAATCAGATATATCACTACCACACTGGGCATTTCTATTCCACCTCTTGATCTTTCGGCCAATAATTTTGGTTCGTTTATTTTATCAAATATCGGTAGTATTGGTTTAGATATTGGTTATCCAGCCTTGATGCCTTCGGCCAATATTGCTTTTGTTTTGATTTTAGGAGGTGTGAGTAAAAAACCTTGGGTTGTTAATGACGAAATCGTCCCTCGTAGTATTCTGATGCTTGGGGCAGCCCTCGACCACCGAGTAATTGATGCTTCACACGGTGGACGTTTGTTTAAACAGTTAAAAAGGTTTGTTAATAATCCAGAATTGCTAGAAACCATAGATTCTTAAAAGCACCTACATTTTTCATAGTGATGCGTTCATCACTATGAAAATCTCCTTCTTTTCTCCTCCGATTTCAAACGTTTGCATAACAATTTCAAACGTTTGCGTAAAATATATGAGAAATATCTTATTTTTTATTACTAAAATGCAGTAACAAGTTTCCTTAACTCTCATCTCTAAACTATCGACTCAGACAATATTTTCGTAACATTACGATAACGTTCTCCTAATCAAGATAGCGTAGTTTTGCAGGCGTTAAGCAAATTTACAAGGAAATATTAACCTCTAAAATAACTTTTTATCTGAAAACCTCTCTAACCAAATTGTATGATTACCTGACAAATAAGCATGTGATGTTCTGTCTTTCAAATACAATTTTTGTATTTGTTTTTAAAACCAACCTTCAATTTACACTCAATTAAAGCAAATTTATCTACAACATGAATCAAAAACTACCCTTATACAGGTTGTTTTGTTTACGCACAAAGCTGTCTGTTTTTTTACTATTGCTTACTTTTTTAGGGGTCAATGTAGGTTTTGCCAATGGCATTCCCAAAACCCTTGACATTACCGTAAAAGGCAAAGTAACTGATGCCGAAACAGGAAGTGGTCTTCCGGGCGTAAGTATCTCTGCCAAAGGTAGCACTAAGGGTGCTATTACAGATGTGAATGGCGATTATTCGATAGCTGTAACCGACAGCAAAACTGTGCTTGTGTTTAGCTACGTAGGTTATACTCCTCAAGAAATTACTGTTGGAGGCCAAACGCAAATCAATGTAAGTTTACAAGCTGATACCAAGACTCTTAGCGAAGTTGTAGTAGTAGGTTATGGTACAGTTAAGAAAACTGATGTAACCGGTGCCGTAAAATCAGTAAGAAGCGAGGATTTTAATAAAGGTATCATCAACTCACCTGAGCAGCTCCTACAAGGTAAAGTAGCAGGTGTAAACGTAACTTCAGCCAGTGGTGAGCCAGGTTCTGCTCAAAATATTTCAATCAGAGGTCCTGGTGGCGTACGTACAGGTAGTACACCTCTATTTGTAGTTGATGGATTAGCATTAGATAATTCAGGTACGGGTGGAGCGATGAACCCACTTACATTTTTGAACCCACAAGATATTGAAACAATTGATGTATTGAAAGATGCTTCAGCTACTGCCATCTATGGTGCTCGTGGAGCTAACGGCGTTGTTTTGATTACCACTAAAAAAGGTAAAGCAGGTACTTCATCAATGAACTATTCAGCTACTTTAGGTATTTCAGAAATTGCTCGTGCTTTACCTGTTTATACAGCAGACGAATACCGTAATGCTGTACCAAGCGTGGGTGGAGTTTTGGAAGACTTGAAAGGTAATACCGATTGGCAAAAAGAAATCACTCGCACCGCCTACACACAAAACCATAACCTTACTTTGGCTGGTGGTTCGAATAAACTTACTTATTATGCCTCATTTGGAGCTCAAAAGCAAGAAGGTATCTTGAAAAACAACGATTTAGACCGCTACACTGGTCGTATCAATGTAAATCAAAAATTCTGGGAAGACCGCCTAAGTGTTGACGTAAACCTTAATGCCACGTTTACTAAAAACATGCGTCCTCCAATCGGTAGTATGATTGGAAATGCTATTTCGGTAAATCCAACTTACCCAGCACTCGATGCCAACGGTAACCCTGCGGTTTATCCAAACTTAGTAAACCCACTTGTAAGTTTGAAACTGGAAAAAGACCTCACAAAAACAAATCGTTTGATTGGTAATATCTCGCCATCGCTCAAAATCACTAAAGACTTGACTTATCGCCTAAACTACGGTATCGACAATTCAAATTCTGTACGTGATTTAGTATCAATGCCAAACGCGGTTCCGCTTCAAGATGGTCGTTTAGAGACAATCTATATAACCAATAATAATAGTCTCATCGAAAATTATCTTACATATTCAAAACAATTCAATAATCATTCTTTCTCGGCATTGGCGGGTCATTCTTACCAAAGAATTTTCTTGCAAGGTCGTTCATCAAGTATCAATAAATTCCCAATTTCAGATATTGACCCTATTTATAACCCAGGGTTAGGACAAGAGCTTACGTTAGCAAATAACAAACCTTCAGGCTATGCCCTTAAAAACGAATTACAGTCGTTTTTCTCAAGATTAAACTATAGCTATAAAGACAAGTATTTGCTTACAGCTACTGTTCGTGCCGATGGTTCATCGAAATTTGGTAATAATAATAAATATGGTGTCTTCCCATCTTTTGCCGCAGGTTGGAGAATTTCAGAAGAAGCTTTCATGAAAGGCTTACCAGTTAGTAATTTGAAACTTCGTTTAGGCTGGGGACAAACAGGTAATCAAGAGATTCCATCGAAAATCACTCAGGCCTTGTTTACTTCTACAGTTTCAGCTTCTACAAGCTACCCGCTCGATAACACAGCTGTTTATCCAGCAGGAACAACTTATAGCCGTTTGGCTAATCCGAATATTCAGTGGGAAGTTTCTACTCAGACTAACGTTGGTCTCGATTTCGGTTTCTTAAATGGTGCTTTAACGGGTGCTGTTGACTATTTCAATAAAGTTTCAAGCGATATCCTTCTAGAAGTAATTCCTTCTGACCCAGTTCAACCAGCTGGTACTTTCTGGACGAATGTGAAGGACATGAATATTACCAACAAAGGTTTAGAAATCGAATTAGCTTATCGTCAGAAAACTGCGAGCGGAATCAGCTACGGAATCGGTGGAAATACTACTTTCATCAGAAATAAAGTAACCAATTCTCCATACTCAGTTATTCCATCTGGAAGTGCTTCTGGTTCTGGTCTTACATCAGCAACAATCAATGGTTATATCAACGGCGAACCAATTGGTACATTTTTCTTAAAAGATTTCACAGGATTTGATGATAAAGGTTTAAGTACCTACCGTGATGTTGATGGCGATGGCCTCGTAACTGACAAAGACCGTATTGCTGCAGGAAGTGCTTTACCAACTATGCAATACAACTTCTTTGGAAATATTGGCTACAAAGGTTTCGATTTAGTTGTAAACTTCAACGGTGTTCGTGGTAATAAAATCTATGATAACACCGCCAATGCCAATTTCTATAAACTTCGTTTGTCGAAAGGTATCAATACTACGCCAGAAGCTGTTCAATACACTAACGAATCGACTAATAATGCCGCTCCTGTATCAACACGTTTCTTGAAAGATGGTGCATTCTTACGCCTTAATAACTTGGCTTTAGGATATAGCTTTAATACAAAAGCTTTAGGAATTGACAAGTATATACCTACATTACGCCTTTCAGTTACAGGACAAAATCTTTTTGTGATAACCAAATACAATGGCTATGACCCAGAAGTAAATACAGACCGTACAATCAACGGTATTTCTTCTTATGGTATAGATTATTTGAGCTATCCGAAAGCAAAATCAATCATTTTTGGTCTAAATGTTTCATTCTAAAAAATTGCTCTTAGCATTTAGTTATTAGCTTTTAGTTTAAAACAAAATGAGTTTTAACAAAAACTAAAAGCCAAACATTAACAGCTAATAGCCTAAAAATACTCCAATGAGAAAGAAAATATATGCTTTATTAGCCCTGTGTAGCTTTGCTGTTCTAGAAGGCTGCACCGACCTCAAAGAAGAGGTTTTAGATGAAACCCTTTCTGCAGCTAAACTTACCGATAAGCAAGCAGCCGATGGTATCATTGCTCCAGTTTATGCACGTCTTCCAGATATTTTCTTGCATACCAACTATTTTGCTATCCAAGAAATCTCAACTGATGAAGCCATTTTACCTTATCGTGGTGGTACAGACTGGGGTGATAATGGTATTTACATTGCTATGCACCAACATACTTACCAAAGTACAGACCCAAATTTGCGTAATACTTGGAATTTCATTCTACAAGGTATGTCACGTGCTATTACAGCAATCAATACATTGCCTACTTTGAAAGATGCCAATGCTAAAGTTTATTTAGCCGAAGCTCGTGGAATGCGTGCGTATTATTCGATGCTTACACTCGATTTATTCGGATTAGTATTTGTGAAAGAAGATATTGGTGAAACCTCTAAAATCTTACGTGGAGAAGAGGCCTTCCAATATGTCAAAAATGAGTTTTTGGCAGTAGAACCAGACTTAGACGCAAACGTAGGTCCGGGACGTCTTTCCAAAGGTGCAGTTTGGGGCTTATTGGCTAGACTTTACCTAAACGCAGCGGTTTATCGTGATGTTTACGGAACAGCCAATTTTAAAGCTGATGAGATGGATAAAGTAATTGAGTATTGTGATAAAATCATCAACTCTGGCCAATATAAATTAGCTGCTGATTATTTCTCAATCTTCAATTCAGATAATCATACAAACCCCGAATTAATTTTTGCAGTTGACCAAAGAGCCGAATTGAACGGTCATAACCGTATGGCCTATTTCTCTCTTTCGGGAGACCAATTCCCATTACCTGCGTATCCAAATGCCAACGGAACTGATGGTCCAGCAATTACACCAGATTTCTATCGTACTTGGGTAGATCAATACTCACCAAAAGACCCTTCTGAAGTTGACCCTCGCTTCTACCGTCAGAATATTTCTATGTATTCAAATCCAGCAGATTCGTGCGTAACTGATGTAAATTTCAACATGAATCGTGGTATTTTAAGAGGCCAACAATATGGTTTAATTAGAAAAAATGGGGTGTTTTTAAAATGTCCAGATGGTAAATTTAAAGTTGGTAAACTTTTCAACGATACTCGTAACCGCCCTACCACACCTGTAAACTTTACCGAAAAAGTTGATTATTCAACTGCTGGAAGTGATTACAGCTCAGGATACCGTGTTTTGAAATATGAATTTAGTAGAAAATCAGTAAGTGGGCGTAATTTCGGAGATGCTGATATCGTAATCGTCCGTTTAGCTGATATTTACATGATGCGTGCAGAAGCAAAACTTCGTAAAAGCAACGACGCCGCAAGTGCCCTTGCCGATGTAAATATTGTTAGAGCAGCACGTACAAAGCCAGCCCCTGCACTCACTTCAATGTCTTTAGATATTTTATTTAAAGAGCGTGGTTTTGAATTTTACTGGGAAATGCTTCGCCGTACGGATATGATTCGCTTTGGTAAATACGAGGGAACTTGGACAGAAAAAACCAATGCAGATAAACTCAAACGTATCTTCCCGATTCCGCAAACAGCCATTGATGGGGCTTCTAACTTACCGGGTTATTTGAAACAAAATCAAGGATACTAAACCTTGTATCTCATTGATATTCAGTAGAGACGCTACGCAAAAGCGTCTCTACTTTTTTATAGAAACGATTTCAAACGTTTGCGTAAATTTTATTTAAAAAGTTATAAATTTTATTACTTTATTGCATGAGAATTGTTTGATAGTATAAGTACAGTTGCCTACTTACAAACAATTTCAACTCTTAGTGCATTCGATAATTCAAAATCATATCAGAAAATGAACTTTACAGAAAAAGAAATTTCACCTTTGGCAAGTATCGAGGAGTGGGAGGACGACTTACTCGTAAGATACCCTGAGCCTAAAAATGCAGAAACAAAGAAAACAAAAGAAGAATATCGTAATTACGTTGATTCTGAGCGTGTAAATACTGTTAGAGAGTTTTATCGCTTAAACCATACTTATCAAACCTACGATTTTGTAGTTGAGAAAGAAAAGGAATTTTTAAAGTTTGATAAAAGAGAAATGTCAATTTGGGAAGCAGTTGATTTCTTGAATACTTTAGTTGATGATTCTGACCCAGATACAAGCCTCGACCAATTTCAGCACTTACTTCAAACTTCTGAAGCAATCAGAGCTGATGGCCACCCAGATTGGTTTGTTTTGATGGGCTTTTTACATGATTTAGGTAAAGTACTTTGCTTATTCGGCGAGCCACAATGGGCTGTTGTGGGCGATACTTTCCCAGTAGGATGTAAACATTCAGATAAAATCGTTTACCCAGAGTTCTTTGATGCAAATCCAGACTCGAAAGATGAACGTTTTAATACGAAATATGGTATATACACACCAAATTGCGGTCTTGACAACGTAAAGATGTCTTGGGGGCATGATGAGTATTTATACCAAATCATGAAGAATTACTTACCAGAAGAAGCTCTTTATCCAATTCGTTATCACTCTTTCTACGCTCAACACCGTGAAGGAGCATACGACCACCTTTTATCGGCACATGACCAAAAGATGTTCCAATGGGTAGAGAAATTTAATCCTTACGACCTGTACTCAAAAGTACCAGTTCCACCAGATGCTGAAGCTCTTCGCCCATACTACGAAGACTTAGTTGCTAAGTATTTACCAAGCAAAATTAGATTCTAATCATAAATTAAGAACGGAAAAGGGAGGCCCATTAGCTTCCCTTTTTTATTATGATTCTGATTCGTGCATAACAAACGAAGCCCCTGAAAATCAGGGGCTTCGTTTGCTATTATCTCTTTATTAATATTCCCACAAATTATGCTCGAATTCCATCAATTCGTACTCTAATTGTTCTGATTTCAGCATACCTTCACGTGGAGATTTATAAATATCGTCTAAGAAATTATCCAATGCATTTGCTTTTTTAACAATTTTACCGTGAAATAAACGCAATTCAAAAGCATCAGCTAAATTTTTGTGTGCAGCTCCATTAGTAGCATTATACCAAATACACTTTGGATTACTACGGAAATAACGCTCAAGTTCTTTATACTTAAACACACAAACAGGACGGTCAAAACCTAAGGTTGTTTGGTCAGCTGGAATGATTAATTTCAATGTTTGAATATCGAAATACTGACGAGAACGTTGCTTATCAAAAATCCAATCTTCTTTTAATTCTAAGATAGATAATTGATTTGCAAAAATTTCTACACCAGCACCAGGATCTGCGGCAGCAGGTGCAGCCCCAGCAGTGGAAGGTTTAGCAGCACCACCGCTATCTCCTCCCCAACCATCATCACCGCCTGATGAGAACCCAGCAGCTTTTTCTTCTTCTGATAGACCACCACCTTCTGCTTTTATCAATAAACGCTCATTGAATTGCTCTAACGTCAGTCTTGTTGTTAATGAATCATTATCATAGGCTTCAATTAAACCAGCCTTTACTGCATCAATCAAATGTCTTGTAATTTCACTACCTTTCGAAAAAAGTGGTTGATTTTGCTTTTCTTTTAGGTCAATTCTACGCCATAGAGTTGTCTTAAACATGACATTTTCTTCATGTATAGGGCGTAGAGATAGAGGATTCAAATAATTATTTGACTTTTCTTGAGCTACTGCAAACTGGCTGATAATCAATGAGAGACCAAAAGCCATGCCTTGTAATTTCTTCATAATTCTGACAATGTTTTATTTTTAATTCAGTGGGATGTTGAAGATAACTTCACCCACATCAACTGACTCAATTTCACCTTTGAAATTCTTACGTTCTACACGCTTAACTACAATTACATAACGGTCGCCAGCTTGTGCTTGTTGTGCAAGGTTAGAAATATTTGCAGTTCCACTATATGTGCTATTTCCTACCCTTCTTGGACCACGAGCTAAGTTAACTTCAAACTCAGCAACTCTAAATTGTGCATCTTCTGGGTTGGTTGCTTTAAACGACTCATCTGCGATGGCATCAATAGTTAATGTTCTTAAACCTGATGCAGAAGCACCTTTTCTTTCATCGATTCCACGTACTTTTATGGTAGGTTTAGGAACACGACGAACAGGGAAAGGGAAAGTTTGTAAAGTAATTCCATTGTTTACTACGTCCATTGTTACTTTAGCTGAATTTGGAACAATAGTAATTTTTCCGTTTCCACCAGGAATAAACTCTGCACCACTACCACTAAATGTAGGACTGTAAAGAGCACCTAAGCCCGGAGAATAAGTAGCCAAACGGTTGGCACATTTAAAGTATAAAGCTGGCATTGTAGCCGTTTCGATTTGAACCGAAGGCTTCAAAACAGTATAAGTTTCTTCTTTTTCTACTGATTTCATTGAACCATCTGGAGCTGGATAAGAAACAGTTGCCTTATAAGAGCGTTTCAATTGACCATTCTTATCAAATTCACCACCTGAGGCAGTAATTTCATAAAGACCTTTACCATCTTTCACTGGCACAGCCGAACCATTGATGCTGATTCTTGGGGTAATTGATTTAGAATATGCTCCAATAGCTACTTCAGCTTTATATTTCTGACCAGCAACTACCGAACGAGAATCTGGAATAACAACGGCAAAAATTTCATCAAATTTGATTTCTTTGATACCTACTTGGCTTGCTAAATAGTCTAAAACATCGCCTTCTAAACGTCTTACTTCAGATTGTTTTTGGCTTAATGTTGCCAAAGCGGCGGGTACGGGTGTTTGAGCAAAGTATAGCTCAGCAAAATCTTTACTTTTAGTAATTGCATCGGTTTTTGCTAAAGCTGGGTCAAGCGAGGCATCAACAGCTATTTCTGGGAATTTAGTGTTTGGAGCAGCATATTTTTGTAAAGTAACGGCGAAATCATTTAATTTCTTTTTCAACTCATAACCTTTACCATTTTTCGCATCACCTACCATTAAGATAGCTACTTTTTCTTCTTCTGATGGATTCTTTACGCCACCAGTTTCAGCGTCAAGACCACCACCGGCATTAATGATTTCTTGTTTCAAACCACTAATATAGTTATCCATTTCAGAAGTAATTTTTCTTACTTCTAAAGCTTTTTGCAATACATCGGCGTACTGAACACCACCAGGCTTCTCTCTGATTTCTTTTTCAATTGCTTTTACTGATTTTTCGTTGTTGGTATTAGCTGCGTTGTTTGCTCTCTCCAAACTATTATTTAATAGTTGGAATTTTTGCAAGAGAGCATTACTTACTTGTAGTGCCAACATTGCCGTCAGAACGAGATACATCATGTTGATCATCTTCTGACGTGGTGATTCCTTTCCACCTGCCATATATTTGATATATTATACGGTTAGTAAATATTTTTTTTTGAGAATGAAGAATTAAAAATGTAGAATTCTGAAAATGGGTATTTTGAAAAAATAACTCATAATTCATAATTCATAACTTAATTAATTACCTTTCATGGCCGACAACATACTTCCGTAAACGTTGTTTAATGAAGTAAGGTTATTAGTCAATTTAGCCATTTCATTTTTGAACTGTTGAGCCTCTTTCGATGCTTCAGACATATCTTGCATGGCCGTAGAAAGGTTTCCGTAGAAAGCATTCATTGCTTTCAAGTGCTTATTAGTATCTTGTAATTCCAGTTCATAAACTGCATTCAAAGCACCCATATTTTGAGTGATTTTACTAAATTGTGAGCGATACTCTTGAGCATCTTTGGTTGCATCAGCCATGCTATTCATTGCTGTAACTGCTGTTCCATAAGCTGCATTCATAGCTGTTACTTGACCTGAAGCAGTCTTAATATTTTTAGCATAATCGCTTGTAGCAACTGTAGCATCAGTTAGGTCTGACATCTTAGCAACTTGGCTTGTTAAGCTTTGAATACCAGTTTTCAAACCATCAAAAACATCAGGAGTAATTTTAGCATTTGCCAACATATCATCCATTTTTGCAGTTAAACCCGCTCCTTGTGATGATGCTGCACTTCTTTTTGGAAGTTCGCCTTGAAAATCTTCAGCTAATTCTGGATAAACTTTTTCCCACTGATATTCTGTACTTGGGCGTAAAAACGACTGGAATGCATAAATTAAGAAGATAGCGGCCTCAGTACCCAAACCAATTGGAAGCATAAAATTGGCCCAGTCATAGTGCATAATTTTACCTAATGCACCTAAGATTACTACTGATGCTCCTGCTCCATAAAAAAACGGAATAACTTTGTCCCAAAATAAACTTGTACCGTTGTTATTTGCTGCCATGTGTTTAAAAAGTTAAGAATTAAGCTTTAATTTAAAGGGGAATTTATTTTTACGTTTGAATATTATTTCAATTAACAAAGAAATGCGAAGGTACAAGTGATGTATTCTTTATTAGAACGAATACCTCAAGTTGTCCCTTCGCAATTCTCTTTATTATTATTCTCTGCCTGGAACACTGCCCAGACGGTCCATTACACAACGAAAACCTATATAAGAGCGGCGTTCATTTCGAAATTCATAAGTTCGAGTACCAGTCTCAAGGAAATAAGCTACGTCTTTCCAAGAACCACCTTTGATAATTTTTCGAGGTTCATTCTCGTCATTATAAACTGGGTTTAAATCCCAAGTTACAGGCATATATGACTCCGCATAAGCATCCTGACACCATTCTGCTACGTTTCCTGCCATGTTAAATAGACCATAGTCATTAGGATTGAAAGCATTTGATGGAGCTGTATATGGATACCCATCTGCTCGGTAATTACCTCTATATGGTTTAAAGTTTGCTAGGAAACATCCTTTTCCATTGGCAACGTAAGGATTACCCCAAGGATACTTCGCACCTTCTTTTCCACCTCGTGCCGCCCACTCCCACTCTGCTTCTGAAGGCAATCTAAATCTAGGAGATTTGAATAGGTTTTTCTGTGCACGATTATCATTAAGGAGCTTTGTACGCCACTTACAGAAGTAAACTGCTGCATCCCAACTAACCCCTACAACTGGATAAGTATCAAATGCCGGTGATGAGTAGTAATACTCTGTCATTTGGTCGCCATTATGATAAGTAAAATCTTTACTCCACACCGCAGTATCAGGATAAAGTGTTGACATGATAAACTCTTCGCCTAAAACTGAAACTGAGTCAGTCATCATTGAATTAACGAATTGACGGTATTCATGATTGGTGATTTCAGTATCATCCATGTAAAATGGAACAATCGTAACACGTTTATTCATTGAAATTCTTGATGACATCACATCTTCATCAGCTTGCCCCATCATTAATGAACCCGAAGGAATCAAAACCATTCCATTGGGAGCTGTTTGTTTATAGCCTTTACGAGAAGTTGCCATAATTTCTCCATCACGGATACCATCCATTCCATTATCTTTTCCCCCAGTTTTGCCATTTTTAGCATTTTTACCGAAGAGACTTGAGAGACTTGGCTTTTTTCCTGACGAACCACATCCTTGCATAATAATGATTGGAGCAATCACTAATAGACTTTTCAAAAAGGTCTTTAACATTTTCTTGTTCATAGCTGAAAACAAGTTATTTATCTATTTTTTGGTACTGATAATTTCGACAATATAGAAACGTGACTATTCAAATCAATATTGCATTAGCCTACAAAGTTATGAAAAAAAATAAGTTTTTCCGACAACTATCAACTCATTAAGCAATTATTAAGCCAAAAAAGATATTTAAAATTTTCTCAATACCTATTCTTAGGTATTTCCTTTACTTTTACAAAAGTGCTTGAAACTTTTATGCTATTAATAATGAATAAAGCTGATAGCAATTTTACTCTTTATGAGTGTAAATCATAGTAAAACAACTTTACACAAAGTATTCTAAACTAATACCATTAATAGCGATATCTAGGCGTACGAACAATTGATTTCTTACCTGCCCTTAATGCAGCTAAAGAATAGCTTAAAAGTAACTCATGAGAGGTAGCACTCTTAGCATTTTTTCCACCAACAATTACATCAATAGCATAACCTACTCGTAAACTCCCATCCATGAGATTTGCCCCTATCAATGCCGACCCAGCATCGCCAGTTCGATAACTCGCTCCTAACCAATAACGGCCATCATATGTAGCAATTGCACCCGCCTCTGCCGAAAAGCTATTCAAATCAGACTTAATGATAAACATTGGGCTTACATCAACTGTATAAGATACTCCTATTAATACACTTCCTGTTAGATACGCACTACGTTTCAAAGTATTATTGGCAGCAGTGCCCAATCCAAACTTAGGTTCGTTGATATGATTCATTGAAAGCCCGAGTGTGTAAGATGGATTGTTTAGATAAAGACCCGCTCCTAAATCAACTGCTGATTGGCTTACTCTACCAGTGGCTAAAAGTGGGTCACCTTCATCGCGAGCACGCAAACGGCTATAATCAATTCCTCTATTAAAGAAACCACCACTTACACCAATACCTAGCTGGCTTCCCCCGATTGGCATTTGATAGGCATAAGATAGCTTAAAATCACGTTGGGTACTTGCTCCAATTTTGTCATTAACAAAAGTAAGTCCTACCCCACTTTTAATCATCTTTAAAGGTACATTTGCCGATATTACTTGAGAGACAGGGGCTCCACCATCATCGAAGGTACTTTGATAACCCAAATACTGAGTACGATAAATTGCCTGAAAACGAGTAACATTTTCAGAGCCAGCAGTTGCAGGATTTAAAAACAACTGATTATATATATAATGCGTAAACTGAGCGTCTTGTTGAGCATTGGCTCCAAACGACACTACTAACAAAATAATATAATAAATTTTTCTCATATATGGGCTAAATAGTCGTTTACAGAAAACAATAATCAATAGACGAACTACGAAGTAGTTTATTCGGTAAAGCCTTTAGGATTGACTGATGTTTTCTATTCTATTGGCAATTTAATTAATAATTTGAATTCATAATACCATAACGAAAAAAAATAGGCTAAACTTGTGGTTTAGCCTATTAACTTATTTTTATTAAATGTTGTTTGCTTTTTTTATGTAAAGTTCTAGAGCTCCTGTCATTGAAGGAGCATTTGGCAATGGAGCTTCAATATCAAGAATAAAACCAGCTTCACGAATAGCCTTGGCTGTTGTTGGACCAAAAGCTGCTAAACGCGTATTGTTTTGCTTCCAGTCTGGGAAGTTATGATTCAACGATGTAATTCCCGAAGGGCTATAGAAACAAATGATATCGTAGAATACCTCTGTTAAATCTGATAAATCTGAAGGCACTGTTTCGTACATAACTGCTTCAGTTAAGTGCAAATCATTACGATTCATCAAATTTGGGATATCATTGCTACGAATATTTGAGCAAGGGAATAAAAACTTTTCGCTTTTATGCTTCAAAATTAGAGCCTCTAAATCAGCGGCTGTTTTCTGACCTACAAATATTTTACGTTTTCTAATAACAATGTATTTTTGTAGATAATTGGCCGTTTGTTCAGAAATACAAAAATACTTCATATCAATTGGTATCTCGATACGCAATTCTTTGGCAATACGGAAGAAATTATCGACAGCATTTCTACTAGTAAAAATTACAGCAGTGTGTGCTAAAATATCAATCTTTTGTCGACGAAAATCACGGTGGTCTAGGCCTCTTATTTCTATGAAAGAGCGAAAATCCACTTTTAAATTAAACTTTTTGGCTAACTCAAAATACGGAGACTTGTCATCTGTTGGTCTCGGTTGGGTAACCAATATACTCTCCACTTTACGGAGACGGTCTTGAGCTATTTTCTCTGTTACTGCACTCATCCAAATTGCGGGTTTTCAAGTACAAAATTTTATTTGGTTTTTATCTTTAATGATGCTTCAAAAAAGAGAGCATCACGTGGCAAACCTAATGCCAAGAATAACGGGCAATATTTCTACGATACAAAGGTAAGAAATTAAATATAGACTTTGTATAGGAATACTACGAATTATGGTAAAATATAGAATAAAAAATCTGATTACATAAAATGCTACTACTGGTGGGAAAAGATATACTTGCCAGTCGAAATTGTGTGGGAGATAGTTCATAAAGAGCACTAATAGAACTATAACCAACGATGAATAGAATAAACTTGATGCTTGGATAATCTTGAAATAATGCAAATCAACAACTTTTTCAAGATTAAAAAGTTGCCCGATTAAGCCAATGAAAAAGTATTTAACAACTAAACCTACAAATACAATCAAGCAAATACGTAAATAATTTGAAAGTAAAATTCCGAGGGTATCACCTTCTTGCAAAATAGCTCTCGCACCAAATACCTGTACCCCTTTACTTTGTAAGAGCATATAGAATAAACCTATAATCAAACTCAGAAGTATGATAAATAATACATTCGTTCGGTTAAGTGGTTTATTTATTAAAAAGGATTGCTCACGAACTAATGTATTGAAAAGGTCTTTGGGGTTAAAATACCTTTGAAAAGCTCTGATATAGGAATTTGATAAATAGGAAAATACAATTAAAATAAAAACTGATGTAAGAATGATATAATTACGGTAGGGAGCTGGCGTACGAGGCTTGGCTGTAATACCCGATTCGGCTAAAACAATAGGCTTTTGATTAAGCGAACGTTTATATCCTAATAAAAGCTTTTTATCTTCTATATTATTCGAGCCATAGAGGGTTACGTAAATGGTAGGTTGCTCATATACTCTATAAAGACTATCTACGCTCAAAACAATCCATTTACCAACTGGAATTTTCTGACGCAACGAACCATTGATAAACAAGAAATTATCATCCTTTTGAGAATATACTAAAAGATTATAGCCTCTATTATTTTGAATATCGCAAAATACAGTATGTGAAGGATATCCGATGTGTTGCTCAGAAATATAAGGGATGTATGCCTTCATGCGGTCGTTATACACTTGCCAATCATCATGAAAATCATGCACCAAAAAGTATTGGTCATTAGGCCCAACCGTTGTAGCAAAGGTATTAGATGCAACAAATAGCAAAAGTATGTAAAGTAGCTTTTTCAAAGGCCTGTTTTTAAAATTTTTCGCAAAATTAAACAAAAAAGGTCAGACTTGGTGAGTCTGACCTTTTGTTTTTTATTTGTAGGTATCAGAATTCAAAGATTTTAGCTTGTTTTAGCGGCTTCTTAGTATCTGCTATTTCCCTTCAGATTTATGCTTTTCCGAGTGCTTTCAACATCGTAACACCGATTTCTGCTGGAGATGCTACCACGTGGATTCCACATTCTGCCATGATTTTCATCTTAGCAGCAGCCGTATCATCAGCACCGCCAATGATTGCTCCTGCATGACCCATACGACGACCTTTTGGAGCTGTTTGACCAGCGATAAAACCAACTACTGGTTTTGTACCGTTTTCTTTAATCCAACGAGCTGCTTCGGCTTCCATTCCACCACCAATTTCACCAATCATTACGATACCCTCTGTTTCTGGGTCGTTCATCAAAAGTTCAACCGCCTCTTTAGTAGTTGTTCCGATAATCGGGTCACCACCGATACCGATAGCTGTTGTTTGGCCAAGACCTACTTTAGATAACTGGTCAACGGCTTCGTATGTTAAAGTACCTGATTTTGATACAACACCGATTGTTCCTTTTTTGAAGATAAAGCCTGGCATGATACCTACTTTACATTCTTCTGCCGTAATAACACCTGGGCAGTTAGGGCCAATCAAACGTGCGTTTTTACCTTGAAGATATGACTTTGCAGTAACCATATCTTTTGTTGGAATACCTTCAGTAATACAAACGATTACTTTGATACCTGCATCAGCTGCTTCCATGATGGCATCAGCTGCAAATGCTGGCGGCACGAAAATAATTGAGACATCGGCTCCTGTATCAGCAACTGCTTGCTCAACAGTATTGAAAACAGGGCGGTCAAGGTGCAATTGTCCACCTTTTCCTGGTGTTACACCACCAACGACATTTGTGCCGTATTCAATCATCTGACTCGCATGAAAAGTACCTTCCGAGCCAGTAAAACCTTGTACGATTACCTTAGAGTTTTTATTTACAAGAACGCTCATTATTTTCGTATTTTTTGAATTTTACGTAAAAGTAGTTTGAAATGAGAAAAGTACAAAATGAATTTAAGAATTACGAATTATGAATTGCAAATCTAATATCTAAATCACTGATAATCAATATCTTAATTTTTAATTAATTTTTGCTAAAATTTTATAGTTCTTTGAAAACTTTAACGTATTTTCAATAATTATTCAAATTTATACCACTTTTGCTCAAAATTTTATTAGTCGATTTTCTGCTCAGAAAAAACGAAAAAATCCCCAAACCTAAGAAAAGCTTGAGGATTTTGTTTATTTAAGAATTGAGCTTATGCCTCAACTTGTTTTTTTCGAAACCATTTATCTCGCACACGCTCATTGATGTAGTACAAACAAGGTACAATCACTAATGTAAGTACTGTCGAGAAACTAAGTCCAAAAATGATTGTCCAAGCCAAGATTCCCCAGAAAACAGCACTATCTCCGCCAATTACCACGTGTGGGTCAAGGTGCGTAAACATCGTTACGAAATCCATACTTATACCTAAAGCCAAAGGAACGAGACCCAAAATGGCAGCCGAAGCTGTAAGTAACACTGGGGTTAGGCGTACGCCCCCTGCTTCCACGATAGCATCTTTCAAAGCGTAGCCCCTACTACGTAATTCGTCGGTAAACTCAATAAGCAAAATACCGTTTTTCACCACAATACCTGCCAATGCAATAATACCTACACCCGACATAATTACGGAGAATGTCATGCCAAAAGCCATGAATCCTAAGAATACCCCAATGAATGATAATAGAATTGTTACGAAAATGATAAATGGTTTTACTACCGAGTTGAACTGCGTTGCAAGAATCAAATAAATCAATAAAACTGCCGCTCCTAACGCTCCTAACAAAAACATCATTGATTCCATCTGCTCTTCTTGCTCACCACCCATTTTTACTGTGTATCCACTCGGAACTTCCATCTCGTTGATTACTTTACTTTGAATCTCGGCCACAATTTCGTTGGCATTATAACCATTCAATACTTCTGAGCCTAAAGTAATAATACGTTGTTGATTCTTGCGATTAATCTGGCTAAATGTAGTCGAATAACTAATATTTGCTACCGAATTAAGCGGAACCTGACGCAACATTCCACCCATGTTCATATCGCGGTAAGTGATATTCATACTCAAAAGTTTTTCAACTTGATTACGGTCATCCGCTTTCAAACGCAACTGAATTGGGTATTCTTCTTTATCATCTCTAAATTTCGAGATTTCTGCACCAAACAAGGCTGTACGAATCGCCAAGGCAATCTGCGAAGTACTGATACCTTCTCTTTGGGCTTTAACTTTATCTACATCAACAATAATTTCTGGCTTATTAGTAATCAAATCTGACTTCAATTCTTCGATACCTTGAATACCAGCGGCAGTAATACGTTTGCGTACTTCTTTTTCAATACTGATGAGTTTATTGAAATCATCTCCAGCAATCTCTACCGAAATTGGCTTACCCGTTGGAGGGCCGTTGTTTTCTCTTTGTACTGAAATTTCACTACCCGGAATTCCTTGAATCTCCTTACGCATTTCTTCTAAAAGTTTGGCAGAAGAAATATCTCCACGTAACTCTTTCTTCACGAAAGCTACGGTTACTTTCGATTTCTGAGGCGTAGCAGAGCGGTCTGGATTGAATGGGTCACCTGCATTTTTACCTACATTCGAAATCACTGAGTTAATAGCTCCCTCTGCTTTATTGCGTTTGATTACGCCAAAAACTTTGGTTTCAATTACCTTCGTCACTGAGTCAGTTACACGAGCATCCGTTCCTACCGGCATTACATTATAAACATAAATATAATCTGGTTCTCCGCTTGGGAAGAAGATTACTTTTGGCTTCACTATTCCCAATAACACGAATGTCATAATCAATAAACCAAACATACTTAATACGGCAAATACTGGTCGGTAGCCTATAATTACCCAAGAAATGAGGTTACGATAAGCCTGTTTGAAGCGTGGTAATGCTCCATTCTGGAATGGAAGAATAACCTTTGGTGTTAATACAAAGTGATTAAAGGCATAAAGAAGAGCAATTAACACAATGAAATTTCCGATACCAACATTCATCAAATAACCCGGAACAGCAATAATTGCCATGATAATCAGTGGACGTTGAATGGCACGGAAACTGGTATCAGCGTGGTCTTCTTCTTCGTGGCGTTTCATGAATGAAATAGCAAAAACTGGATTCATCACATAAGCTACAATCAAAGAAGCTAATAAGGTATAAATCAAGGTAATAGGTAAAAATTTCATGAATTCACCCACAATACCTGGCCAGAACAAAAGCGGGAAGAAAGGAGCAATGGTTGTAAGTGTACCCGATAATACTGGCAAAAATACTTCTGAGGCTGCTAACGCAACTGCTTCCTTAATTGTTAGATTCTTGAATTTATTGAATAAACGGTGAGCATTTTCGATTACCACTATGGCATCATCAACCACAATACCCAAACCTAACAAAAACGCAAACAATACAATGGTATTCAGTGAAAACCCTGAGAACCAAAGCGGAATAAAGGCAATCAAAGCAGAGAGCGGTACTGAAAGTCCAACAAAGATGGCGTCACGAACACCCATAAAGAACATCAATACAATTACCACGAAAATAAAGCCCAAAACAACCGTATTTACTAGGTCGTTGATTTCGCTTTTTACACGCTCCGAAGTATCAGCCGTAATTTTTGCTTGTAAGCCTGGAGGGAAACGGTCTTCACGGTACTTTTCTAACAACTTTTCAATACGCTCCGACACCGCAATTACGTTAGCACCTGCACGCTTAACAACGTTGAGTGTTACAACTGATTTACCATCTAAACGAGCAAAATCTTGTTGTTCTTCGTGGCTATCTCTTACATCAGCTACATCACCCAAACGAACAGTTGCACCTGTAGAAGTACGTACTTGAATATTTTGAATCTGGTCAACTGTCTTGAATTCACCTTTCACACGAATGGTTCGGCGAACATTATCGACATTCAATTCACCACCCGAAATATTGATATTTTCGCCCTGTACTGCACTTTGTACGTCATAGAAAGTCAAACCAGTCGATTGCATTTTGTACAAATCAAGGTTAATTTGAATTTCACGCTTTAAAGTACCGACAATGTCAACCTTCGTAATTTCTGGATATGATTCAATTTCATCTTGAAGCTCTTCAGCATAATCTTTCAGTTTTTCGAGCGAAAAATTACCAACTAAATTGATATTCATTATCGGAAACTCCGAAAAGTTCACATCTTGAGCCGTTGGACCACTATCGAGTTTTTGTGGTAAATCACGCTTCGATTTATCAACTGCATCACGCACACGTTGAAGTGCGACTTCTACTTTTACATCAGGATTAAATTCAATCAAAATTACTGATACGTCTTGTAAAGCATTTGATTTAATGCGTTTTACGCCCGTAATTGTTTTTAGCTGTTTTTCAATTGGCTTATTAATTACGTTTTCGATATCAGCTGGTGTAGTACCAAAATAAATGGTTTGTACATAAATTTGTGGCACTTTAATATCAGGAAACTGCTCTTTTGGTAGGTTGAAGTAAATACCTAAACCTGCCAAGAAAATCATTATCGTAAAGATATATACCGTCGTTTGGTTGTTTCCTAACCAACGAACGAGGTTATATATTGACCCACTTCCGTGAGGCAAATCTTGGTCTTGTAAATTTTCTTTTTCCATAATCCAAATGCCTCGCTTAAATCCAAATTCTTGAAGAAAAGGAATTTAAAAGGAGGACTTGTTAAAGGTCTTTTTGTGAGAAAAAGTTTAAATATTTTTTAAGTTCCTCCCTATTTGAGAGGGCTTTTGTTGAGTCTTTTAGTAATTAACCGCCTGACCATCTACTAAATCTTGGTAACCTTGCGTAATAAGCATATCACCAGCTTGTAAACCAGAAATTATTTCGATATCACCATTATAAGTAAGACCCGTCGTAACCTTACGGCTGCGTGCTACTTTTTTTGCACCTTCTGTTACGGCTACATAAACTACATCCCCTAATTCGGTTTGTTGGATAAGGTTACGATTAATAATAATTGAATTTCCTTTAGCTTGGTCGTTGATATTCAAAACGGCCAACATATTTGGCTTTAATTGTGGAGCAATTTTTGGAATCGTTGCCTCTACAGTAAACGTACGAGAAGCTTGATTTACTGTTTGGCTCACAAAGGTCAATCTTGCAGAAGTTTCTTTTCCTAAATCTGGGAATTTGATATTTACCACATCGCCTTGTTTGATAGTACTTGCGTAGGTATCTGCTACTTGTGCAACTACTTTTAGGTTATCTGAATTAACAATACGAACTATTCCTAAACCCGGAGCTGCCATTTCGCCAGCTTTCATACGTACTTCATCAACAAAACCACTCAATGGTGCGATTACCTTTGTCATGGCTGTTTGTGTTTGTAGCGTAGCCAAACGTTTTTCAAGAGCATCAACATTTGCTTTTGCCTGAATGTATTGAACTTCTGTACCGATTTTTTGATCCCAAAGAGCTTTTTGTTTTTCGTAGAAAACTTTTGCTGTACCTAATTGTACATCAATTTCTTGAATAGATTGCTTCAAAACTGAATTATCAATAGTAGCAATTACTTGTCCTTGTTTTACGAAATCACCTTCCTTTACATACAAGTTTGTAATGGCTCCACCCATTTGTGGCGAAACAAAGATATTATTCTTAGCATCAATGCGGCCTTGAATTTCAACAAAGTGATTGAAAGTTTGCGTAGTAATTGGCGAAACCGTTACGGCAATTACTTTCTCTACTTCTTTTGCTGGTGCAAGTATATTCAACTCGCTTTTTAATTGCTTGATGCTCTCAGAAATTTTCTTTTCTTCTGCTTCAAGTTTAGCTAATTCTGCTCTTTTTTCTGCAACTTTATCTCCACCACCTTTTGAGCAAGCGGCTAAAATAACAACTGTTGATAGAATATATAATGTATTTTTCATATAATGATTCAATGAATAATTGTAATTGATTAATCTCTTTAACCTTATAATCTCCCAATATCGGAAGGCTGGTGTTGGGCTTATTCTGCCAATAGTTTACCCATTGCTTTATCTAAATCTACTTTAGCAATTAATAAATCATAGAGTGCAGCGAAGTAATTTGTTTGAGCTTCTTTTAAAGAAGATTCTGCATTTACTACTTCAATATTTGTACCAGCACCAGCTTGATATTTAATCTTCGAAACCCTTACTACTTCTTGAGCTAAATCGAGGTTAGCTTTTTGAGTTTTTAGTGTTTCTAAACCATTTTTTAAACTAATAATTCCTTGTGTTGCTTGTAATTCAAATGATTCACGTAAAAACAATGCACTTTGGTCAATTCTTGTAAGGTTGATGTTTTGTTGTTGAATCTGAAGCTTACGAAGTCCACTGTCGTAAATCGGAATTTGTACACCAAGTGTTAGAGCCGATGAGCCAAACCAACGCTCAAATGGGTTGAAACGCGGGTTACTGTGCCCTGCTCCAAGTGAACCACTAAAGAATACTTTTGGTAATGCCCCTTTCTGAATACGTTCAATATCAAGCGTTGTAAGTTTTTTCTGAGTCATTAAAGTGGCATATTCAACTCTGTTAGCGTAATCTACTCCTTGATATTCTGGCAATTGAAGCTGATTGATGTCTGTTTCAGAAAGTTTGTCTTTCAAAGTAAGTGATTCTTGCTGTTTCATTCCCATCTGAAACTTCAAGAGTGCATAACTTAATTGAATCAAATTTTCAACTTTTTGGGTTTCAGTAACTAAATTATTACGTTGAACCTGTAAGCGGTCTACATCTAATTTTTCTACAAAACCTTTTTCATTCATAATTTTCAGCTCACGTAACATCGTGTCTAATCGACTGATGTTAAGCCCCAACAACTTGCTTCTTTCTTCTGCCACTAAAACCGAATAATAAGCCTTCATTACGTTTTCAACAACGCCCACCTTTGAAGTTGCAACCGTGCGTTGTGCCAGTTCTCTGTAAACAGGTGCGGCTTTTAAACCAACTAACCACGTGGCATCAAATATTAATTGATTCAGTCCAATTCCAGCCTGACCACCCCATGGCACACCAAACTTAAATTTCACTACTTCACCTTCTGCAGCCTGTGGATTAAAGTTTTTTGCTGCAACCAACTGAGTAGGTACAATTACGTTTGAAGTATATTGAAATTGTCCATTGATTTGTGGCATACCAGCCGCTTTGACTTGCTTAATGGTATTTTCGGCTGAATAAATTTCCAGCTCAGCATTTTTTACATTGATGTGGTTTTTTAAAGCATATTGTACTGCTTCCTTGAGCGTAAACGACTGCTGACTATAAGCATTCGTAACCACCAGAATCAAGAAAAGCAAGCTCAATGCCCTCTTTAAGTGTTTTATTTTCATAATTCTGTATTTGTTTTTAATAGTAAGACTTATTTTGGAGATTGATAATTATTTAAAAAATATTATGTATTTATAATTGAGTTGTGCTAATGTATTTTTCATAAACTTCAAGCCCTTTAAGTGTAATAATTCCTCTAAGAAAATGGTCGATAAAGGTTTTGTGAATATCGTATTGACTGAATTTATCTTTTGGAAAAACACTTTGTTCAAAGGCAAAATCAATTTCTTCCATGCGTAACCTCGCTAAAATCTCGACATTAACTTCTGGACGATAAAGCCCTTGTTTAATTCCCTCTTTTAAGTTTTCCTTGATTATATCTAAATAGATTGTTTTTTTATGCTCTTGAAAAAGTGCCCAAACTTTGGGGTAATACTTTTTTAAATCATAGATAATCACAGGATTAAAGTTGGCAATATTTGCTTTGAGCATTTCTATTTCACGAACAACCTCATGAATCGGGTTCTCAGATTCTTTGTGAATCACTTCGCTCATTTCTTGTTCACAAGTCATTCTCACAACTGCCACTTCTTCTACAATGCTATCTTTATCGGCAAAGTGCATATAGATTGTCTTCTTCGAAATTCCGAGTTCAGAAGCAATCTCGTCCATCGTTACACTGCGAATTCCAAACTTTAGAAAAAGCTCTTCAGCAGCTTTCAATATACGTTCTCTTACTTCCATTATTTACCTTTAAAACTGGCTAAGTTTCATTTGACCTTTATGTTTGTACTAATCAAGAAACTTGGGAAACTTTCAAAAGGTTCAAAGTTTTTATAATTTTTTTTATAGAGCTACTATAAACATACAAAATTGAAAAAACTGATGTAAATCATGAAAACAAAGATGATGAAGCTATAAAATAAGCGTATAAAACCTTATTTTATGAGGATGAACATATTTTCAATCTATTCTTTCTCGAAATATACATATAACTAATTGATAATAAAATTGTATTTTTCTAATTTAAACTTACATTAAGAAAATGTTGTAGTCTATTTTTACTGAAAATTTATAGATAAATCGTATTTTTGTAAACCTATCTATTTTATCTGCCCTGCTGTAAATATGATTGAATTCAAAAAGCATTTACCAAACTAGCCCACATACCTAATTAATTACATAAGTATCCAGCTATAAACTAAACACTTACTGTAAAAACCTAAAATTTTAAGCCTAAATGAGTTTCTACAAAAATCTTGTATTTCCGTACCTAACTAAATACGACGCAGAGAAAATCCATTATACAGTAATGAATACGCTCAAATTTGCCTGCTCTATTCCATTCATGCCAGCAATTTTGAGGCTTATTTTTGAGAAAAAAGATGCTCGTTTAGAAAGAAAAGTTTTTGGTCTTCGCTTTAAAAATCCAGTAGGTTTAGCTGCGGGCTTTGATAAAAATGGTATTTGGACCGACGAGCTATCTAATCTTGGTTTTGGATTTATCGAAATCGGTACTGTTACACCAAAACCACAATCAGGTAATGATAAACCTCGACTCTTCAGACTAAAACCTGACCGTGCACTGATAAACCGCATGGGCTTTAATAACGAGGGTTCAATGGCTGCAGCAAATAATCTTCGTAAACGTAAAACAAAGGTTATCGTAGGTGGAAACATTGGAAAAAACAAAGTGACTGAAAACGATGAAGCTATATACGATTACCTCAAGGCTTTCAATGACCTCTATCCTTACGTAGATTACTTTGTGGTGAATGTGAGTTCTCCAAACACGCCTGGTTTAAGAGATTTACAAGAAAAAGAACCGTTGAAATATATTTTGAAGGTTTTGGAAAGAGATAATGGAAGAAAATCAAAACCTAAGCCTATCCTTCTGAAAATTGCACCTGATTTGACTAACGAGCAACTTGATGATGTGATTGAAATTGTAAAAGAAACTCGTACAGCAGGTGTCATTGCAACCAATACAACCATTAGTAGAGAAGGTTTGGTATCTGACAAGGAAACTGTTACTGAAATTGGAGCGGGTGGTTTAAGTGGTAAACCTCTCACTGACCGTTCGACCGAAGTTATTAGGTATTTATCAGAAAAATCGAACAAAGCGTTTCCTATTATTGGCGTTGGAGGAATTTATTCCGCACAAGATGCAATTGATAAACTGAATGCAGGAGCCTCACTCGTTCAAGTCTATTCTGGCTTTATCTATGAAGGCCCAAGCATTGTAAAAGAAATTTGTAATGGAATTTTGAAAGAAATACCCAAAAAATAAATAATTGACTATCAATGCCTTAGCATTAAAAAAGTGTTGTTCTTTTTGAGAACAACACTTTTTTTTTATTTTTTGAAACCTTTTCATATTCTCTTTTGTATTATATGTATATACATACAATGTAAATACATAATTAAAAAATATTCTAGAAATTTAAACATTTTAAAACTATGGCTACTTGGATTATTGACCCAACTCACTCTGAAGTTAATTTCAAAGTAAAACACTTAATGATTTCTACTGTTACTGGTACATTCGGAACTTACGAAGGTTCGATTGAAACAGCTAATGACACTGATTTCGCAGGTGCAAAAGTTAGCTTCTCGGCAGATATTGATAGCATTTCTACTAATCAAGAACAAAGAGATGGACACTTGAAATCGGCTGATTTCTTTGATGCAGCAAGCTTCCCAAAATTAACTTTTGCAGCAACATCAATGGAAAAAGTTGATGATGAAACTTATCATGTAACTGGTGACTTGACAATTAAAGGAACTACAAAACCTGTAACTTTGAAAGCAGAGTTTGGTGGTATTATGGGCGATTTTTACGGAAATACAAAGGCTGGTTTTGAAATTGCAGGAAAAATCAACCGTCAAGATTTCGGACTTACTTGGGGTGCAGTAACAGAAGCAGGTGGCGTAGTGGTAAGTGATGAAGTAAAATTAGCTTTCAATATTCAATTAGTGAAGCAGGCTTAATTTTTTGGTTTAAGGTGAAACGCAGAAGGCTCTTTCTTAAAAGAGCCTTCATTTTTTATAAACTACTAGTCTTGCCACCATCTACAGGAATACTTACCCCATTGACAGATGCGGCTGCAGGAGAACACAAAAAGGCGATAACTGCGGCTGTTTCTTGGGGAGCTGTAAACCTTCCAATCGGAATTTCTTTAATTAGCTCTTGCTCTACTTCACTAACACTCTTTTGCGTAGCTGAAGCTCGCATTTCGTTTACTTTCTGCAAGCGTGCCGTTGTTGTATAGCCCGGAAGCACATTATTAGTTGTAATACCAAATTTTCCAAGCTCATTTGCCATTGATTTAGCCCAATTACCTATTGCCCCACGAATGGTATTCGATACCCCCAAACCAACAATTGGCTGCTTCATACCTACGGATGTAATGTTGATGATGCGTCCAAACCCATCTTTTTTCATACTCGGAACAAGTGCTTGTGTAAGTATTTGGGCAGCAATAACATGCTCATTAAAAGTTTGTAGAAATAAGTCGGGAGAAGCTTCAATCACAGGGCCTCCGACTGGGCCGCCTGTATTATTCACCAAAATATGAGCCTCAGGATATTTTGTCAAATGACGTTCAATTCGAGATTTTATTTGGTTAGTTTTTGAAAAATCAATCAGTAAATAGCGATGTTTTTGACCTTTTTTGCGTGGAAGTTCGTCTAATACTGCTTTTAATTTTTCTTCATTTCGAGCCACTAATGTAATATTTGCCCCTAAAAGTGCTAATTCGACGGCGGCGGCTTTACCAATGCCTTGTGTGCTGCCACATACGAAGGCAGTTTTTCCTGATAAATCTAGATTCATAGCTGTTGTTTGTTTACTGCAAAGTTACAGTTTTATTAATTTTTATCTAAATCATTCAAAAAATCATTTGGTACTATGCAGCTAAGTGTCGAATTTTGCAATAAAAAAGCTTTTCGAATGTACTTATCTATTGTTTCACCTGTTTATAGAGCTCAAGAAATTGTTGATAAATTAGTTGAAGAAATTCATCAAGCCGTCAGGCCAATAACCGATTCTTACGAAATTATTTTGGTAGAAGATGGTAGTCCTGATAAATCTTGGGAAGCCATCGAACGTGTATGTAGCAATGATACTTATGTGAAAGGTGTAAAACTAAGTAGAAACTTTGGTCAACATGCTGCCATCAATGCGGGATTAAGCATTTCAAAAGGAGAATGGATAGTTGTGATGGACTGTGACCTTCAAGATAGGCCAGATGAGATTCCGCATTTATTGAATAAAGCGAAAGAAGGATATGAGCTTGTTTTTGCTCAACGACAAATTCGACAGGATGGATTTTTCAAGAAACTTTCTTCTAAGTTATTTTATAAAATTTTTAGCTACTTAACCGATACCATACAAGATAGTAGCGTGGCAAACTTTGGCATTTATCACCGAAAAGTGATAGATGCAGTAGTTAGTTTGGGCGACCGAATTAGGTTTTTTCCTACCATGACCCAATGGGTGGGATTTCGTAAGGCTTACTTGCCCGTCAAACACGATGAACGTGCATCGGGAAAATCATCGTATTCATGGGCAAAACTCATTGAATTGGCTTTCAATAATATCATTTCCTTCTCTGATAAACCACTCCGCCTCACAGTTAGGCTTGGTTTAATGATGTCGCTTGTGGCAATTCTTTTAGGAATCGGCTACCTATACCTATACTTTAGCAATCAAATCAAACAATTGGGTTTTGCCAGTATTATTATTTCCATTACATTTTTTTCGGGGCTTATTATATTCATTTTGGGTATTATTGGTATTTATTTAGGTAAAACTTTCGAGCAAGTCAAAGGGAGACCCGTGCATATTATCGACCAAAAATTAAATTTTTAATGATACACTTAACTTGGGATAGTGCATTCTTTCATAAAAAAATCGCTCGAATTGATGCTAGTAAAGATTTAGAAATACTATCTTCTCAGCTCGAACAAGCGTTTCTTGAACAATATGATTTGATTTATGTTTTTGCCGAAAAAGAAACCCTATTACCGCAAGATATTCTTGAGCAATTCAATGGAAAACTTGTAGATAGAAAAATTACCTATACCGCTTCGATAGATTTATTAAAAACCAAAGCTCTAGTTGAAACCAAAGAATTTAATGAAATTGAAGGGCATTTGTTGTATGAACTAGCTTATCTCAGTGGTAATCATTCAAGATTTATGTTAGATACAAGTTTGGGAATAGAAAATTTTAAGCGACTTTATCGAGAATGGATTGATAAATCTGTCAGCCACCAAATTGCTCAGAAAATATATATTTATGAAAACAACGGGCAAATTGGAGGTATGGTAACGCTTAGTATCAAGGATACACAGGCGAATATTGGTCTGGTTGCCGTTGATGAAACTTTACAAGGGCAGGGTGTTGGCATTTCTCTGATTCATGCCTGTGCAGAATATTGCAAGAAAAATAATATTCAAACACTCGATGTACCTACACAGCTTGATAATAGACAAGCCTGTAAATTTTACGAAAAATGTGGTTTTGTTGAGAAGCAAATTCAAAATATTTATCATTTTTGGGCATAAAAAAAGCCTTTCTTTTCAGAAAGGCTCTCCTTAATATTCTTTGTTGATTATTGCAATTTTTCAACTTGCATATACCCCAATTCAACTGGAGTACTACGTCCGAAGATTTTAACGCTCACGCTCAATTTCTTCTTATCTTCGTTCACTTCCTCAACATTACCATCGAAACCACTGAATGGGCCATCGATTACCTTCACATTTTCGCCTTTTACGAATGTAAGTGTTGGAGAAATATTATCACCGATAATAACCTCTTCTTGCACACCCAAAATACGATTTATTTCAGATTGACGTAAAGGCTCAGGAGTCATGGAAGTACCATTATTACGACCCAAGAAACCAATTACACCTGGCATTGTCTTGATTAAGTGAAGCACTTCACCATTGTTTAGGTCGGCATTAACAAGAATGTATCCTGGAAAATAACTTTTTTCACGAACACGTTTCTTACCATTACGAACCTCTGTGATTTTTTCAGTTGGAATTAAGATTGACGGAATTAAGTCATCCAACTTGCGTCGAATTGCTTCGTTTTCGATGTAGGTTTTGATTTTCTTCTCCTGTCCCGAAACTGCCCGCACAACGTACCAATTGATTTCGCTCATTGTATAGGAAATTTTAGGATTTTACTTAGATTGATTGGTAGAATAAACGCAGACCATTCTCGATTAAGAAATCGATAACACCTACTACTAAAGCAAAAATTAATGATGCCACAAGCACAAGTGTAGCACTTGCTTGTAGTTCACTCCATTTGGGCCATGTTACCTCTTTGGTTACTTCTTCCCAAGAG
>OFDC01000476.1_pt1 | contig 30186 bp, 40 predicted proteins | sample 1520941 | NCBI WGS metagenome assembly OFDC01 (sample SAMEA94258168, study PRJEB24077) | hot springs metagenome | biome: Aquatic biome; feature: Water | place: India | collected 2012-12-06 | depth 5 m | reverse complement strand
CTACGTGAAGAACATGATCACGGGCGCGGCGCAGATGGACGGCGCGATCCTGGTGTGCTCGGCCGCTGACGGCCCGATGCCCCAGACCCGCGAGCACATCCTGCTGGCTCGCCAGGTGGGCGTGCCGTACATCATCGTCTTCCTGAACAAGTGCGACATGGTCGACGACGCCGAGCTGCTGGAGCTCGTCGAGATGGAAGTGCGCGAGCTGCTGAGCAAGTACGACTTCCCTGGCGACGACACCCCGATCATCAAGGGATCGGCCAAGCTGGCGATGGAAGGCGACAAGGGCGAGCTGGGCGAGCAGGCCATCATGCGCCTGGCCGATGCGCTGGACAGCTACATCCCGACGCCTGAGCGCGCGGTCGACGGCACGTTCCTGATGCCGGTGGAAGACGTGTTCTCGATCTCTGGTCGTGGCACGGTGGTGACCGGTCGCGTGGAGCGCGGCATCGTCAAGGTGGGCGACGAAATCGAGATCGTGGGCATCCGCGACACGCAGAAGACCACCTGCACGGGCGTGGAGATGTTCCGCAAGCTGCTGGACCAGGGCCAGGCGGGCGACAACGTGGGCATCCTGCTGCGCGGCACCAAGCGCGAGGACGTCGAGCGCGGCCAGGTGCTGTGCAAGCCCGGCTCGATCAAGCCGCACACGCACTTCACCGCCGAGGTGTACGTGCTGAGCAAGGAAGAGGGCGGCCGCCACACCCCGTTCTTCAACAACTACCGCCCGCAGTTCTACTTCCGCACGACGGACGTGACCGGCGCGGTGGAGTTGCCGCAGGACAAGGAAATGGTGATGCCGGGCGACAACGTGTCGATCACCGTCAAGCTGATCGCCCCGATCGCCATGGAAGAAGGTCTGCGCTTCGCCATCCGTGAAGGCGGTCGCACCGTCGGCGCGGGCGTGGTCGCGAAGATCATCGAATAAGCATGGAGCCCCCGGTGTCCTTGCGCTGAACGCGCTCGGACACCACCCCCCGAGGGGGTTGCAGTCCGGGCTTGGGACGGCCCGGCGCCCGGACTGCCCCTCGGCCCACCGTCTTTTCGTCCCGCCCCTAGCGGGCGTGACCCGCTCTTTTTGGAGTCACCATGCAGAAGCAAAAGATCCGCATTCGCCTCAAGGCGTTTGATTACAAACTGATCGACCAGTCCGCGCTGGAGATCGTCGACACCGCCAAGCGCACTGGCGCGATCGTGCGTGGCCCCGTGCCGCTGCCGACGCGCATGCAGCGTTTCGACATCCTGCGCTCGCCGCACGTCAACAAGACCTCGCGCGACCAGTTCGAGATCCGCACGCACCAGCGCCTGATGGACATCGTCGATCCGACTGACAAGACGGTCGATGCTTTGATGAAGCTGGACCTGCCGGCCGGCGTCGACGTCGAGATCAAGCTGCAGTAAAAAAGCCTCACGGGGTGTGGCAGATCGGCCGCTGGCATGCATCTGCTACACTTATGGGCTTTTCCGCCTTCGCCCCGGTCTTCGGGGCGAAAGGCTTTTCAAGTCAGCCTGGCCAATCGATGTCAGGCATTGGAGAAAAACCATGAGTACTAGCGATCGTCACGGATTGCTGGGCCGCAAGGTGGGCATGATGCGCATCTTCACGGACGATGGCGACGCCATCCCCGTGACCGTGCTGGACGTGTCCAACAACCGCGTCACCCAGGTCAAGACCGTTGAGACCGACGGCTACAGCGCCCTGCAGGTGGCGTTCGGTACGCGCAAGGCTTCGCGCGTGACCAAGCCGGAAGCCGGCCACCTCGCGAAAGCGGGCGTCGAGGCGGGCGAAATCATCAAGGAGTTCCGTGTGGACGCCGCCACGGCTGCGCAGTACCAGCCTGGTGCCGTGCTGCCGGTGACGCTGTTCTCGGCCGGTCAGCTGGTCGATGTGCAGGGCACCTCCATCGGCAAGGGCTTCACCGGCACCATCAAGCGCCACAACTTTGGATCGCAGCGTGCTTCGCACGGTAACAGCCGCTCGCACAACGTGCCCGGCTCGATCTCGATGGCGCAGGACCCGGGCCGTGTGTTCCCGGGCAAGCGGATGTCCGGCCATTTGGGCCATGAAACCGTGACCACCCAAAACCTCGACATCGTCCGCGTGGACGAAGCCCGACAGCTGCTGCTGGTCAAGGGCGCAGTTCCGGGCCACAAGAACGGCTTCGTGGTCGTTCGCCCGGCGGTGAAGGTCAAGGTCAAGAAGGGAGCCCAGTGATGCAACTCGAGCTCCTGAACGAACAAGGCCAGGCCACCTCGAAAGTCGACGCGCCGGACACCGTGTTCGCGCGTGACTACAACGAAGCCCTGGTGCATCAGGTCGTCGTCGCCTACCAGGCCAACGCCCGCATGGGCACCCGTGCGCAGAAGGACCGTGAGCAGGTCAAGCACAGCACGAAGAAGCCGTGGCGCCAGAAAGGCACCGGTCGTGCCCGTGCCGGTATGACGTCCTCGCCGCTGTGGCGTGGGGGCGGCCGCACCTTCCCGAACAGTCCCGACGAGAACTTCACCCACAAGGTCAACAAGAAGATGTACCGCGCCGGTCTGGCCGCCATCTTCTCGCAGCTGGCCCGTGAAGGCCGTCTGGCCGTGGTCGACAACCTGACCGTCGAGGCGCCCAAGACCAAGCTGCTGGCTCAGAAGTTCAAGCAGATGGGCCTGGACTCGGTGATGGTCATCGCCGACCAGGTCGACGACAACCTGCTGCTGGCCTCGCGCAACCTGGCCAACGTGCTGGTGGTCGAGCCCCGCTACGCCGACCCCCTGTCGCTGGTCTTCTACAAGAAGGTGCTGGTGACCAAGGGCGCCGTCGAGCAGCTGAAGGAGATGCTGGCATGACCCGCGCGTCCAACCACGTCAATCAGAAATTCGACGAAGGCCGTCTGGCCCAGGTCCTGGTGGCCCCGATCGTGTCCGAGAAGGCCACGAATGTCGGCGAGAAGCACAACCAGGTGCTGTTCAAGGTGCTGCGCGACGCGTCCAAGCCCGAGATCAAGGCCGCCGTGGAACTGATGTTCAAGGTGGAAGTGGCCTCGGTGCAGACGGTCAACACCAAGGGCAAGGTCAAGCGCTTCGGTGGCCGTGTCGGCCGCCGCGACCACGTCAAGAAGGCGTACGTGTCGCTGAAGCCGGGCCAGGAGCTCAACTTCTCCGGGGAGGCCGCGTAAATGGCTGTCGTCAAAGTCAAACCCACTTCGCCCGGCCGACGTGCCGTGGTGAAGGTGGTGCACAAGCACCTGCACAAGGGCGCCCCCGAGGCCTCCCTGCTGGAGCCGCAGAAGCAGAAGTCCGGCCGCAACAACAACGGCCACATCACGATGCGCCACAAGGGCGGTGGTCACAAGCACCACTACCGTGTGGTGGACTTCCGTCGCAACAAGGACGGCGTGCCGGCGAAGGTCGAGCGCATCGAGTACGACCCCAACCGCACCGCGCACATCGCGCTCGTGTGCTACGCCGATGGCGAGCGCCGCTACATCATCGCCCCGCGCGGTCTGGAAGTCGGCTCCACCATCCTGAGCGGCGCCGAGGCGCCGATCAAGGCGGGCAACACGCTGCCGATCCGCAACATTCCTGTGGGCTCGACCATCCATTGCGTCGAGATGCTGCCCGGCAAGGGCGCGCAGATCGCCCGCTCGGCCGGTACCTCCGTCGTGCTGATGGCGCGTGAAGGCACCTACGCCCAGCTGCGCCTGCGTTCTGGCGAGGTCCGCAAGATCCATATCGACTGCCGCGCCACGATCGGCGAGGTCAGCAACGAAGAGCACAGCCTGCGCCAGTACGGCAAGGCCGGTGCCATTCGCTGGAAGGGCATCCGCCCGACCGTTCGCGGCGTTGCCATGAACCCGGTCGATCACCCGCACGGTGGTGGCGAAGGCCGCACCGGCGAGGGTCAGGTCCCCGTGTCCCCGTGGAACACGATGACCAAGGGCTACCGCACTCGCAACAACAAGCGCACGCAGACGTTCATCGTCTCGCGTCGCAAGAAGTAAGGAAGGGGTAGCTCATGACCCGTTCTCTGAAAAAGGGCCCGTTCGTCGACGCTCACCTGCTGGTGAAGGTCGAGAAGGCGTCGGCCAACAAGGACAAGAAGCCGATCAAGACCTGGTCGCGCCGTTCGACGATCCTGCCCGAGTTCATCGGTCTGACGATCGCGGTGCACAACGGCAAGCAGCACGTGCCCGTGTACGTGACGGACCAGATGGTCGGTCACAAGCTGGGTGAGTTCGCGCTGACCCGGACCTTCAAGGGCCACCCGGCCGACAAGAAGGCCAAGAAGTAAGGATCACCACGATGGAAACCAAAGCAACACTGCGCGGTGTCCGCCTGTCGGTCGACAAGGGCCGACTCGTGGCTGACATGGTCCGCGGCAAGAAGGTCGACCAGGCGCTCAACATCCTGACCTTCACGCCCAAGAAGGCGGCTGTCATTGTCAAGAAGGTGCTCGAGTCGGCGATCGCCAACGCCGAGCACAACGACGGTGCCGACATCGACGAACTGAAGGTCACCTCGATCTACGTGGAACAGGGCCCCACGCTGAAGCGTTTCTCCGCGCGCGCCAAGGGCCGCGGCAACCGCATCAGCAAGCCGACCTGCCACATCTTCGTGACCGTGGGCAACTGACAGGCTAGGAAGAACCATGGGACAGAAAATCCATCCGACCGGCTTCCGCCTGCCCGTCACCCGTGCCTGGGCGTCGCGCTGGTACGCCTCCAACCGTAACTTCGCCGGCATGCTGGCGGAAGACCTGGAGGTTCGCGACTACCTGAAGCAGCGTCTGAAGAACGCGGCCGTCTCTCGCATCCTGATCGAGCGTCCTGCCAAGAACGCGCGCATCACCATTTTCTCGGCTCGCCCGGGCGTGGTGATCGGCAAGAAGGGTGAGGACATCGAGAACCTGAAGGGCGAATTGGCCAAGCGCCTGGGCGTGCCCGTCGCGGTCAACATCGAGGAGGTGCGCAAGCCCGAAGTCGATGCCCAGCTGATCGCCGACTCGATCACCCAGCAGCTCGAGAAGCGCATCATGTTCCGCCGCGCCATGAAGCGCGCGATGCAGAACGCCATGCGCCTGGGTGCGCAGGGCATCAAGATCATGAGCGCCGGACGTCTGAACGGCATCGAGATCGCCCGCACCGAGTGGTACCGCGAAGGTCGTGTGCCCCTGCACACCCTGAAGGCCGACATCGACTACGGCTTCTCGGAAGCCAAGACCACCTATGGCGTCATCGGCGTCAAGGTGTGGGTCTACCGTGGCGATCGCCTGGCCAATGGCGAGGCACCGGTCATCAACACCCCCCCGGGCGCCGAGGAAGACCGCCGTCCGCGCCGCAACGCCCGTCCGGGCGCGCCTGGCGACCGTCGCGGTCCCCGTGGCGGCAATGATCGCGGTCCCCGTCAAGGTGGCGCGCCGGCCGATGGTGGCAATCAAGCTGCCGCCGGTGCGGACGCCGGAGCCAAGGCCCCGGCCGCCAAGCGCGTGGTCCGCAAGGCCGCGACGCCGGGCGACGCCAAAGGAGAATAAGCATGCTGCAACCAGCACGTCGCAAGTTCCGCAAGGAACAGAAAGGCCGTAACACCGGCGTCGCCACGCGTGGCGCGAACGTGTCGTTCGGCGAATTTGGCCTCAAGGCCACCGAGCGCGGCCGCATCACGGCCCGCCAGATCGAAGCGGCCCGTCGTGCGATCTCCCGCCACATCAAGCGGGGCGGTCGCATCTTCATCCGCATCTTCCCGGACAAGCCGATCTCCCAGAAGCCGGCCGAAGTCCGCATGGGTAACGGCAAGGGCAACCCCGAGTACTACGTCGCCGAAATCCAGCCGGGCAAGGTGCTGTACGAGATCAACGGCGTGCCCGAGGCCCTGGCCCGCGAGGCGTTCACGCTCGCAGCTGCCAAGCTGCCGCTGCGCTGCACGTTCGTGACCCGCCAGGTCGGCCTGTAAGGAGAGCACGACATGAGCAAAGCATCCGAACTGCGCGGCAAGGACGTCGCTGCACTGGAAAAGGAAGTGGCCGACCTGCTGAAGGCCCACTTCGGCCTGCGCATGCAGAAGGCGACGCAGCAGCTGGGCAACCACAGCCAGCTGAAGACCACGCGTCGCGACATCGCTCGCGCCAAGACCATCCTGGCCGAGAAGAAGCGTGAAGGAGCGACGAAGTGACCGACGCCCAAGCCAAGTCCGAGAAGAATACCCGCACCCTCGTCGGACGGGTGGTGAGCGACAAGCGAGCCAAGACCGTGACCGTGCTCGTCGAGCGCCGTGCCAAGCACGAGCTCTACGGCAAGATCGTGGCCCGTTCGCGCAAGTACCATGCTCACGACGAGAACGGCGAGTACAAGATGGGTGATGTCGTCGAAATCGCCGAAGGCCGCCCCATCTCCAAGACCAAGTCGTGGGTCGTGACCCGCCTGGTCGAGAAGGCGCAGGCCGTCTAAATCCAAGCCCCTGCAACGGCCTTGTCCGCAAGGCCCGCGCGCGAACGGCCGAACGCTGGGACACTGGCGTCGGCCGTTTTTTCATGGTCGGCCGAACCGAATCAGAGAGAGGAGACAACCATGCTGAAGGTGGGAGACCGGCTTCCGGCCGGGACGCTGCAGGAGTACATCGAGGTCGAGGGCAATGGATGCTCGTTGGGGCCGAACAGCTTTGATGTGCAGAAAGAGGCGGCGGGCAAGACGATCGCCATCTTCGCGCTGCCCGGAGCGTTCACCCCGACCTGTTCGGCCAAGCATGTGCCTGGCTTCGTCGAGCAGGCTGACCAACTGAGGTCTGCCGGCGTGGACGAGATCTGGTGCGTATCGGTGAACGATGCCTTCGTGATGGGGGCGTGGGGTCGCGAACAGAAGACGGCCGGCAAGATCCGCATGATGGCCGATGGCAGCGCGACCTGGACGAAGGCAACCGGCCTGGTGCTCGACCTCACGGAGCGTGGCATGGGTGTGCGGTCGCAGCGTTACTCGATGCTGGTCACGGACGGCGTGGTCAAGACCCTCAACGTCGAGGCGCCTGCGAAGTTCGAGGTGAGTGACGCCGACACCCTGTTGCGGCAGGCGCGCGAAAGCGTCTGAAACCCTGGGGTCTTCCTGCGGAGGGCGGTTGACACCGCCGCCGCGCCCGCTGCATAATTCGCAGCTTCGCCGGAAGTCCGGCCGGGTTTGTATAGCCCGGTGCAGGAGCCGGTTTCAGCCCAAACGCCTATCGGGGCGGCCATGCCCCGACAGACGACGGGCCCAAGACTGACCGGTCTTGCAGTGCCATCCCGGCACCGCGGAACGGGAGAAGTTGGGGACTGAACATGATTCAAATGCAATCGCGGCTGGATGTCGCGGACAACACTGGCGCGAAGTCCGTCATGTGCATCAAGGTGCTGGGCGGCTCCAAGCGTCGCTATGCCGGCATCGGTGACGTCATCAAGGTCAGCATCAAGGAAGCTGCCCCGCGTGGTCGCGTGAAGAAGGGCGAGATCTACAACGCCGTCGTCGTGCGCACTGCCAAGGGCGTTCGCCGCCAGGATGGCTCGCTGGTCAAGTTCGACGGCAATGCCGCCGTCCTGCTGAATGCCAAGCTCGAGCCGATCGGCACCCGCATCTTCGGCCCGGTGACGCGTGAGCTGCGTACCGAGCGCTTCATGAAGATCGTGTCGCTGGCGCCCGAGGTCCTCTGACCGCTGCGCCAGGGCTCGAAAGGACACCCATGAACAAGATTCGCAAAGGCGACCAGGTCATCGTGCTGACTGGTCGCGACAAGGGCAAGCGCGGGACCGTCACGGCCCGTGTCGACGAGGACCATGTCCTGGTCGAAGGCATCAACGTGGTCAAGAAGCACGTGAAGCCGAACCCGATGAAGGGCACGACCGGCGGCATCGTCGACAAGACCATGCCGATCCACCAGTCCAACGTGGCGATCTTCAACCCGGCCACCGGCAAGGCGGACCGTGTTGGCGTGAAGCTCCTCGACGATGGCAAGAAGGTTCGCGTCTTCAAGTCCAGCGGCGAAGAAGTGAAGGCCTAAGGCGAGGACACTGAAATGGCTCAAGCACAAAGCACTGCCCGCCTGCAGAACTTCTACAAGGACAAGGTCGTTGCCGATCTGATGCAGAAGTTCGGCTACCAGTCCGTGATGGAAGTGCCCCGGATCACCAAGATCACGCTGAACATGGGCGTGAGCGAGGCCGTGGCCGACAAGAAGGTCATGGACCACGCCGTTGGCGACCTGACCAAGATCGCTGGTCAGAAGCCGGTGGTCACGAAGTCGAAGAAGGCGATCGCCGGCTTCAAGATCCGTGATGGCGTGCCCATCGGCTGCATGGTGACCCTGCGCGGCACCAAGATGTACGAGTTCCTGGACCGCTTCGTGACGATCGCGCTGCCCCGCGTGCGCGACTTCCGTGGCATCTCCGGTCGTTCGTTCGACGGGCGTGGCAACTACAACATCGGGGTCAAAGAGCAGATCATCTTCCCCGAGATCGAGTACGACAAGGTCGATGCACTGCGTGGTCTGAACATCAGCATCACCACGACCGCCAAGAACGACGAGGAATGCAAGGCGCTGCTGGCCGCGTTCCGCTTCCCGTTCAAGAACTGAGGTGCCCTGTGGCCAAACTGTCCCTCAAGCAACGTGAAGCCAAGCGCGAAGCGCTGGTCGCGAAGTACGCCAAGAAGTACGCCGAGCTGAAGTCGATCATCGACGATGCAAAGCGCTCGGACGAAGAGCGCTATGCCGCCCGCCTGGAGCTGCAGAAGCTGCCCCGCAACGCGAACCCGACGCGCCTGCGCAACCGCTGCGAGCTGACCGGCCGTCCCCGCGGCACGTTCCGCACCTTCGGTCTCGCCCGCAACAAGATCCGTGAACTGGCCTTCAAGGGCGACATCCCCGGTGTCGTCAAGGCCAGCTGGTAATCGGCACGAGGAGATTGCCAAATGAGCATGAGTGATCCTATTGCCGACATGCTGACGCGCATCCGCAACGCGCAGATGGTCGAGAAGACCAGCGTCACGATGCCGGCGTCGAAGCTCAAGGTCGCGATCGCCCAGGTCCTGAAGGACGAGGGCTACATCGAGAACTTCGCCGTCCGCGGCGACGGCAAACCTGAGCTGGAAATCGGCCTGAAGTACTACGCCGGCCGGCCCGTCATCGAGCGCATCGAGCGTGTCAGCCGTCCTGGCCTGCGCATCTACAAGGGTCGCAACGACATCCCTCAGGTCATGAACGGCCTGGGTGTGGCGATCGTCACCACGCCCAAGGGCGTGATGACCGACCGCAAGGCGCGCCAGGCCGGCATCGGCGGCGAAGTCCTCTGCTACGTCGCCTGATCGGAGAACAGCAATGTCCCGCGTTGGAAAAATGCCGATCGCCATCCCGCAAGGCGTGGATGTGGCGATCAACGCTGACAAGATCAGCGTCAAGGGTGCCCAGGGCACCCTGAACCTGGCGGTGAACCCGTTGGTCACCGTCAAGAACGAAGACGGCAAGCTCACGTTCGCGCCGGTCAACGAGTCCGCACAGGCGGACGCGATGAGCGGCACGATGCGTGCGCTGGTCAACAACATGGTCACCGGCGTGAGCAAGGGCTTCGAGCGCAAGCTGACCCTGGTCGGCGTGGGTTTCCGCGCTGCTGCCCAGGGCCAGAAGCTCAACCTGCAGATCGGGTTCTCCCACCCGGTGTCCAAGGAGATGCCCGCTGGGATCACCGTGACGACCGCGACGCCCACCGAGATCGTGATCAAGGGTGCTGATCGCCAGGTCGTTGGCCAGGTCGCCGCCGAGGTGCGCGCGATTCGACCTCCCGAGCCTTACAAGGGCAAGGGCATCCGCTATGCGGAAGAGCGCGTGGTCCTCAAAGAGACCAAGAAGAAGTAAGGAGTGGCGACATGACGACCCTGAACAAGAAGGATCAGCGCATCCGCCGCTCGCGACAGACGCGGGCCCGCATCGCCAAGCAACGCGTCGCGCGCCTGTCGGTGTTCCGCTCGAATCTGCACATCTACGCCAGCGTCATCTCCGACTGCGGCACCAAGGTGCTGGCATGTGCCTCCACCGTGGAAAAAGAAGTGCGCGAGCAACTCAACGGCAACGGCGGCAATGCTGCTGCTGCTGCGATCGTCGGCAAGCGCATCGCCGAGAAGGCCAAGGCTGCCGGCATCGAGCAAGTCGCTTTCGACCGCGCAGGTTTTGCGTACCACGGCCGCGTGAAGGCGCTGGCCGACGCTGCTCGCGAAGCCGGCCTGCAGTTCTGATCGCAAGGAATTCGAAATGGCAAAGTTTCAAGCACGCGCTCAGACCGAAGGCAATGACGACGGCCTGAAGGAAAAGATGATCGCGGTCAACCGCGTGACGAAGGTCGTGAAGGGTGGTCGCACCCTCAGCTTCGCTGCGCTGACCGTGGTGGGCGACGGCGACGGCCGCATCGGGATGGGCAAGGGCAAGGCGAAGGAAGTCCCGGTCGCCGTGCAGAAGGCCATGGAATCGGCCCGCCGTAACATGTTCAAGGTGCAACTGAAGAACGGCACCGTTTTCCACAAGGTGGAAGGCGAGCACGGCGCGTCCAAGGTTCTGCTGGCCCCCGCAGTGCCGGGTACTGGCGTGATCGCCGGCGGCCCGATGCGCGCGGTTTTCGAAGCCATGGGTGTGACCGACATCGTGGCCAAGAGCCATGGCTCGACCAACCCCTACAACATGGTGCGCGCCACGCTCAATGCGCTGCAGCGCTCGACCACTCCGGCGGAAGTCGCGGCCAAGCGCGGCAAGACCGTCGAAGAGATCCTGGGCTGAACGGCCCCTGGAGAGAACCATGTCTGACAAGAAAACCGTCAAGGTCCAGCTGGTCCGCAGCCCCATCGGCACGAAAGAGTCGCACCGCGCGACCGTCCGCGGCCTGGGCCTGCGCAAGCTGAACAGCGTCTCCGAGCTCGAGGACACGCCTGCCGTTCGCGGCATGATCAACAAGATCGCGTACCTCGTGCGGGTGCTGTAAGCGCCTCGCGACAGAAGGAACGAACATGCAACTCAACACCATCAAGCCGGCTGCCGGCGCCAAGCATGCCAAGCGCCGTGTCGGCCGCGGCATCGGCTCGGGCCTGGGCAAGACCGCGGGTCGCGGCCACAAGGGCCAGAAGTCGCGTGCCGGTGGCTATCACAAGGTGGGCTTCGAAGGCGGGCAGATGCCGCTGCAGCGTCGCCTGCCCAAGCGCGGCTTCAAGTCCGCATCGCTGAAGTTCAACGCGGAAGTCACGCTGGCAGATCTGGAGAAACTGGCTGTCGATGAGGTGGACCTGGTCACGCTGAAGCAGGCGGGTCTGGTCGGCGAATTGGCGCGCGTGGTCAAGGTCATCAAGTCCGGCGAATTGAGCAAGAAGGTCGTGCTCAAGGGTATCGGCGCGACGGCTGGTGCCAAGGCCGCGATCGAAGCCGCTGGCGGCTCGATCGGCGAGTAATTCAGGACGCACGCACTCGTGGCAACCAACGCGAATCAGCTGGCCAAGAGCGGCAAGTTCGGCGACCTGCGTCGTCGGCTTGTGTTCCTGCTGCTGGCGCTCGTGGTCTACCGGATCGGTGCTCACATTCCGGTGCCCGGCATCAACCCAGATCAGCTCGCCGAGCTGTTCAAGGGGCAGCAGGGCGGGATCCTGAGCCTGTTCAACATGTTCTCCGGCGGGGCGCTGTCGCGCTTCACGGTGTTCGCGTTGGGCATCATGCCGTACATCTCGGCGTCGATCATCATGCAGCTGATGACCTACGTCGTGCCGACCCTGGAATCCTTGAAGAAGGAAGGCGAGGCGGGCCGCCGCAAAATCACGCAGTACACGCGCTACGGGACGCTGCTGCTTGCAATTTTCCAGTCGCTGGGCATCGCCCTCGCGCTCGAAGGTTCGCAGGGGCTGGTGATCAATCCGGGCTTCGGCTTTCGGATGACCGCCGTGATCAGCCTGGTCGCAGGCACGATGTTCCTGATGTGGCTGGGTGAGCAGATCACCGAGCGCGGACTGGGCAACGGTATCTCGATCCTCATCTTCGCTGGCATCGCGGCGGGTCTTCCGAGTGCGATCGGCGGATTGCTGGAGTTGGTCAACACGGGTGCGATGAGCATCATCGCTGCAATCTTCATCTCCGCCCTGGTGGTGCTGGTGACTTTCGCGGTGGTGTTCGTCGAGCGCGGTCAGCGCAAGATCCTGGTCAACTACGCGAAGCGACAGGTTGGCAACCGCGTGTACGGAGGGCAGTCATCCCACTTGCCGCTGAAGCTGAACATGTCGGGTGTGATCCCTCCGATCTTCGCTTCGTCGATCATCTTGCTGCCGGCCACGGTCGTCGGCTGGTTCGCGACCGGAGCGGCGGACAACTGGTTCACCCGCGCACTGAAGGATGTGTCGGCGGCATTGTCGCCAGGGCAGCCGATCTATGTGATGCTGTACGCCGGCATGATCGTGTTCTTCTGCTTCTTCTATACGGCCCTCGTGTTCAACAGCCGCGAGACCGCCGACAACCTGAAGAAGAGCGGTGCGTTCATTCCGGGCATCCGGCCGGGTGACCAGACGTCGCGGTACATCGACCGAATCCTGTCCCGTTTGACGCTGGCCGGTGCGGTGTACATCACGGCGGTGTGCCTGCTGCCCGAGTTCCTGGTGCTGAAGTACAACGTACCGTTCTACTTCGGCGGTACCTCGCTGCTGATCATCGTCGTGGTGACGATGGATTTCTGGGCGCAGGTGCAGTCTTATGTGATGAGTCAGCAGTACGAGTCTCTTCTGAAGAAAGCGAACTTCAAGGCTGGCTAGACATGGCTAAGGACGATGTCATCCAGATGCATGGCGAGGTGGTGGAGAACCTGCCCAACGCCACATTCAGGGTGAAGCTGGAAAACGGCCACGTCGTACTCGGCCATATCTCCGGAAAGATGCGCATGCACTACATCCGCATCCTCCCCGGCGACAAGGTGACCGTCGAACTGACCCCCTACGATTTGACCCGCGCTCGTATCGTGTTCCGTGCGAAGTGAGCGCCTAAGGAGAAGAGCATGAAAGTTTCGGCATCCGTCAAGAAGATGTGCCGCAATTGCAAGATCATCCGACGCAAGGGCGTCGTGCGCGTGATCTGCACCGACCCGCGCCACAAGCAGCGCCAAGGCTGATAGCGGTCATCCGCTAGACAAGCACACAGAGGACACCATGGCTCGTATCGCTGGTATCAATATCCCGCCGCACAAGCATGCCGAAATCGGTCTGACTGCCATCTACGGCATCGGTCGTACCACGGCGCAGAAGATCTGCACCTCCTGCGGCATCCCGTTCGACCGCAAGGTCAAGGATCTGACCGACACTGATCTTGAGAAGATCCGTGAAGAGGTCGGCCGCATGACGATCGAAGGCGACCTGCGTCGCGAGATGTCGATCAACATCAAGCGCCTGATGGACCTGGGCTGCTATCGCGGCTTCCGTCATCGCCGCGGCCTGCCGGTTCGCGGTCAGCGCACTCGCACGAATGCGCGCACCCGCAAGGGCCCGCGCAAGTCCGGCGCCCAGCTGAAGAAGTGATCGGCACGGAACTGAAAGAAGGACCACATGGCTAAGGCACCCCAAAACAACGCCGCGCGCCGCGTCAGCAAGAAGATTCGCAAGAACGTTGCGGACGGCATCGCTCACGTGCACGCGTCGTTCAACAACACGATCATCACCATCACGGATCGCCAGGGCGGCGCACTGTCGTGGGCCTCGTCGGGCGGTCAGGGCTTCAAGGGCTCCCGCAAGTCGACTCCTTTCGCGGCCCAGGTGGCGGCGGAAGTCGCCGGTCGCGCGGCTCAGGAGCAGGGCATCAAGAACCTCGACGTTCGGATCAAGGGCCCTGGCCCGGGCCGAGAGTCCTCCGTTCGTGCACTGGCTTCGCTGGGCATCCGCATCACGTCGATCTCCGATGTGACACCGGTTCCGCACAACGGTTGCCGCCCCCAGAAGCGTCGCCGCATCTGATGCAAATGCCCGACCCCGTCGGGCCCTGTATCGCGCTGCAGCTACAATAGAGAGTTTCCCGCTGCCGGCGAGCACTTTGAGGGTGCTGCGCCGGCTGTTTCGCTGAGCCCTGCAAGGAAGGGCTCGACCTCGTAAGCCCACCGCCTGAGCGTTCCCAACAACATCCGCCAGGCTCACGCGAGCGGCCCGCGCCCTCGCGTCAGATCGATCAAGGAAGATTCAAGTGGCACGTTATCTCGGACCCAAGGCCAAGCTGTCCCGCCGCGAAGGCACCGACCTGTACCTGAAGAGCGCTCGCCGCGCCATCAGCGACAAGGCCAAGTTCGACAGCAAGCCCGGCCAGCATGGCCGCACCTCCGGCTCGCGCACCAGCGACTTCGGCCTGCAGCTGCGCGAGAAGCAGAAGGTCAAGCGCATGTACGGTGTGCTCGAGCGTCAGTTCCGCCGCTACTTCGCGGAAGCCGAGCGCCGCAAGGGCAACACCGGCGCCAACCTGCTGATGCTGCTGGAGTCGCGCCTGGACAACGTGGTCTACCGCATGGGCTTCGGCTCGACCCGCGCGGAGGCCCGTCAGCTGGTTTCGCACAAGGCGATCACGGTCAACGGGGAAGTGGTGAACATTGCCTCCTACCTGGTCAAGGCTGGTGACGTCGTGGCCGTGCGTGAGAAGGCCAAGAAGCAGCTGCGCATCACCGAATCCGTGAAGTTGGCCGAGTCGATCGGCATGCCGGGGTGGGTGCAGGTGGACGCCTCCAAGCTGGAGGGTACCTTCAAGAAGGTGCCGGACCGCGACGAATTCGGTGCCGAGATCAACGAATCGCTGATCGTCGAACTCTACTCGCGTTGATCGATCGTCTGGGCGCCGCACCTTCCGCGGCGGCCCTTGCCGGATCCCAGTACTTGGGTCGCGGCTGCATTCCGGGCGCGGCCGCGCGACATCTCTTGCCCGGAGGGTCCATCAGCCTTATCGGTGTAACGAGCCGAGGGTATTGACAGGAACATCACTCAATGCAAACCAATCTGCTGAAGCCCAAAGCCATCAACGTCGAGCCGCTGGGCGGCCACCGTGCCAAGGTGACCCTCGAGCCGTTCGAGCGAGGCTACGGCCACACGCTGGGCAATGCCCTGCGTCGTGTGCTGCTGTCCTCGATGGTGGGCTACGCGCCGACCGAAGTCACGATCGCCGGGGTGCTCCACGAGTACTCGACGGTCGACGGCGTGCAGGAAGACGTGGTGCACATCATGCTCAACCTCAAGGGCGTGGTGTTCCGTCTCCACAACCGCGACGAGGTCACCCTCGTGCTGCGCAAGGAAGGTGAAGGCCCCGTCACCGCCGGCGACATCCAGACGCCGCACGACGTGGAGATCATCAATCCCCAGCATGTGATCGCTCACCTGTCGCAAGGCGGCAAGCTCGACATGCAGATCAAGGTCGAGAAGGGTCGCGGGTACGTGCCGGGCAACATGCGCCGCTACGGCGATGAGCCGACCAAGTCGATCGGTCGGATTGTCCTGGACGCTTCCTTCTCACCCGTCACGCGGGTCAGCTACACGGTCGAGAGCGCGCGAGTGGAGCAGCGGACCGACCTGGACAAGCTGGTGATGGAGATCCAGACGAACGGTGCGATCAGCCCCGAAGAGGCCATTCGGGCGTCTGCCAAGATCCTCGTGGAGCAGCTGGCAGTGTTCGCTCAGTTGGAGGGCAGCGAGATCGCCGCCTTCGACCAGCCAGCGCAGCGCAGCGCCCAGTTCGATCCCATCCTGCTGCGTCCTGTGGACGAGCTGGAGCTGACCGTCCGTTCGGCAAACTGCCTGAAGGCCGAGAATATCTATTACATCGGCGACCTGATCCAGCGTACCGAAACCGAGCTGCTGAAGACTCCGAACTTGGGTCGCAAGTCGCTCAACGAGATCAAGGAAGTGCTCGCTTCGCGCGGTCTCACGCTGGGTGCCCGCTTGGAGAACTGGCCGCCCCAGGGTCTCGACAAGCGCTGAACCGGTTTCCCCCTACGGCCTGACGGCCGACCCCTCAGGGGGCGCTGCCAGCAGCCCGGCGAAGCCGGATCCGCGGCAGCCCGCTTGAAGGTTTACCTCTTTTCACCGTGTGCACCCCCTGGTACCTGACACGGCCAGGGTTCAATAAAGAAAGGAAAGCACCATGCGTCATCGTCACGGACTTCGCAAACTGAACCGCACGAGCGAGCATCGCCTCGCCATGCTGCGGAACATGTGTGTCTCGCTGCTCCAGCACGAGGCGATCAAGACCACGCTGCCGAAGGCCAAGGAATTGCGCCGCGTCGTGGAGCCGCTGATCACCCTGGCCAAGGAGCCCACTGTCGCCAATCGCCGGCTGGCCTTCGATCGCTTGCGCGACCGTGACATCGTGACCAAGCTGTTCAATGAACTCGGGCCCCGGTACCAGACCCGTCCGGGCGGCTACACCCGCATCTTGAAGATGGGGTTCCGTGTGGGCGATAACGCGCCGATGGCCTTTGTCGAGTTGGTCGATCGCCCCGAAACTGCGGCGGAAGACACAGAGGCTGTCGCTGAGTAAGCAGCCTCGAGCGATTGAGAGTCAAGAAGGGCCGGCATTGCCGGCCCTTTTTCTTTGTGTGCGTCATCGCATTCTGCGATGGAGCCCATGAACTAGGGGGGAGGCCCCCCTTGTGGCGCCGCCGCGTCGAGGTAAATTGCGCGCCTCTGGCGACGACAGGACTACAGATCCTGCACCTCAAGGTGCCGCGCCGGGAGCGGGCAGCAACAGATCTTTGGAGCTTCACAATGATCGAAGAAAGCTGCCTGCAGCAGGCCTGGCTGCAGGGCCTGCATTCTGCATGGCGACAACATGGGATCGATGCCGAACGACTGTTCGAGCAGGCGGGGATCGTCAACTGCCTTGCGGAAGGGCTTGCGCCTGACGAGTTGAGCGACAGGATGAGCTTCCTTTGGGAGCTGGCCGTTGCGAGCTCAGGGGACCCCTCGCTCGGACTGAAAACGGCTCGCCTCCAGCCACTGGGGTCACTGGGCTTCATGGCCCATCTGATCCTGGCGTCGCCCACGTTACGCGGTGCCCTCGAGCACGTCTGCGAGTACACCGGGCTGGTGCTTCCGACCGCCATGGCTCGCATCGAGACTCCCACGCATGACACTCTCAGGGTCTGCCTCCACATCAAAGGTGGCCAGCGAGCCGTGCCCACCCAGCGATACGACTTTGTTGCCGGACTCACAGTGCACCTTATGAGCTGGGTTCTGGGGCAGCCGGTCCTGCCCATGAGGGTTCGATCTTGTTACCCCGCTCCCCGAGACCTCGCCATGCACGCAGAGACGTTCCGCTGCCCGCTGGAATTCAATGAGACGGAATGCTCTCTCGACTTCCGCCGAGAAGACCTTGCGTCGCCCCTGCCGACTGCCAACCCGCTGGTCGCCGACTGGTGTGCTCAACAGGCGAATGACATCATCCGCAGCCGGCGAGGGCACATGGCAACCCGCGTGAAGAAGCTCCTGCTCCAGATGCTGCCGAAAGGTGATCCGCGCCGCGACGAGGTCGCCTCTTTGCTGTGCATGAGCGAGCGGACGCTGCAGCGCCGCTTGGCCGAGGAGGGTACGTATTTCCAGGGCTTGGTCGACCAGACGCGGCGCGACCTGGCGCAGCAGCTGCTGAAGGTTGGCCGCCTCACCCCCAAGGAGATGAGCTTCGAGTTGGGGTTTTCTGACCCCAGCAACTTCTATCGGGCCTGCCGGCGCTGGTTTGGGCAATCACCGAGGGAATTCCGGGCCTCACTGGAATGAACTGCCGGCCCCGTGCATGATCGAAGGCGTTGTGTGCCGCGATGGCGACACGATCGTTCGTCCATTTCTTCCGTTGGGCTGCATGCTGCTCGGCTTCCGCACATTGTTGACGACCTTCCTGGCCATGCTGCTCGCCCTGGTGGGAGGGGGGTGGCCGTCATTGGCGGGAGCGCAGGAGTTCCTCGAGCCTGAGAAGGCCTTTCGCGTCTCGGTACGTGCGGTCGCCGCCGACGCGGTCGAGTTGCGCTTTCATGTCGCGCGGGGCTACTACCTCTACAGGGAGCAACTGAAGTTTGAAGCAAGCAATGGTCGCCTGGGTGTGGTCGAGCTGCCCCCTGGCAAGATCAAGTTTGACGAGACGTTCCAGAAGGATGTGGAGACCTACCGGGGTGACCTGCACTTGCGCATCCCGGTCGTCTCTGCCTCTTCAGTCCTTCGCATTCAGGTGAGTAGTCAGGGGTGTGCGGATGCCGGGTTGTGCTATCCACCCATGCCCACGGTGATCGAGGCCAGCCTCACGCGTTTTGGTGGAGAAGGGCGTGCGACCGTATTGGCTCATGGTGAGGCGGCTCAGACCCTGCGGGCGCCGGCCACCGAGGCATCGACAGCGTTGCTGAACAACCCCCCGGGAGATGAGGTCTCGATGCTGGCCGCCGTGTTGCAGGGGGGCAGCCTTTGGCAAGCGCTGCTCGTCTTCTTCGGCGCGGGGATCTTGCTCTCACTGACGCCGTGCGTGTTGCCGATGGTGCCGATTCTGTCGTCCATCATCGTTGGGCAGGGCGATGGGCCGGTTCGGCGCCTGCGTGGGCTGGCGCTCGCGGTGGCCTACACGCTCGGGATGGCGTTGGTCTACACCTTGTTTGGCGTCGCTGCGGGCCTGGCTGGGGAAGGGCTCGCGGCGGCGCTACAGACGCCCTGGGTGCTCGCCGGGTTTGCCGCGGTGCTGGTGCTGCTCTCGCTGTCGATGTTCGGCGCTTACGAGTTGCAACTGCCCTCGGCGATGACACAACGGCTCGCAACTGTGTCCCAGCGAATCAGGGGTGGTCACATGGCGGGCGTCTTCATGATGGGGGGACTTTCCGCGCTCATCGTCTCGCCTTGCGTGGCTGCACCACTGGCCGGCGCCTTGGTCTACCTCAGCCACACCCGGGATGTTGTGCTCGGAGGGGCTGCGCTGTTCTCTCTTGCCGTCGGGATGAGCGTGCCGCTTCTGCTGGTCGGCGCGTCTGCGGGGGCATGGTTGCCCAAGGCAGGACCTTGGATGAGCGGCATCAAGCGTTTCTTCGGCTGGCTATTGTTGGCGGTGGCGCTGTGGCTTGTGCAGCCTGTGATGCCGATGTGGAGCGTTCTCGCGGCATGGGGTGCACTGTTGGCGTTCGGCGCCGCGCTGTCATGGCCCTCGGTGCAGGGCAGGGCCGGCGTGGCCGTGTGGGCAAGACGAGCGGCAGGAGGTGTCCTCAGCGCCGCGGCGCTCATGCAGCTGGTGGGCGCGGCCAGCGGTGGTCGAGATCCTCTTCAGCCCCTGGCGCATCTGCGGCAGGACAACCCGGCCAACCTGGCGCCATTGCCGTTCCAAAGGATCAAGACGGTTGCCGAGCTTGACGCTGCGCTGGCGAACGCGCAGGGGCCGGTCATGCTGGACTTCTATGCAGACTGGTGTGTGTCTTGCAAAGAAATGGAGCGCTTCACGTTCACTGACCCCGTGGTGCGGGATCGACTGTCGCAGGCAACGCTGCTGAAGGCAGATGTGACGGCCAACGACAACGATGACCGAGCGCTGCTGCGACGCTTCTCGCTGTTTGGGCCGCCTGCGACGCTGTTCTTCGATCGCAGCGATCGTGAGTTGCGCGGTCAGCGAGTGGTTGGGTTCCAGGACGCAGCGCGCTTCCAGCGAACGCTGGCGGACGCCGGTTTCTGACAAGCGGGTGAGTGCTTGCCATAGCCAGCGAAGGTCGCTATACTTCGATCCTTCAGGCGCGGGGTGGAGCAGTCTGGTAGCTCGTTGGGCTCATAACCCAAAGGTCGTAGGTTCAAATCCTGCCCCCGCAACCAGGAATTCGAGTAACGGGCCCCCTGTTCAAAGCAGGGGGCCCGTTTGCCGTTTGAGGCGTCCCCTCGGCGCCTGCCCAAGGGTTTCTCCCCGGCTTAGAATTTCTGGTTCCGCCCGCATCTGGCGGGCTTCATCGACCATCCGAGGTCCCACGTGTTCATTTCCGAAGCCGTCGCTCAAACGACCGCCGCAGCCCCGGCGGCCACCACCGGTTCCTTCCTTCAGGGCATCCTGCCCTTCGTGCTCATCTTCGCAGTCATGTACTTCGTGATGATCCGCCCGCAGATGAAGCGGCAGAAGGAGCACAAGGCGATGATCGATGCACTCGCCAAGGGTGACGAGGTAGTGACGGCGGGCGGCATGCTCGGTCGCGTCAGCAAGGTTGGTGAGACCTACATCGGCGTGGAAGTGGCAACAGGGGTGGAGTTGCAGGTTCAGCGCACCGCCATTGTTCAAATCCTGCCCAAGGGCACGTTGAAGTAACCGCGCATGGCGGGTGGGCCCGTGTGCCCCGCCCCGTGCGAATCGCGCCCGCGCTGCAAGGAACGCCATGAATCGCTATCCCCTGTGGAAGTACGTTGTGCTGGCCGTCGCGCTTGTGATCGGCCTGCTCTACACCCTCCCCAACTTTTTTGGGGAAGCGCCGGCCGTGCAGGTCTCCAGTGGCAAGGCGACCCTGCAATTGGATGAGTCGGTCGTGCCGCGTGTGCGCGACGTGTTGAAGGCGGCGGGTGTGGAACCTGACCTGCTGCAGTTCGAGCAGAACTCGGTGAAGGCCCGGTTCCAGGACACGGATGTCCAGCTCAGGGCCAAGGACGCCTTGAGTCAGGCCCTGAATCCGGACCCGGCCGACCCCAGCTACATCGTGGCGCTCAACCTGATGTCGAGGACGCCCGAGTGGATGCAGCGCCTGCATGCACTGCCCATGGCGCGGGGCCTCGACCTGCGCGGAGGCGTGCATTTCCTGATGCAGGTGGACATGAAGGCGGCGCTGTCCAAGCGTGCGGAGGCGTTGACCGGGGACGTGCGTACCCTGCTGCGTGATCGCAATATTCGCCATGCCGGCATTGCGCGGGACGGCTTCGGGATCGAGGTGAGGTTCCGGGATGCGGCCACCCAGGAACAAGCACTGCGAGTGCTGAACGACCAGCTCCAGGATGTGCAGTGGAACGCGACAGGGGAGGGTGCAGAGCCTCGCATCACGGGCGCATTGAAGCCCGCTGCCGCTCGTGCGGTGCAGGATTCCGCCCTCAAGCAGAACATCACGACACTGCACAACCGGGTCAACGAACTGGGGGTCGCAGAGCCGGTGATCCAGCAGCAGGGGTTGGATCGCGTGGTCGTGCAGCTGCCAGGCGTGCAGGACACTGCCAAGGCCAAGGACATCATCGGCCGGACCGCCACCCTCGAGTTGCGGATGGTCGATGACAGTGCCGAAGCTGCTGCGGCTGCAGCAGGCAACGGCCCCGTGCCTTTCGGCAGCGAGCGCTACGTGGAGCGTGGCGGGCAGGCCGTCATCGTGAAACGCCAGGTGGTGCTGACGGGCGACAGCCTCACCGACGCCCAGCCCGGGTTCGATTCCCAGACGCAGGAGCCGAAGGTCGACCTGACGGTGGATGCGAAGGGCGCCCGCATCATGCGTGACGTCTCTCGCGAGAACATCGGAAAGCGCATGGCCATCCTCCTGTTCGAGAAGGGCAAGGGCGAGGTCGTCACCGCGCCGGTCATCCGTGGCGAACTCGGCGCCCGGTTCCAGATTTCCGGGCGCATGACCACGCAGGAGGCGAATACCACCGCCTTGCTGCTGCGGGCAGGCTCTCTCGCCGCTCCGATGGAGATCATCGAGGAGCGCACCATCGGCCCGAGCCTGGGGGCGGACAACATCGAGAAGGGTTTCGACAGCGTGTTGTACGGCTTCATCGCGATCGCCGTCTTCATGTGTGCGTATTACCTGCTCTTCGGCGTGTTCTCGACCCTCGCGCTGGCCTTCAACCTGCTGCTGCTCGTAGCGCTGCTGTCGATGCTGCAGGCGACGCTGACCCTGCCGGGCATCGCGGCCATTGCGCTCACGCTCGGCATGGCCATCGACGCGAACGTGCTCATCAACGAGCGCATCCGGGAAGAACTGCGCAATGGTGCGGCTCCTCAGACCGCCATCGCAGCCGGTTATGAGCGCGCGTTCGCCACCATCCTGGACTCCAACATCACCACGCTGATCGCGGGCGTCGCCCTGCTGGCATTCGGCAGCGGCCCGGTGCGCGGGTTCGCGATCGTCCACTGCCTCGGCATCATCACGTCGATGTTCTCTGCTGTGATGTTCTCGCGCGCGCTCGTGAACCTGTGGTACGGACGCAAGAAGAAACTCAAGTCGGTGGCCATTGGCCAGGTCTGGACTCCGAGCCCCGAAACGGCGGCCAAAGCCTGAGGAAGCAAGCATGGAATTCTTTCGCATCCGCCGCGACATCCCGTTCATGCGCCATGCGCTGGTGCTGAACGTCATCTCTCTCGTCACGTTCCTCGCGGCCGTCTTCTTCCTGGTCACCAAGGGACTGCACCTGTCGGTGGAGTTCACCGGCGGCACGCTGGTGGAGGTGCAGTACGCCCAGACGGCCGACCTGCAGAAGGCGCGCAGCGCGGTCGACGAGCTAGGCCTGGGGGAGTCGCAGGTTCAGAACTTCGGCACATCACGCGACGTGCTGGTGCGTCTGCCCGTGCGCGGTGGAGTCAAGCAGACCGAGGTCGCCGCGCAGGTGTTCGGCAAGCTGTGCTCTGTCGAGGGGGGCACGGTGACGACGGAAACGTTCACCTCTGACCGTGGCGAGGCCGTCAGCCGCCCGGTCTGCAAGACGGCGCAAGGGGCGGTGCCGGTCAGCTTTAGCCGCAGCGAGGTGGTCGGCCCGAGCGTGGGCGAGGAATTGGCCCGTGACGGCGCGCTGGCGCTGCTGTTCACCATCGCAGGCATCATGATCTACCTGGCCTTCCGCTTCGAGTGGAAGTTCTCGGTGGCGGCCATCATCGCGAACCTGCACGACGTGGTGATCATCCTCGGCTTCTTCGCGTTCTTCCAGTGGGAATTCTCGCTGTCGGTGCTGGCGGGCGTGCTGGCGGTGCTGGGCTACTCGGTCAACGAGTCGGTCGTCATCTTCGACCGCATTCGCGAGGCCTTCCGCAAGTACCGGAAGATGACGACCACCGAGGTGATCGATCATGCGATCACCAGCACGATCAGCCGGACCATCATCACGCACGGCAGCACTCAAATGGCGGTGGTGTCGATGCTGGTCTTCGGTGGCCCCACACTGCACGGCTTCGCCCTCGCGCTGACCATCGGCATCCTGTTCGGCATCTACTCGTCGGTCTTCGTGGCGGCGGCGATCGCGATGTGGCTGGGCATCAAGCGCGAGGACCTGGTCAAGGTGACGGCGCCAAAACCGGGCGATCCTGACGATCCGAACGCCGGGGCCGTGGTGTAGAGTTGCTGCCAACTTGAAGCAGGGCCGTCGTCCGGCCCGTCCAACATGGCGACCAGCGCCGCCTCGACGTCCCTCGCCACCCGTGCTCGCCGGCTCTATATCGAGGAGCTGATCAAGGGCTTCGTCGCCGTGCAGCGGGTGATGGATGGCGCCGTGGAAGAAGCGCGACGGCGTCCGGGCGTCGATCCTTCGCTGCCCTTGCTGCGCAGGCGCGAGATCCTCGATGAAGTCGCTCGCCGCCTTCCGGCGTGGACTCAAGGCGCTGCCCATGCAGTGCATCGGGCAGCGACGCAGCCCCCCCCTGCGACCCGGCACACCGATCCATCGCCCACGACCGGTGTCAGGTCATGGGGCAGTGACTTGTCACTCGTCGACGACGACACGATCGAGCGCGAGATCCTGGGCTCCCGGCTGTCGCTGGCCATCATGGATCGAGCGTCCTGGGAGTTCGCCGACCTGAGGTCGCGCATCGTCACCTTGGAAGGCCGAGACGAACTCGAGCCGCACGACATCCTTCGGGCGCACGTGGCTGCCCGTGTCCTGGTCGATGCTTGGCGAGGTGCCGGCCTTCCGCTGGAGGGCTGGAGGGAGCTCCAAGCCCCGATCCACACCGAGATTTCCGCGCTCTTCGAGGAGGCTTACCACGAAGCGAACCGGTGGTTGCTCTCCCAGAACGTGCTTCCCGAGATCGACCTGCGACCGCTGATCCGGAGATCAAGGGGGCCGGAGGCCGCCGGTTCACCCTCCGGGAGGGAGGTTCCGGTTTCGCGCCCGCCGCAGCCAGCCGCGCCGGCGGCCACTGCAGTCATGCCTGCAGGGTGGCGGATGGACAGCCCGCCCACCGCAGTCCATGAGGAAACGCGCCTCATGACGCGGTCGCCCGCTTACCTGCGTGGCGAGCATCCCGAAGCCGTGGTGGGCCGGCTGAACCGACTCATCAGCAGGCAAGTTCCTGGTTTCGCTGATACGGCGGGATCGGGCTCGGCCGCCTCACCGCGACTGGCGAACGCCATCCGTCATGCCGAGCAGAGCGTTCGCGGGCTGCTGGAAGGCGCTGCGCAGGAGCAGGCGCTGACCACTCCCGTGCTGCTGGAACAGCTCGAGCGCCGCAAGCAGTCGCTGAAGCAGGCCGCAGAGACGCCGGTGGAGCGGGCAACGATCGAGATCGTCGCCTTGATGTTCCACAGCATCCTCACCGAGGAACGCATTCCCGCCTCGGTGCGGGTGTGGTTCGCCCGTCTGCAGATGCCCGTCTTGCGGGTCGCCGTCGGCGAGCCCGATTTCTTCGCCACGGTCGACCATCCGGCCAGGCGTCTCATCGACAGGATGGGATCCTGCGTCATGGGTTTCGATGCCAGCGCCCGGGAAGTCGGCGATGCCTTGGAGAAGGAGATCAAGCGCGTGGTTCAGGTGGTCGAAGCCTACCCGGACACGGGGCGACGCGTCTTTCAGACGGTGTTGACGGAGTTCGAGAAGTTTCTCGAGCACTACTTCCGAACCGAGAATGAGGCCACACGCAAGGGCGTGTCCCTGGCACAGCAGGTCGAACAGCGCGAAACCCTTGCCATCCAGTACACGATCGAGTTGCGCAAGATGCTCGAGGGTGTCCCGGTGCAGGAAGGGGTGCGGCAGTTCCTATTTCAGGTGTGGGCCGATGTGCTGGCGATGACCGCCGTGAAATGCGGGGCGCAAGCGGAGGACACGAGATCCATGAAGCGTGCGGCGGCGGACCTGATCTGGTCCGCCGGAGCCAAGGTCACCCGTGAGGAGCGGGCTGAAGTGATCCGGCGGCTGCCGCCTCTGCTCAAGACCTTGCGCGAGGGGATGGCTGCTGCAGGGCTGTCTGCTGAGAAACAGGACGAGCACATCCAGACCCTCAACAATGCCCTTGCGGCGGCCTTCACGGCGAAGGCGGGAGCCATTCCATCGGAGCGGCTGAGCGAGTTGATGGAGCGTCTGGAGACCCTCGAGGAGATGCTGCCCGAGTCGGACATCCAGATCGACGAGTCGTTGGTGATGGATTTGTCCGGGCACGAGAGCTCGGAGCTCGAGGTGGTGACCGAGGGCGGATCCATGCCGACCCCGGCCATGCTGGCGTGGGCGCGCGAGCTGCAGGTAGGCTCGTGGTACATGCTCGACTACCGCGGCCGGAATGACGCGGTCCAGCTCGCATGGCAGGGGATGCATCGACAGTTGTCGCTGTTCGTCACGCCTCAGGGCCGGTGCGTGTTGTTCCAACAGCAGCGTCTGGCCGCCTTCCTCCAGGCGGGTCTGCTGCTGCCGGCGCAGGACGAGGCGCTGACCGTCAGGGCGACCCGCAATGCGCTCGCCAAGCTGGATGTCAATCCAGCGCGCTTGCTCGAGAGCTGATGGCCGAAGGGGCCGTTCGATGCCCCCGGTTCAGTGGATCCAGCGCTCCTCGGGGGCGACGAAGAGCTCGTCGAGGATGAGTGCATCCGGCTCCTCTCCGAGGCTCCAGAACACCATCAGGACGATGATCTTGAGATCTTCCAGCGCCAACGGGGCCGTGAGCGCCATGGCGCGGTCAAGCACCATCTCACGCATGGGCGGCGGGAGAACACCCGCGGACTCCAGGAAGCTGACGAAGCCGATGGAGTCCTCGCCCAGCCGCTCCAGTTCCGTGGGCGTGTACAGCCGCATGCTGGCAGCCCCCTGCTGCCCGCTGTAGGACTCGGCGGCGCTTGCCAGTCCATCGAGCCAGGACAGCGCTTCCTCGATCTCGTCGCTCTCGAAACCGGCGGCAGCGAGCTTGCGCATCAGCTGCTCGTGGTTCGGGCACGCGTCCGGCCGCCAGTAGGTTTCGTACAGGTAGACGAGCACGTCGAACATGCGAACCACTATACCCGAGCACACTCGCATGGCCGGGCGCAAATGGCGCAGTCGGGCAGGGGTTGCTTGACGGGTCCGACCCGCCCTCAAGCAAGGCCCCGGCGCTGGAACAGCCCCCCGGGAAGACGGGCAATCCGTCCCTCCAGTTCAAGTTCGAGGAGGCGGGCGCCCAGGTCCGCAGGCGACAGGCCGCTGCGATCCGCCAGCTGATCCAACGTCGCGGGGGCGTGACCCAGGATCCGGAGCAAGGGGTCTTCCGAGGGCTGCGTGCCCGACGTGGAGGGGTGCGCCGCCTGATGGACAGGGGGAGATCTGCCGGTCAGCGGCCGCAATGGCGCAAGGATGTCCTCGATGTTCTCGACGAGGGTGGCACCCTGCCGCAGGAGCTCATGGCATCCCCGGGACTGCTCGGACTGGATCGGTCCCGGCACCGCGAACACCTCGCGTCCGGCTTCGGCAGCCAGGCGCGCCGTGATCAGCGAGCCCGACTTCGGTGCCGCCTCGATCACGAGGGTGCCCAGCGACAGGCCCGCGATGATGCGGTTGCGCATCGGAAAGTGCTCGCCGCGCGGTGGCGTCCCGAGCAGGAACTCAGACACCACCAGTCCTTCGGCGCGGATGCGATGGGCCAAGCGGGCATGGCGTGACGGGTAGTCCAGGTCAAGGCCCGTTCCGACCACCGCGATGGTCGACGCGTCGCGGTACGGCAGGGCGCCTTCATGCGCCGCGGCATCGATGCCCAGCGCGAGGCCGGAGACCACGGTGAACCCTTCGCGGGCGAGCGCCGCCGCAAACGCGGCCGCATGGTCCACGCCCTGAGGCGTGGCGCGGCGGCTGCCGACGATGGCCACCGACGGCGCCTGCAGCAGCTCGAGGCGCCCCTCTGCGAAGAGCAGCAACGGCGGATCGGGCGCTTCCTTCAGTCGTGCAGGGTAGAGAGGGTGCAGGAGGCCCAGGCAGTACCGGTTCGGCGATGCTGCGAGCCACTCACGCGTTCGTCCACAGTGCTCCCGCCATTCAGGGGGCTCGGTCGACAGCTTGGCTGCAGCGGCGGCGCCGAGGGTCGCTTCCAGCGAGGCTGCGTCGGTGGCGAACAGCGCCGAGGGCGAGCCGAAATGCTCGACCAGCAGCGTGGCGGCTGCACGGCCCACGCCCGGCGTGAGCAGCAGCCGCAGCCAGGCAGCGCTGTCGTCGTCCAGGGGGCCGGCGCCCATCGTGCGCCGGACCTCAGGGCTGAGTGAACCTGTCTCCGGACTTGACCGGATCCTGCACGGAGACGATCAACGCGTACGACACCCGCTCGAACACGCGGAACACGAACAGCAGCCCGTGGCGTTCGTCGGGCAGCTTGATCACCGGGCGGGACGGATCGGTGCGGTCGATGGTCTGCTCGCCGGCGCGCCACAGGGCGAGGACATGCCCGCGCTCGACGCCGTCACGTGCACCGCGGTTGATGGAGACGATCTGGTTCTGTCCACCGTTGAGGCCATCACCGTACAAGGAGATGACCTGCCCGCTCATCGGCTGCGAAGGCGCATGCGGCGCATAGCTGCCGTACTCGCGGGGCGGATTGGGAGCGAGGCGATCTCCCACGCCGACCTCGGACTTCACGCTGGTGAGGGTGAAGGTGTCGGGAACGATCTGGCTCTTGCCGCCCACTTCGCTGGTGCCACCGGTGCGAACCAGTTCGGCCGTGCCCAGGAAGGGAGCCTCGTAACCCAGGATCTCCTTCGTGCTCGGGTCCAGCAGGGGCTTGGCGCTGCGGAAGACGCGGAAATCCCGCCGTCCGCCCAAGTCGCCGCGCACGTACGCCGTCTCGCCGCGGGAGAGCATCACGCGGCCCTCCTGGGCAGCGACGATGCGCGGTGCGGCTTCGAGCTCGTCGGTCTCGAAGACCACGGCCTCGTTGAGGAAGGGCGCGATCAGGTGCAGCGGGACACCGGCGATGGGGTTGGTGTCCAGCGGACCGGTGCGCACGCGCGGCGACAGCTTGATCGTGCCGCCATCCGCGCCGTCGGCCACGCGAAGACGGGCACGCCCGTCGACTTTTTCGAGCACCAGAACCTGGCCGGGGTAGATCAGGTGGGGGTTGCGGATCTGGTCGAGGTTCATGCCCCACAGCTCGGGCCAGCGCCAGGGGCTGCGCAGGAACAGCTTGGAAATGTCCCAGAGGGTGTCGCCGCGCACCACCACATGGCGGTCGGGAGCATTGGGCGCCAGCTCCGACAGCGGCACGCCGGACTGGGCGACCTGCTGGGCGGTCGAGCGTTGCTGCGCGGTGACGGGATAGTGGCCCGCACCCTGTGCGAGGGCGACAGGCGCGGTGGCCAGGAGGCCGGCGGCCATGGCGGCGGACAGCAGGTCGCGCGCACGGAGACGGAGAGCAGGGCGTCGCATCATCTGGAGGGGTCTCCCAACGGGCGGGCGTTGCGCCTTGAAATACGGCGCCGCTGCCAACATCTCGCCGTTGTATGGTTTCTTGAAAGGCGCGCCGAATCTGCGGCTTCAGATCGGCGAAAATGTTCAGATACTTTGGCAGATTCTGCCCGTAAACCCTTGATATCGCAACGAAAGTTGCCCGCCGAGCCGTTTTGTGCGAAGCCTTTCACACAGGCGGCGACTGCGATGTCCCGATGATGTTTCCGCTCGTTTCCGCCGGCTGGTTCCGGTCCACCTGAGCTCACTCGACCATGGCACTGCTTCCGATCCTGCGCTATCCCGACCCCCGCCTGCACACCGTCGCCCGACCCGTCGCCGAGGTGGATGCGCGCATCCGCAAGCTGGTGGACGACATGCTCGAGACGATGTATGCCGCCGATGGCGTCGGGCTAGCGGCCACGCAGGTGGACGTGCACGAACGGGTGGTGGTGATGGACACCTCCGAGGAGCGTGACCAGCCGCGCGTGCTCATCAATCCGGAACTGGTCGCTCGCAGCGAGGAGATGATGGTGGGCGACGAGGGCTGCCTGTCGGTGCCGCAGATCTACGACAAGGTTCCCCGACATGCGCGGGTGACGGTGCGTGCGCTCGATCGTGACGGGCGCGTGTACGAGATGGAGGTCGAAGGCCTGACGTCCGTGTGCGTGCAGCACGAGATGGACCACCTGATGGGCAAGGTGTTCGTCGAATACCTCAGCCCGCTCAAGCGCGACCGCATCAAGGCCAAGCTGCTGAAGAAATCTCGCGACGAGAAGGTGCGCGCCTGATGCGCGTCGCCTTCGCCGGCACGCCGGAGTTCGCGGCGGTGGCGCTGCGCGCGCTCCTGAATGCGGGCTTCGAGGTGCCGCTGGTCCTGACGCAGCCCGATCGCCCCGCCGGGCGCGGCCTGAAGCTGCAGCCGTCGCCGGTCAAGCAGGAGGCCCGGCAACACGGGATCGCCGTGGCGCAGCCGCGCGGCTTGAAGCTCGACGGCAAGTTCCCCGAGGACGCCGCCGCAGCGCGACAGGCGCTGCAGCAGGCGGCTCCCGACGTGATGGTGGTGGCCGCCTACGGGCTGATCCTCCCTCGATGGGTGCTCGATCTGCCCCGGCTGGGCTGCCTGAACATCCATGCGTCGCTGCTGCCGCGATGGCGGGGGGCTGCGCCGATCCATCGGGCCGTTGAGGCGGGCGATGCGCGCACCGGTGTGACCATCATGCAGATGGATGTCGGCCTGGACACGGGCGACATGCTGATGGAGGAGTCCCTGGCCATCGAGGCGCAGGACACCACCGCCAGCCTGCACGACCGGCTCGCCCTGCTGGGTGGGCGGCTGATCGTCGAGGCGCTGGAGGCGGCGGCGTGTGGCGGGTTGCAGCCGCGACCGCAGCCCAGTGACGGCGTGACCTACGCCCACAAGATCGAAAAGTCGGAGTCGGCGATCGACTGGCATGAGCCGGCGGACGTGATCGAGCGCCGGGTGCGCGCCTTCGATCCTTTCCCTGGCGCCAATTTCGAGCTGGGCGGCGAGACGGTGAAGTTGTGGCGGGCCCGGGTCTGCGAGGGGGACGGCACACCGGGCGAGGTGCTGCGGGCGGCCCGCGAGGGCCTCACCGTGGCCTGTGGAGCGCAGGCGCTGCAGCTG